>ERZ831634.624-NODE-624-length-42987-cov-6.060724_pt1 | contig 42987 bp, 40 predicted proteins | sample MGYA00519953_ERZ831634 | MGnify/ENA primary metagenome ERZ831634 (study PRJEB31850, sample SAMEA3708718) | human gut metagenome | biome: human gut; feature: human-associated habitat; material: faeces | place: China | collected 2014 ... | reverse complement strand
CCTGATCGCCCACAATGCCCGTTTTATCAACGAGGGCAAAACGACGCTCTACTATGGTGAGGACTTTGCCTTTCATAAGGCAGAGAGCCAGGAGGAGACTGCCGGCATCATTCGTGAGCTTTACCGGGAGCAGATCGCCGCAAAAGGAATTGAGCAGGTGGAGATTTTATCGCCGTTCCGCTCCGAGGGCGAGGCATCGGTCAACAGCCTGAATGAAGCTATCCGCGAGGAGATCAACCCCGCATCGCCGGAGACACCGGAGATCGTGTACGCCGGAAAGATATTCCGCCTCAATGACCGCGTGATGCAGATGCGGAATAATTACGACATCAAGCTGTATGACCGCTCCGGCAAGCAGGTCGGCGAGGGTATTTTCAACGGTGACATCGGCACGATCCGCAAAATTAGCGGCACCAATGTCGTGATCGAGTTTGACGGCCGCTATATGGATTGCCCGCAGGTGCTTCTGGATGATTTGGAGCTGTCCTATGCCATTACGATCCATAAAAGCATGGGTTCCGAGTATGATACGGTCATTATTCCACTGCTGGCTGCCCATAATGTGCTCCTGACGCGGAATCTTCTCTACACGGCCATCACCCGTGCCAAGCGTCGTGTGCTGCTGGTGGGTGAGAAACGGGCGCTGTATATGGCGATCCATCGGAGCCGAAAAGGAAAACGCAATACCATGCTGGGCGAACGCATCGCCCTCTACTATAAGGCAGTCACGCGCAAGGCTCTCCGTAACGAAGAGGGCGAAGAATGGCAGCGTGCCAGTTAATGTGAGATGAATGTGCAAAAAAACGCACAGTCATCTCTTATTTATTTTATGAAGGGAGTATCAAACCATGTCCAGAGAAAGAATCATGCTGACCCAGGCGATCCCCGCCGTACAGCAGCTTCGCAGGGTGCAGGGCTTTGACCCGCTGCGCTTTCTGAAAAGAAATGCCAGTGGCGGAATCGAACTGGAGCCGCGCTATCAGCGGCTCTGGTTCCGATTGGCCTGCCCCAATGGAAAAATGCTGCTGAACCGGCTGCGGATCACAGACCAAATCGCCGTTTATGAGGCGCAGGTATTTCTGTCCAGAGAGGATAACCAGCCAATCGCCAATTTCACTGCGGCGGTGGAAAAGGCGCAGGCTCCCGCCGGACGCTATGTGCAGGCCGCGCAGGACGCGGCACTGAAAACGGCGCTGGATAATGCAGGCTTCGGCATCCAGCTCTGTGAGATCAACCCCTCTGCGGTGGTAGATGCACAGGCCGATGGAAAACAGGAAGTCGCAACGGGCGCTGTAAATCGTCAGGAGACTGCTCCGGCGGTAAATAGAACCACAGCGCCGCAGCGAGAAACGTCTGTCGGTGAAAATCATCCGGTGCAGGCAGTGCCTACACCGCAAGAGGTTCAACCGCAGGAGACGGCAAAGACGCCCAGCGCAAATCAGCAGGTGGTTCCCCCCGCCCAGCAGACGGAAAGCGTTTCAGACGCCATGAGTCTGCTGCAGGCATTAAGTGGCGGAACTGCGGCTTCTGAGCCTGATCCGGTTATGCCCCAAAAGGCGCAGGAGATTTCTTCGGAAACGGCGGAGCCTGCGGTCACGGAGCGGGCTGAAACAGCGCGGACGTTGAAGCCTGTCGTGGTCGATATGCCGGCAGCGGCATCGACAGTGGCTGCACCGAAATATTCGGACGATATGACGGTGGACGAGATCCTTTCGCTGATGACGGAAGAGGAAGCTGCGGAGCTGGTCGTGACCACCGGCGTCAATAAGGGCTGGACGATGGCACAGGTTTCTGAGCAGCGTCCCTCCAGTCTGAAATATTACGCCTATCTCTGTGAGGACTGCGGCAATATTGTGAAAGCCGCCGCCATGCTTCTGATGGGCGGTTCGCAGCAGTTAAAGGCAAGCTGACCGCTTTCCATCCGTAAATTTCGCGTCTTGGGAGGGATGCTGGTTTGCATTACGGGAAAAAGCATGATCTCCCCTTTGGTATTATGGATGTGGCCGGGCTCCTCCGCCTGAATATCAGGCGGAGGGCTCCCGGTCAGGTGTACGTGGATTGTCCCATCTGCGGTGACCGCCGGGGGAAAATGAATTTGAACACGGAAAAAGACCTGTGGCGCTGTAACTACTGCGGTGAAGGCGGCGGAATGCTGTCCCTTTACGCAAAGGTGTATGGCGTCAGCAATTCTGACGCTTATCGGGAGATCTGCGACGCTTTGGCGGTAAACGGTTTTTCGCCGGACTATACCGTTCCAGAGAAGACGACGCCTGCGGAGGCCGAGCAGTCTGACGCAGCTTCTGTCCAGGAAGTGCATCAGACCCTCTCCATGCTGCTGTCCATGCTGACACTCATCCCGGCGCACCGCGAGCACCTCCGGTCTGTGCGGGGGCTGTCCGACGATGAGATCACACGCTTTGGCTTCAAGAGTACGCCGCCCCCCTTCCTGTGCCGTTCCCTGACCAATCGGTTGGTCAAGGCGGGCTGCAGGGTGCAGGGTGTTCCCGGCTTCTATGTGGATGATAACGGCTGCTGGACGGTCAAATTCCACCAGCGGACATCAGGCATCATCATTCCCATCTTCGGTGTAGACGGTCTGATCCACGGCGCACAGATCCGGTTGGATCACCCGCTCAAGGATAAAGACGATCCACCGGAGAAAACGGGCGTGAAATACCTGACGCTGTCCTCCACGGGAAAGCGCATGGGAACGACCTCGGGGAGCCCCATTCATTTTGTGGGCGCCCCCTGCTCCCGCGTTGTATATGTGACGGAAGGCTGTCTCAAGGCGGATGTCGCTCACGCGCTGATGCACAGGACCTTTGTTGCCACGCTGGGCGTCAACAATACCGCCAAGCTGGATGAACTGTTTGCGTTCCTGCACCGAAACGGAACGGAGGAGATCATCGAGGCGGAGGACATGGATAAATACAGCAATGAAATGGTGGAGAAAGGCGCATCGAAGATCTATGCGCTGGCGGCCAGGCACGGAATGCGCTGCCGCAGGCTCACATGGAATCCCAATTACAAGGGCATTGATGACTGGCAGCTTGCGCTGCGCCGGAAAGAACAGAAAATGAAGGAGGATCCAGGAATGACATTTAAGGAGCAATATCTTAATGGCCTATGCGGGTTGGAAATGCTGGAAACCTGTACGGAAAAATGGCATGCGATGAAGGTGGACAGTATTTCCCTGCGGGACTATCTGGGGCTGACGGAGCAGGAATACGATGCGTACTTACAGACTGCCCCCGGCGTTTCTTTTCAGGAGCTGCTGGACAGTCAGCGCAAAACGCAGCGGTTTCGTGTTTATCAGATGGAGCTGGAGCATGGCGAGACGCGCGCCTTCGCCTTTGGCGGTATTGACGCGCTGCACAAGGCTGGCTTTCAGCAGCCCCCGGCGGCGGAATACACACTCGTTTATGACGGTGAGCTGATCTGCCCCGTCGGGCAAGATGACCGTGATATTCTGGAGCGCATTTTTGAACGTTATAACCAGGCGTTCCCCCCGGACTATCGTGGCCGCAGCATCGCGCCCTCCGATGTGCTGGAGTTGTATGATGAAAGCGAGCGCAGATACTTCTACTGCGATATGGCTGGTTTTCCGCAGGTGAAATTTTCTCCCGCGCTGGCAAAGAAGGCTTGAATGAAGTCTCTCACGCAGATGCTCTCTTTAAGAATGGACGAGCAGAAGACAAAGCAGCTGAAAGCTATGCTGGGAATCTGTCAAAGACTTGGGGCGGAGACACGGTATCATCCGGAACACCGTTATTTCACAGCTATGGTCTGGACCGGCTGGGATACGCCCTGCGGAATGGGTGAGGCCCTTGCCATCCAACAGGAAATTCAAAGAACGGCTGCTCAGTATCCGACTGTTGTGTGCTACTGCTTCGACCCATTCAGCACACTGGTCTACACGGTCTGAGCCAAGTATGTAAAAAGGACGCCTTGTGCCATTGGCACAGGAGCGTCCTTTTCAAAATTTTATTTAGGAGGAATGTACGAATGGGCGCTTTTTCAAATGTGGATTACGAGCTTCAAAATAATGAGGCTGCCGTTTCCAACGCCTTTATGGAAGATGATGATATGGATATGCCGCAGACGGTCCCCGCGGAGCCGACAACAGGCAGTTTCCCACCGGACACAGAACCGGCTCCGGCCACAGCGGTCAGCGAACCGTCGGCCGTCTCCGACACCCAAAGTGAGGACGAGGCCCGCCGTGCGCACGAAGCGGCTGAAGCCAAGCGCAAGGCAGAATGGGACGCCAGGCAGGCAGAAAAGCAGCGGGCGGAACAGGCTGCATTGGAAAAGTTGGATGCCATGAGCCCGGCTGAACTGCTCAAGGCTGCCGCAAAGCGCGTGTCCGCAGATACGGAGAAGCTGACGCGGCGCAACATGAAAGAAAGCGTTTCCGAGTTTATCCAGACCAAGTGCATTGATGACCTCGATTTTGCACGGCTTACCATGCACCCGCGCAAGAGCATGATCCACTGCTTCCAGTATATCAGCCGAAAGTCATGGGATTATGTGCAGGATGAGTTGAAAGCGAACGGCGTTCAACCGGGCCCCGGTCAGCAGGCATACGGCTGCGATATTCCCGACGATCTCTGCTACCAGTGGGCGGAGGACTATTTCCGTGACCCCGATGCCAAGGAGGATCAGGGGGATGAAGAGAAGTTTGTCCCGCAGCCCTATCGTGGGAAAACATCTTCCAAGTCCGTTTCCAAGAAGAAAAAGGAAGAAAAGAAGAACAAGCCGGAGAAGAAGGAACCGCCGAAAAAAGCGGAAGCCGACGATGGGCAGATCTCGCTGGGAGACCTCTCCTCTTTTGGGGAGGCAGCCTGATGTACGCTTATAAAGGCTTTGAGCCGGATCTCTCCTGCCGTGGCTATCGGTTCGTCATGGGAAAGAATGTCACCCCGGAGGCAAACTGCGCCAGCAACGGCTTTCACTGTGCAGAGAATCCGCTGGATTGCCTCACCTATTACAGCGATATGGATCGCTCCATTTACTGCTTGGTGCAGCCCGGCGGGGATATTGACGAGGACGATCATGACTCCAAGATTGCCTGCACAGAGCTGACGATCCTGCGGCAGCTGACGAGGAAAGAATTCTTTCTCCATGCACTTGCCTACATGGTGGATCACCCATGCCGCAAGGTAAGCGGCAAGGTACAGCGTGAGCACAGCGTTAGCCGCAACGGCTATGCCATCGTTCGAGGCAAGGAACCCGCTGCGTGTGGAAAGTTGGGCGATATTCTCGCATTTGCCAGAGAGCGGCGTGAATCCGAAGTAATCTGTCAGATTGCTGTTGCCGAAGTAGATGGAGAAAAAATCCAGCCCGGAGTATGGTATGACATTGATTTTGTGAAAAGAGAGGCGGTGCAGAAATGAAAAAGGACAGCCTGTTGAAAATGAAGGATCTGCCTGCGACTGAAGAAATGCTTGCGGTGGCCCGCGAGGATGTCCCGGTCAAGGTCGGTTCGGGCTGGAACACTTCCTATCGATGCCGATACAGCGGTTTTGCACGAAGTTCGGTGGAGGGCGGCATTTTGAAGGTCACCCTGTATGACCCGGATGCAATGCGCCTTGATGGGACGCTGCCGGTCTATGAGATTTTCATGGAGAAAGAAAAGCAGCAGTTTCTCACCTATGACCGTGCCCATGACAAATGGCGGACGGCAAAGATCGACTACTTGGAATGGCAGGCGAAGGGATCCAATAACGTATGGATCAGCGCCGTGGATGATGCGCAGATCCGGCAATATCTGGCGTCGGATGAGAAAAGCGTATATCGGGCTATTCTGAAATTTCAGCGCGCCGTTCGTGATGCTGAACTGGAACGCCGCCACAGAAAGGAAACCGATCCGTGGGATGCAGAACTGGCACAGACACCGCCGCTGCCGAAGGACTGGGAACGGTGGGTCAATAAGGTGGGTATTCAGGAAAACTACATCTTCTATGATTACCGCAAGGGCGGGGCAAGGTACGGCTACTGCACCTATTGTGAAAAGGAAGTCGCACTGAAACAGCGGCCCTATCATAACGCGGTGGGAAAGTGCCCGAGATGCCGTCATAAGATCACGTTCAAGGCGAAAGGGAAAATAACGGACTATCTGCACTCCCCAACAGAATGCGCATATCTGGCGCAGAAGTGCGGAGACGGGTTTGTGGTTCGCCAATTTCAGGTGAGCAGGCAGTACCGAAAAGAAGAGAACACCATCACATCGAAAACCTCCAGCTTTGAGAAGCAGCGTATTTTCTACCGTGCGGATCTGTCTTCACATTCGTATTACTGGGGCTGGTACAAACAGCGCCGTACCCGATGGGTGGAGGGCATCGATGAGTACGTCTACACGGGTATGGGCTATTCCTACAACGAGTATTGTTATCAGCCGGGGAGCATCTATGGAAAAACGCTTTCCAGCATTGCCCCACTTCTTGCAAGAACCGGATTGAGGGAGTATGTAAGACTTTGCCGGGGCTGTGTAAGCCCCAACTGGTACCTGTTTGCGTGGGGGTGGTTTCCACGCGTTGAGCAGATCTGCAAAGCCAATCTTCCGCGGCTGACCACGGAGTGCTTGGAAGATTTCGGAGCCGTAAAAAGCTGTATTCGGCAGGAGTCCGAAACCAGTCTTGTCAAGGCATTGGCGCTTGATACGAACCGGCTTTCGCGGCTCCGGGCGCTCAACGGCGGCACCATTATGCTCGACTGGCTGCAGCGGGAGAAATGCAGCGGCAGAATCATCCCGGATCATGTGCTGCACTGGCTGGAGCAGGAGAAGATCCATGTTTCCGATATCGACTTCATTCTGGATCGAATGTCAGAGCAGCAGGTCTGCAACTACCTTCAGCGTCAGAAAAGCGGCACACGGGATTCCCTGCGGCAGATTATTTCCACGTGGCGGGATTACCTTTCCATGGCGGACAAGCTGGGAATCAACACCAACGATGAGATCGTATACCGTGTCAAGCTGCTGCGCCAGCGTCACGATGAACTGGTGGAGCAGCTGCGGAAAAGAGAACGGGACATGGAAGCTGCCGCAACAGCAAGAAAGTATCGGAAAATTGCAGGCATCTGCCGCTTGATCAAACCCAAATACGAATATACCGGCGAGGTGTATTCCATCGTTGTCCCGTCAGGTGTGCGCGATATTATGCGCGAGGGCGATGCGCTTTCCCACTGTGTCGGCAAGTCAGACCGTTATTGGGAGCGCATCGAACAGCAGGAGGCATATATCCTGTTCCTGCGCAAGACCGCAGAGATCGACAAGCCGTACTACACCCTTGAGGTGGAGCCAAACGGCACAATACGGCAGAAACGGACCTACTTTGACCGACAGAACGAAGACCTCAAGGACGCGGAGAAATTCCTGAAAGAATGGCAGAAGGTTGTCTCCGAGCGTCTGACCGAGAGTGACCGGGAAAAAGCGGAAAAGAGCAAGGTCCTTCGTCTGCAGGAATTCGAGCAGCTGCGGCAGGATGACATTCGTATCCATACCGGCGACCTTGCCGGTCAGCGGCTGGTGGATGTTCTGGTGTCGGATCTCATGGAAACTGCGGCCTAAGCCGCAGCACAATACATTTGAACGAAGGAAAGGAAACTATACAGAAAATGAAAAACGGATTTACGATCACGCAGCGCAACGCTGTGGTGGAACAGCATCTTTGGTGCATTGACACGGTCATGGCACAGTACGCCGCGTTTATGCAGACAGAACCCGTAGACCCCGATGATGTGTACCAGTCTTTGGCGGTACGCCTGATCCGGGCAGTCAACAGCTACGATCCCCGTAAAGGGTATCTGGAGGAGTACATCCTCTCTCAGCTCAAGCGGGAGATGGTTCGTATCCGGAGTACGCAGGCTGTCTATGGATTGACGCAGGCGCCGGCCAATATTGGCAGCACCATTGTTCCGCTCACGATTGCTGCGCAGCGGGAATCGTACTGGGAAACCTATATTGCTGTATAAAAGGAGTCATGTGAAAATGAAACAGTTGGGAAACCTCGCGGTTATTTGTGCCCAACGCCCGGAGCTGCTGATGCAGCTCCGGGGTGGTCTGGTCTTGGTACAGGCAAAAAACCGTGCGGCGATGGAGGCCGCATGGAACGATGACGCACGGATCGAAAAGATGATCTATGAACTGAACTTCGGAGCATTCTCCAAGGAAAGGCTGGTGTAAGGAATGGAGCACAGCAAGCAGCAGAGAATACGGGAATTGACCGACCGGCTGAACCGATGCCGGTATGAATACTACAATCTGAACGCGCCGTCTCTGACGGATGCCGAATATGACGCGCTTTTTGATGAATTGAGCGCGCTGGAAAAGGAAACGGGATTTAATCTGACCAACTCCCCCACACAGACCGTTGGCTGTTATCCCGCTGTCAGCGCCTTGGAGAAAACGACGCATAAGATCCCGCTGCTGTCCTTGGATAAGACCAAGAGCAGTACGGAACTGCTGCGTTTTGCGGGAGAACAGATGGTCATGCTGATGCTCAAGCTGGACGGTCTGACGGTGAAGCTGACCTATGAAAAGGGCCTTCTGATGGAGGCTGCTACCCGTGGTGACGGAGATACCGGCGAAAACATTACCCACAATGTAATGGGAATCTCCGGTATCCCGGACAAGATTTCATATAAGGACCGATTAGTTGTTACCGGTGAGGCATTTATCCGTCCCAGCGATTTTGAGGCGTTAAAGGACACGCTGCGGGATGGGAATGGAGAGCCGTATAAAAACGGGCGCAATCTGGCTGCCGGTTCCGTCCGCCTGTTGGACTGCGGCGCCTGTAAAGACCGCCGTGTGACCTTCATGGCGTTCAATGTGCTGGAGGGTCTTACGGAAGAATATCCGTGGAAGTCGCAGCGGCTTCGGGCCATCGAACAGCTCGGCTTCCCCGTCTGCAAATACTTAGCGAGCAAGCAGGCGTTGACGCAGTTTGATATGGACGCCGGTATCCGGCACCTGCGGAAATACGCGCAGGAAAACGACATCCCCATTGACGGCATCGTGGTCACCTACAACGATGCCGCCTACGCAAAATCCTGCGGCCGGACCGGGCATCACTATAAGGACGGATTGGCGTTCAAATTTGAGGACGACACCTATGAAACCGTCCTGCGTTCGATTGAATGGACGCCCAGCCGCACAGGGGAAATCACGCCGGTGGCGGTCTTTGACACGGTGGAGATCGACGGCTGCGCGGTATCCAGAGCGAGCCTCCACAACCTCTCTTTCATTGAGAATTTGGAACTGATGCCGGGATGCCGTATCAAGGTGAGCAAGCGGAACCAGATTATTCCCCATGTGGAGGAAAATCTGGATCGGGACTGCTACGCCAGAGAGAAGGTCGTTCCTGCCAGATGCCCGTGCTGCGGACAGCCTACCCGTATCCATACGACCAAAAACACTGTGAACGGGGAGGAAAAGGTCACGGCGGCCCTGTTCTGCGATAATGAGCAGTGCGAAACGCGGAAGCTGCGTAAGTTCGTCCACTTTGCAAGCCAGAAGGCGATGAATATCGTGGGATTGTCTGAAGCAATTCTGGAAAAATTCATTGGAAAAGGTTGGCTCCACTCCTATATGGACATCTTCTTTTTGGACAAACACAGGTCGGAGATCGTTCAGATGGAGGGCTTTGGGGTGAGATCCTGGCAAAATCTTTGGGATGCCATCCAGCACAGCCGTATTACCACCTTTGAGCAGTATCTGACTGCTATGGATATTCCCATGGTAGGCAGCACCGCCAGCAGGGCCATCTGCCAAAGGTTCCGCGGAAATCTTTCGGAATTTGAAACGGCTGTATGCATGGGCTTTGATTTTACACAGCTCCCGGACTTCGGAGAGACACTGCACAGGAATATCTGTCAGTGGTTCCGCAGCGAGGAAAACTGGACGGTCTGGACGGAGCTTCGGCTGCTGGTGTGCATTAAGACCTATCAGCCGCCTGCGGTCGGCACCGATATGAGCAATCCCTTTGTCGGCAAGACCCTTGTGGTGACCGGCAAGGTGGAGCCATATACCCGGGATGGGATCAACGAAAAAATTGAATCTCTGGGCGCTCATGCCGGCAGCTCGGTAAGCAGCAAGACAGATTATCTGATCTGCGGCGAGAACGCCGGGAGTAAGCTGGAAAAGGCACAGGCGCTTGGGGTCAAGATCCTGTCACCCGACGAGTTCTTCCGCATGGCTGGAGAAAGTGCGTGAGGAAATGAGGGAGGGCGTTTTGCCCTCCCTTTTTTTGCAGAGACGAAATACGGTATTGCTTGATTTATCAGGGAAAAATAGATATACTACTACCAGAGTGTAGATTTCAATGGAGGAATTATATCAATGAGTCATGAACTGCACCTTCATAAAATCGGTCCCATCAATGACTGCCGGCTGACGCTTGACTCTTTTACGATTTTGACCGGACCGCAGGCTAACGGAAAGAGCACAGCTGCAAAAGCGGTCTATTTCTTTCGGTCAGTCAAACAGGATATCCTCAGCATTATGATGCAGGGGGGACCAAACGCAGTTACCGGGGACAAGGCTTCCACGTGGAGCACCGTTCTGAAGCAGCGGATGAAAGACAAGTTTTTGCAGCTTTTCGGGACCTCGTGGGTCATGCCGTCTGATATGCGGATGGAATACCAATACAGCAAAGATGTGTCTATCACGGTGTCCTTAGAGGAGGATTACAATGACTCTTCCGAGAATTATATTGTGATCGGCTTCAGCAATTCTATTGAAGACTATTTGGAAGCATTAAGCTTGCATATCTTCACCAATATTACCCCGGCGCAGAAAGAGCACGAAGAAAAGAAGCTGAATGAGCTCTTTGATGATCCGTTCGAGCCCGTCTTTATTCCCGCCGGCCGGAACCTCCTGACATTGTTGAGTACACAGCTCAACTATATTTTTACCTCGTTGGAAGATTCACAGCTGAGAAATATTGACTACGTCACAAAGAGATATACGGAATTGATCCTCCGCCTGAAACCGGTGTTTGCCCACGGGATGGAGGGCATTGCCAACCGTATGAAAGACGATCCAACACAGTCTAAGAAATATGAACGGATCTGCCCGGCTCTTAATGTCCTCATGGATCAGGCGAAAGAGATCATGCAGAGCACCTATCGGTATGTGGATGGGGAAGAACGGCTGTATCTCTCGGATGACCGTTATGTAAAAATCAACCTTGCATCCTCCGGGCAGCAGGAAGTTGTGTGGGTATTTAACCTCCTCTTTTACTATCTGTCGGAAGATAAAAAGATTTTCCTGATTATTGAGGAGCCGGAGTCACATCTCTATCCGGAATCCCAGCGGCGTATCAGCGAAACGCTTTCCCTGATGGCTGACAGCGGAAATTCAGTTTTCGTTACGACCCACAGCCCCTATGTCCTCGGAACGTTTAATTACCTTCTGATGGCGGGACAGGTTGCAGAGAATCATCAAGAAGAAGTGGCAGAGAAGCTTGATAAGCGGCTGTGGCTGAAAGCTGGGAATGTGAACGCCCACTATATCTCTGATGGGAAACTGACGGATGGAATCTCTGATGAAGACGGGCTGCGTTTGATCAGAAATGAACTGATCGATGGGGCCTCTTCCGAAATCAATGATATGAGCGATTATCTGCTTGGTTTTCTCTATGCTGAGGGAGGCGAATGATGCCTTACAATATAAATGACTATAAGCCTTTCCGCGAAGGCAATCATTCGGCTTTTCCGTCTTCTGAAAATGGGTGCAGACACGTCGGAAATAACACAAAACGACAATATGTTCGGCACTTTAAGGTGGATGGAGAAGTTTTCAGGGGCCCAGGAGAGGAACGGTGCGATTATCTTCTTCTCAATGATGAAGCAGCAACCTCTTATTACATCGAATTGAAAGGCTCTGATTTGCCCAAGGCTATTCGGCAGATTGAAAACACAATCAAACTGCTCTCGCCTTCACTGTCCGGCTACGCGGTTCTGCGCCGGATCGTGTACCACACGGGTTCCCATAACGTCCACGCATCTGAGGTCCTGCGCTGGAAGGCACGGTATAAAGCTGTGGTAAAAGAACGAGCGTATTCAGAAAACATTTAAAGGCTATCCCATAAATGGCATCCGCAGCCATTAAAAAACTGTGGAGCCTCTTTTCAGCAGAAAGCTAGGCGGTGAGAAAATTTCTCGCCGCCCAGTTTTTTTGTTGCTTTTATGCGTATTGCAGCCGTATAGAAGATGTATAGGAGGTACACAGCTATGTTAATTGCAATCGACCATGGAAACAAGCAGATCAAAACTGTTCATACGCAGCCATTCACATCCGGATTGATCCAGGGCGACACGCCGGGGTTCGGAACGGACTGCCTGGCATATCAGGGGAAATACTATACGCTGACCGACCAGCGTATTCCCTATCGGCGGGATAAGACGGAGGATGAACGCTTTTTCATTCTGACGCTCTTTGCCATTGCCTATGAGATCGAAGCGATGGGACGGTACAGCGACACCCTGATGCGGATTCAACTGGCGGTCGGATTGCCGCCGGCACACTTCGGTGTGCAGGCCAAGCGGTTTATCAACTATTTTGATGGGCGGGGTGCCATTTCCTTTCAATTCCGCGGCAAACCGTATGCCATTTATATTGAAAATACAGCCTGCTTTCCGCAGTCATTTTCCGCGGCCGTTGCGACGGTAAAGAATCTGACTGCCAGCCCGAAGGTACTGGTGGTGGATATTGGCGGCTTTACAGCGGATTATGTCCGGCTGCGGAACGGCGTTCCGGATATGTCCGCGTGTGACTCCTTGGAAAACGGCGTGATCTTGCTTTATAACCGCGTTCGTGCCAGAGCCAATGCGGAATTGGACGTCCTCCTGGACGAGAGCGAGATCGACTGCATCCTGCGCGGAGAGCACCGTGACGTGACACCGGAGGTCGTGGAGCTGGTGGAGAAGGAAGCGCAGGAGTTCATTAACGACCTGCTCAGCGGTCTGCGGGAACGGATGCTGGAGCTCAAGTCCGGCAGGGTGATTTTTCTCGGAGGCGGAGCCAATTTGTTGCGGCGGCAGATCGAGGCATCCGGTAAGGTGGGACAGGCAACCTTTGTGGAGGACATCAACGCCAATGCAAAGGGGTATGAGTATCTGTACCGCCTTCAGCACGGTGAGCGGTGAGAACCATGGCGGACAAAAAAGATCCCGGTAAATTTACCGTCCGTTTTAATATACATGACCCGCAGCACCAAACCGTGGTTGCCCTGCTCAATCAGCAGGGGCGGAATAAAGCGCAATTTCTTGCCAGTGCTGTCCTGCACTACATCAACTGCAAGGAAACACCGAACCTGCAGGTCCCGCCAGTCGATCCGGAAACATTGGAGAAAATCATTGTCTCCATTCTGGAAAAAAGGGACAAACAAAAGCGCGGCGGCGATGTTCCGCAAAGAGCAGAAAAAGCGTGTGAAATAAGCCCCGCAGAAGCTCCACAGGCAAAGGAGGAGTCGGAAGGCTGGCCCGGCAGTGCCGGTGAAGTATCTGCCATTCTGGATTCCTTAAAAATGTTTGATAACCTGTGAAAATACGGTATGTCTAAGGCAAGGGAACAGACCCTGTTCCTTTATCTCAATTCTGTTCAAAATAAACCGCCGTTTCTCCTGGTGATAAAGAGACGAGGTGTAGAATCGCTGTCTTCTCATAATTATTTGCGGTTACATTTTCTCATGCTATTTGTCTAATAAATAGTAACTTGCTTTGCCTCTAATATTTAGCCTGTTTTTATTAGGTTAAGAGCACCAGAGAAAAATTGACTTTATAAAAATAATTCCCGAGATTTACACATTTGCGGATAGCCTCCTCCTTATGTAACAAGAAAGGAGGTGACTTATTGTGAATCAGCATATTACAAATTACAGAAAAAAAGTTAGCTGCTGGAGATTGTATTTAAATTACTATTAGTCATTTCCAATATTTTTCTCTAAAATCCACAAAAGGAAAAAGGAGATCGGCTCATCTGAGCTGATCCCCCTTGCTAAATCAACCAAGAACTCTCTTTCTTCATCCAACACTTTTTTGCGTCTCGGAGTCATTTTGGAAAACAAACGTCCCTGTGTCTACTTCCCATTTTGCAACAGAATAAGACTTCTCAAATCCTGAAGAGTCTGCTTCATAAGATTCTATGACCAGGGTTCCGTTGTTACATACATAGCAATTCTCTCCATCTTCCAATCCGAGATAGCTCAACGGCAAAAATCGTAGCACCATCAGCTGCATCAACATCGTAATTTAAATAATACGCTGTACAATACCCCGCAGAAGTAACGCTCCAATCATAAGTACCCTGTACTACATCTTCGATTTGAAACCGACCATCTCCGTCAGTCATTACTAAAGGATTGCCATCAATATAAACGGTAGCTCCAACTACCGGCTCCTCGGTGTCATAGTCAATCACCATACCTACCACGTTTGCCAACTCGTCCTGCGCAACAATAGTCTTTGTACGCAATCCAAAAGAGGTCGTTGCCGCAGTTGCTGCATAATTCTGAAACCCGGAATCTAAATCCTCTTGTGTAACCGCCAAAGTTTCGTATAGCAACACTCCATTTTCAGGAGTTGCAGATAAGCATTCTTCTTTCTCCGTCAAAATATCCGTAGCAACAGCAGGAACAACAATCAGGGAGAACACCATCGAAATCACACATATGTTTCATAAATCTCCTTGACCCAGCCAACTACTACCGCTCTTGCTTCAGCATCCACAGTAATCCATGCACTGCTGGTAATAAGGATGGCAAGTGCGATAGATGCTACGCGATGCATGGTTTTATAAAAAACAGGGTGTTTCGCCCTGCGCTTCAGTCGTTCAATTCTCTTTTCAAACTCAGGAGGGATCTCAAGCGGCTCATTCGGATCATAGTCTCTCTCATAGTAAGCCGTTAACGCCTCGCCGGCTTTCTCAACAGCTTCTCGGAGCATTTCTTCTGTAATCACAAATTGCCACCCCCTTCCTTGTAGAGTTCTTCTAGTTTTTTCTTTGCTCGTTGGTCTATTTTCTGCGCCCATGTGAGAGATATTTTTAGCATAGTTGCGATTTCACGCAATGAATAGCCGTATTTATATTTCAGCAATATCACTGTACGTTGCTGCGCCGGCAATTTCAGGATACATTCCATCAGGAAACTGCCACCCTCATAATCATGGAAGAATCCGTGATCCAGTTCATCATTGAATGAATCAACCGGGTGTTTATTCCTAACTCGAAACACATCAATAGCTCTATTGTCTATCATAGTTACGATGTACTGCTTCGTTTTTGGACTCACCGGCTCAACATTTTTTATATTTTCAGCGATTTTCATAAATACATGGTGCACAACATCCCACGCATCATGTTCATTTTTCATATGCCCTAATGCAACATGATGTGCAAGGCCAAGATAAGCCTCATAGATTTCCGTGAACTTATCTTCGTCCTCTGGAGTCTCAATCATCTGTAAGTAAATCAGCACTGGTCTTTCACCACCTTGGAGTTTAATTCCAGTACATCATAGCCGAAACGGCACAAATAGTCCAGTACAACCGCAAAGATTGTGAAAAACAGGTGAAAATATAAATTTTATTGGTTTTGGTGTCCAAAATCGCAGTTACGTATCGTATATATTAGTAATACCAGAATAGAGGTGATTCCCGTGGTTTACTATATTTACCCCTCGTTCCTCGTTTTGAAACAGGCAAAGGCACTGATGTTCTAACAACTTAATAGTGTTTCTCTCTGGAAATTCTCAAAATCTTGTCCTGCTCCCACCAAATATGTTGAAATCACAAATGAAAGGAGTCATAATTATGAAGAAAAAAGTGTTCTCGTTCATCCTTGCCAGCCTATTGCTGTTGGTACAATTGCCGACAGCACTTGCTGCAGCTCCCACTGACCCTCTTGCGCTTGATAATATTTACACCGAAGCAAGCAATGTGATTAACATTGCTATCCAACAGGGCATTGTTCCTGGGCTGTCAGACGGAGAAATTAGCGACCTTTATTTAGGTGAAAGCATCCCTCTTTATGAAGTTTGCTCTGACAACACCTTGGCAGAAGTGTCTGCTATCAGGTATTTTCCCGTTCTTGATCAAAACAACAGTGTGCGAGGGCTTTTTATTGCTTCGTTGCGGGAAACAGATTCAACAGCTACTCTCGAATATAATTCGATGCTCTCAGAGGAGCTCACTTTGCACAAACTGAGTTCTAATCATATTTGTTTCATATTCGATCAGACAGATACGTATTTGTTTGATGGAACCGAATGCTCTCTCGTTTTGGACGGCGTGCTCCCCCATATCACTCGTGGCACTTTTAGCAATTCTATTGCTGGTCTTGCTACCCTTGACAGAAATGCAATAGTTTCAGCAAAGCGCTTTGATTTGGCGACAACAAGTGATCCGGCTGTTTCCGGCATGTTAAGCGTACCAATTATTACTCAGGACAACTGGTCTAACGGCTGTTGGGCAGCATGTGCAGTTTCTGTAGGTGAATATGTAGGTGCGTCTTCCGAAGACATCACCATTGACGATGTCATGGCAGAGTACGCTAACGGGCAAGATGTAGCTAAGACAATTTACAGAATTCAAGATGTCCTTGCCGGCGAATACAATGTAGCTTCAAGAGTTACCATCAATTCTTTGAAAATGACAACCATAATTGACAATATCGGCACTGCATTAAACATGGGAACACCCGTTGTTGCACGAGTATCTTATTCTGGCTGGACTAGCGGACATTTCGTCGTTGTATGCGGCTTTACTTCTAATACCTACCCAACAACCAGTTACGTGTCAATTATGGACCCCTTGTCCTCCAGTTATCGCACCCTTCCTACCGAAAGAGTTGGCAACGATTCCGTAGTTAAATATACTACACCGACTGGAACCACGGAGTATGGTACGGACTTTTATCTAACCATTAGTTAAGAGGTGGTTGCATTGAAGTGTTCCAAGGGTGCCCTCAAAAGGCTCCTTTACTGCATTCCGTTAATCATTATCTTTACACTCTGCTCATGGCTTTTTGGTTGGTTTGTCGGTGACATTGGTGTGATAAAGTTTAATGCAGACGATGTAGATTACTTGAAGTTGAGTTGTACGCTTATTGACTACGAACCTACTACCATAACAGATAAGAAAGATATCCAATCCACTATTGAAAACATCAATTCGCTGAAGCATTCTGGGAAAGCTGTCAAAGGCATTTTAAAGGACGGTATTGGTGTTGGAGGGGCCGTATTATATGAATTCTACTTCTACTTGAAAAATGGCGAGAGTTTTTGCATAGTCTTATCGTCAAATAACAGCGAACAAGATCTGACAACCGTAGAAGTGGCCTATTGGATTTCACAACCGAAAAGTTCAAAAGTGTTTACCGACACTTGTAGAGGGTCTTTGGATTTTTTCTTTGAATTACATCAAAAATACATCTTGGTCAAGTAAACAAAACAACGGGGGTATCGGCTCACACAAGCCGATACCCCTTTAACCATTGTTTACGCTGCTTTTTTGTTGGGAAATCGCTGGTTGCGGATACTGTTGGCCCGTACCTGAAGCTCCTGTGAGAGGAATTTCAGGATAGAGAACTCGTCATCCAGTCCGTCCAGCTCACGCTGCAGCACACTCTCGTAGTGCCGCTTTTTCTGCTCCAGTGCCTGTACTTTCAGAACCCATCGCTCCATGATTGCGAGACTCTGACTGCCGCTCTTGATGAGGTAATCGCATTTTTCCTGATAGGTGGCGATTTCCTTCTTAACGGCCAGATAGAACTCCTCGGTCATCTTGTCACGCTGCTTGGCATCGTCGATGATGTAGGAGCTGTTGACCACCAAAGGAGTCTGCTTCTTATTCAGGCCGCTGAGCAGGGTGATGAAGTCCTCGAAGATGTCCACCCGATCCATATAGGTGCGGGGAACGAAATACATATGGCCGGTGATACTCAGCTTGGTGGCCTCGACCCCACGCAGGAAATTAGTGCAGATGGTTTCAATCTGCTTGCGGTTGGCGTAGCGCTGGTAAAGCTCGAATAGTTCTTCGGCCTTACGGCAGCACTCCCGCACGTCCACAGCATCATCCATCACCATACATGCCAAAGAAAGGTATGGGACATCGCAAAAAATTTCCCGCGCTCGATAAATAATCCGTGAATAGAAGATAACAGTTCGTGCGCAGCCGTTGTGACGGTAAAAAATCTGACTGCCAGCCGAAGGTGCTGGTGGTAGATGTTGGTGGCTTTACAGTGGATTATGCTCGGCTGGGTTCCGGATATGTCCGCATGTGACTCCTTGGAAAATGGTGTGATTTTGCTTTATAACCGCGTTCGTGCCAAAGCCGATGAACTGGATGCCCTTATGTCTAAGGCAATGGAACAGACCCCGGGAGCGGGGTCCATTCCATTACCTTAGAGTTGGAAAAGCCTGATGCAATCCACCAGAGTCATACTGAGTTCCTGAAAGAGATCTTCGTCAAAGACCTCATAGACACAGGCTTCCTTGAATAACAGCGGACGGTAAAGAAGAAAAATTTTCTCCTGTGCATAGTGGCTCCCATCTTTGGCTTGAATCAGCAGGTCCTTAAAGCTCATTTGACGTTCCTCCCAAGGGTGTCCTTGATTTTCTGACGGGCACGGTGATATGCCGTGGCTGCGCCTTGATAGGTCAATCCCAACTCTGACGCCAGATTCCCAAAGTCCCGCTGGTAGAGTGCATGCGCGAGGAAAATGTAGCGGTCCCGCTGACTGAGCTTCTGAAGGGCTTCCTCCAGGGCATCGTTTTCAAACAGCGGGAATGGCGAGGGTGCATCCCCAGCCGAATTGACCATGGCATCCAGGACGGAAACAATATCATCCGGGTCCGTTGGAAGCTCCATTTCCCGGCGTTTGCTGCAGGCGCCCAGATAGGTCGCTTTTTTGCGGTGGATCGCTGTAAGAAGATACGCGGTAAAGCGGTTTTGAATCACGTTGTTTTCGCCGCTGCCGTTGTTTTTTGTATACATTATTTTTCTCCTCCAATATCTGAAAATGTGAAACAGATATTGGAGGAGGACCCCGGCAGCAGGCGGGGTATAAAAGACGTCTGCTCCCGCCCGTGGGCGGAAGATCTATAATTTGCTCTGCGTGAAGACAGTGATGTATGCGCGGAGACCGTGCTTGTGTGCGCGTCCCCCATGTCGGAGGGGAAACACCGGCATGGGAAATAGAGAAATGATGTGAAAATGAAGCGGTATGCCCAGCTGTACGAAATCGCCAGATGTCATTCACGCAAAGGAGAGTGGGACAGTTCTCCAAGTGCATATGATATGACGATATCCCCCGCAGCCTTTTGATACGCAGACGGGTTTCAGGTCAAAATACTCTGCCGGTGAAACAGACGCGGCTGGATTATGCAGCCGCTATAAAGAAAGGACAGGAAAACGCAGCGGATGCTGCGATTCCCTGTCCTATATTTTATTTCTTTGCGCGAACGGCATAGGTAGTTATGTCTCTGGAATCCTCTCCGTTGGCGTCTTTGGCATAAACGGTTACGATGCCGCGGTACTGATTGCCAACCGTGCCGTAATAGGTCACAGAGCCTTCGTGAGAGCTTCTGTTATAGGCGACCATATCCGGGTAGCCCACCGGATAGTAGTAGGCCACGTTCGTCCACTTGCCAGAACTGTTCTTCTCCTGCAGGACAATGCAGCCGGCGCCAACCTGGGAAACAGTTTTTGTGGCGTCCACGTCAAATTCAATGACGATCCGGCCGCCGCTGAGTGCAGCGGAATTCACATAATAGTCATCCAGATACAGGCTTGCGCGCCGGGCAGTTGCCAGTGCGGTGGTGCTGAGACACAGCACAACAACAAAGCTAAGTGCCAGAATTTGAGTCAGCCGTTTTTTCATGATTGATCTTACCCTTCGTTAATGGAATCAATCATAGAATTGATCTCATCATCGGAAAGGCTGCCGCTGATAATGACCTGAAGATTATCAACGGTCCATGTTACCTTGCGGTTATCCACATTCGACAGAATGTAGTAATCCACCCCGTTGATGTTCCGCACGTCAAACTCATCGTCATCTTTTTCGAGGAAAGATTGGGATGCATTCAGCGCGGTCATAAATCGGTGAATGGTGATGCTGTACTCGGACTCGCCGTTGCTGTATTGCGCTCGAATTTTCGTAGAGTCCAGAAGAACCCTGCAATAGACCTCCGTGCACTGATATTCACTGGGATACCATGTGGGGAGAATAGACGGATCGATTGCTTTTGCCTCAAGTGCTTCAGACAAAGTAGCGTATGTTACAGAAGTTGGTGAAGACTGTGTTTCTGTGAATTGAGCAGGGCTGAAATGGAAAACATCCTTTGTCCAGCGTGCGATGCTCTTGAAAATGTCGATCCCGCTTGCAGATGCGATCACCGTACAGCTTAAAGCAGCTGCGAGTACTGCGGCAACCAAACCACGAGAAATTCTGTGATTGTTGTTTTGGCGGGGTGTAGACGTTGTCTTGCTATGTGTATGTTTTTTGGAAACTTTCTTCAGGAGCAGCGCGTGCTTGGCTTTGAAGGCAGCCAATGCTTCTTCGGGTTTCTTTTGCTCCGGCATTGGGGCCTTTTCCTCCAGCACCTTCAGGTAAGCATCGATAGCGTCTAAATCGACTTCCAGATCTGACCACTTCATGGTTTGAGTCAGCTCGTCCAGCAGCTCCTGTTCTGATTTTTCTCTAAGATGTTCCAGTTTTTGAGCCGAGCAGTTCCCGTTCCCGCCGACTGGGTCATGTCGTTTCTCAGACATCTCTGGCATATACTAGGCACCTCCCTGTATATACTGTTTCTATTAGGGGAAGAAATGTTGCATCATTTCTAAAAAAATTTATTTTTCTTGGTCAGTAACAAAAAATGCGCTTTTGCGCGAAAAAATCTGGAGCGGCAACTGACTTCCGATATGCCTAATATGGGGGCAATTTCGGCATATGTCAATTCCTTCTCCAGCTTTAATATTAAAATATCTCGTTCATCCGGACTCAGCCCCTGCGGAAGAAGGTGCTCCAATGGTTCTGGACTGCTTTGGATATCTGCGGTTTCCTCCAGAATATCCAGTGAGAGCGTTGGATGCAGGTCGCGCCGTTTGATGTAGTTGCCGATCAGGTTCCGCAGAATCTTGAAAAGGTAAGCGTCTGGATTTTCTATGTCCATTTCATCGGTATGCTGGTAATAAACAAGGAACGCCTCGTTTGCTAAATCCTCTGCATCTCCTTTATCATGTATGATATGAAAGGCGTATTGGCTGAGACGGGTGTAGTTGCGTTTATACACTTCGTCGAAGCCTTCAACCTGTGGAGTTGAAATCATAATCCCATCCTTTTCAATCAAATTATCTTCACTCACTGTCCGGCGGCGAGTCGTTATCCGGATCGCCATCTTTCAGATAATCGTTGATCTCCGGAATGTTGATTAGCTCGGCGGGACTAATGCTCAGTGCATTGGCAATTTTCATGATCATTTTAATGCTCGGATTCTTGGAACGCCCATTCATAATGTTGTCCAATGAAGAGTGCGGAATACCGCCCATAGAAGCTAACTGGTTGATGCTGATATCACGGCAATCACAAAGTTGCTGGATTCTTTCTGCGAGAATTGAGGAAACCGACAACCAGACCACCTCCCGGACAGTTTTCTTTATAATAGCAAGAGAATGGGGGAAATTTGCCTATATATAGGCTATCTGAGGGGTAGATTTTGCTCATATATAGGCTGATTTTTTTCAGTTTTCCCACAAAAGGACCAGGTTATCAAAAAGTGAACCCTGCAAAATAACAGCACAGCACCTGCGGAGCGAAGGACTGCAGGCGCTGTGCTGTTGTTGGAATATGGCAATGCTGCCAAAATAAAATTTTTTTCGACGGTTTGCAACGTTTTTCGGAGTTGGCGAAACATATCATTATGGACAGGTCCCAGTGAACCTGCCCGGGAATGATTTTACTATGTTTGGAAGATAAGGAGAATGTGTTATGTACAGTGGTTTTAATCTCAAGATCAATGCTACTCGGGATTGCGGACCGGACAGCATTAACTTCTTAGATCCGAGCTATATTGATGTGGGGAAAAAGCACCTTGGAGATGCCCCCGGTAAGGTGCATCAGGAACTGGAAGATATGGTGTTGAAAGGCACAGATATTCTGGATGGTGTTGCGATTCAGGATGACTGGTTCCCTGAGATCAATGCCGACATTTTTATTTCCCATTCTCATGGTGACTGCGATCTGGCAAACGGTATCGCAGGGTGGATGAATGAGGAATTTGGACTTCGCTGCTTTATTGACTCCAATGTTTGGGGGTATACGAATGATCTGCTGAGGATTTTGAATGACAAATATAGCGATAAACGCAAGGGTGATGATGGCGGAATTGTTTATACCCATGAGAAGTGCAATAGGGCGGCGAACCATGTGAACACCATGCTGACGATTGCGCTTCAGAAAATGATTGACCGTTGTGAATGTGTGCTTTTCCTAAACACCGACCAGTCGATTTTACCCTATGAAAAGACTCTGCGTGATGCCACGGATTCACCGTGGATCTACAGCGAAATCGTATGTACGCAGTTGATCCGGCACAAAGAATTGAAAGAATACCGAAAAGAAATCTTTCATGGGGACCAACGGGTGTTGTTTGAGGCATCTGAAAGTCTTCGGCCAGCATATCCTGTTTCGCTGGATCACCTGATGCCGTTGGATATAGGGAATCTGATGAAATGGGAACAGAGTTACCGGAAGGCTACATCAAAAAAGCATTATCCGCTGGATTATCTGTATCAACAGTTTCCTGTAAGGGACTGACGGATCGAGGAGGGGACACAACATGGAAAACGAGACTTCAGACGCCAAGGTGCCGATTGTAGAGCGGCATAAGGAAATTGACCTTATCCAGAGCTGCATCAATCGAATGGCGCAAAACTCCTTTCAGGTCAAGGGGTGGACAGTTGCACTGTTTGCGGTGATTCTGGCGTTGCTCCCCGAAAAAGTTGAGAGTACGAACAAATTCTTCCTAGGTGTTGTTATGCTGGCGGTTTCTGTTATGTTCTGGTACTTGGACAGCTTTTTCCTGGCGGCAGAGAGAAACTACCGCAAAATTTATGGATGGGTACTTCAGGAAAGGGAGAAGGGAAGCCGTGAACTGCTGTATGAGCTGAACTTCAAGGAGTTTGAATCGAAAGAATCCTTGAAAGGTACAGCAATATGGGAAACCGCCTTTTCCAAGACCCTGAAGTGGTTTTATGGGATTCCAACAGTTATCAGTATTGCGTATCTTGTGGTTCAACTGATTCAGTATTGTCCATGCAAAGGAGTTTGAGCTATGGCACATAAGACATTTATTTCTTATAAATATTCTGAGAGCCGGGAATTGCGTGATCGCATCATCCAGGCAATGGGCAGCGATGCAGCTTACTATACTGGCGAAACCAGTGAATCGCCGGATATGAGTGACTTGAAAACGGCGACAATTCGCAAGAAACTTGCAGATATGATCTACTCAACATCTGTGACAATCGTAATTATTTCTCCGCACATGAAGGAGAGTAATTGGATAGATTGGGAAATTGAATACAGCCTTACACAAACGACCAGAAATGATCGTACATCGAGAATAAATGGAGTGGTAGGCGTTGTTATGAAAGTCAATGGCGGATATGATTGGTTTATTCATCCAAGAATAAATTGCCATGGGACGCAGGTTGTTACATACGACAATTCCCTGCTGTATCCGATTGTCTCCAACAATCATTTTAACTCGGAACCAGAACAATGGCACTGCAGCCAGTGTAAAACGTTTGACTGGCTCAATGGTTCTTATATCGAATACGTAAAGGAAGAAGACTTCCTGTTAAACCCGAGTATGTATGTAGAAAATGCGTATACCAAAAGCCAGAATGGTGGAGCAGGTTATCGCCTGCAGCGTACTCGGAAGAATTGACGTTTACTACCCTCATAGAAATTTAATTTCTATGAGGGTAGTACTCTATATACTGCTGCAAAAGGAGACCCCCCTCGTCATGGATTGAAATATTGTGTGCAACAGCTTAGCAAAAACACATAACATTGAGAAAAAGGCAGATATACATAAAATTTCGACATTTTGCAACGTTTTTCGATTTTGATGAAACAATACTAATGGCAGGGTAAAATTACCAGACTTGCCAGTTAAAAATGTACGAAGGGAGGGTAGACCAACAAGCAACCCCGCAAACACAAGACAACAAAGGCAGAAAAAAATTTTAGGAGGGCACAAATGAGACCGCGAACAAAGAAATTTGGCAAACGATTCCTTTCGCTTTTCCTGAGTTTGGCAATCTGTGCGACATTGCTCCCGACCGTCGCACTGGCGGAGGATGCGGAACTGATTAAGTTCAAGAACATGACAATGAATGTTTTGCGGAACGATGATCCAGTTGCGCATTATGACTATGCCAGCAAAAATAATGATTTAATCAAGAGTTTCTGCTTCAACCAAGAGGATACTTGGATGGATCTGAGTTTTGTGATTTCCTACTCGCAGGAAGTAAGCTTGGAACTGTATAGGTTGAAGGATAGCTATGTTGAGATTGATGCCGATGGAAAAAAACACACAAAATTGGAATCCCGCATTGAACTTGACTCTCCGGAGACAAATTATGGTGGTGATCTACCCGAAAAGTTTCTTGATGGAGCATCTCTCGGATATTTGAATGGCGTGCGCTTCACCGGAAATATTGACGGTGATGAAACGGATGACCAGGTCAGCTATGTTACGGTTTCCGATTGTGATCGCACAGAAGCAATTGCTAATGCTGTCCGAGGAGAGAATCCGGACCGCACCACGATGAAAGATGAATATGTTTACGGCTTTGAAGGTCTGAGTTATGAAGCGTGGAAAGCCCAGCAGGGTGATGCCGCATTTTTGATTCTCGGCAAAGCCGCTAATGCACAGGATACAGTTGAACCAGAGCCTGAGCAGGAGATTGTGGACACCGACCAGACAACCGAGCCGGAAAAAGACACGGAGCCCGAACAGTGGGTGCCTGGAAATACAGAAGAATCTGAACCTACGAAAGAAACGGAATCTGCGGAAGTGCAGGAGCCCGAGGAGAATACGGAGAATGCAGCGGAGACTGAGACCGCTACGGAAACCGTGAGTCTACTGCTGAATGACGATATTCCGGTTGAGGAGCCATCTGACAGCGCGGATGAGATTCAGGTAAATACGGAACAGAAGGATGATATAGACGCTGCTTCTACAGATGAAATTGAACAGGACACAGAGCCATCAAAAGCTGAAGCGACCGATACCTCTGTCATTGATGAACTGGAAGTCGATGAAGCCGATGCTGAGACTGTGCAGAAAGAATACGGCGATTTGGCGAAAGAAGAAGCGGTTCTTCTTGGTAGTACAGATTCTCACAATCGACCTATGAGAGCACCAGAGAAAAATCCCACTCAAGGCAATACCATTCAGAATATTTTCTTCTGGGATGGTCAGGTAGCCAATAGTAAGGGGGCAACACCCCACAAGCCAGTCCTTGAGGCAGGGTATTATGTAATTGTTATGACTCCAACGAACTCTGCGACAAAGCCGTATAATAGCTTCTTGGCTTTTGAGGTCATTGACGAAGAAAATCCAGAGGATACATTCCAGGATCTCGCAAGCTATGAGGATATTATTGAAGCCCTTGCTGGCGACCCGGTGAATCTGCTGACAGGCAGCTTTAGTTGGAATTACACGGACTTTTCCCTCTATGGCGGATATAATTTGCCGTTCACCAGATATTACGAGTCCAAGGATGCCAGAAATGACCATGGAATGGGTCTGGGATGGAGTACGGATTATTCTGTTTATCTGAATATTGAAGAACTCTATGCACAGGTGTTTATGCCACAAGGGAACCGCATAACTTTTGCATTGGATTTTGATGGTACTTACCGAGAGAGTGGAGATTATGTTTTGCTGGAAACTTCCGCAGGCTATGCGATGCAGGTAAAATCCGGGAAGACATGGTACTTTGATGATGCGGGAAAGCTGACAAGCATTGTAACTACAGATGGTAGTACTACAATCTGTGAATATTCCGGTGATAAGTTGGTGAGTATTAGCAATGATGCGGGAAGTTTTACCCTGTCTTATGCCGAAAACCATGTAGTCAAAGTAACCGACAATACTGGTCGGAGTATTAAGCTGACCTATGATGGAGAATATCTGTCATCTGTCGAAAACCCCGACAGTGACAGTCTGCGGTATTCTTACGAAAATGGTTTCCTAAAAACTGTTGAAAACTTTGAAGGAAAAGTTTATGTAGATAATACCTATGATGCTTTGGGACGTGTAGTGCATCAATATGCAGAAGGCTTTGGCACATTCGACTACAGCTATGACTATGATACACGCCATAATGTCTGCACGGGTACCGATGGATATTTTGAGGAAATTTGGTATGATGCTTTTGGATTTATCACAAAGCATACCGATTCCAGCGGTACAGAAGCCTTTGAGTATGATAATCGGATGCAGCTCGTCAGTCAGATGGACCGTGAGGGAAACACCACTGTCTATGAATATGATGACGATGGTAACGTGGTAAAGATCACCTATGCAGATGATACCTATGAACGGTTCGAATATGACGGCAATCATCAAGTAACATGGATGCGGGATCGTAATGGTAGCGAATCCTCCTACACCTACGATGACCACACCCACATGACGTCTAGCACGGATGGGCGCGGCAATACCACTCGGTATACCTATGATAGTGACGGAAATATGACCTCCGTTACCAATGCCCTGAACGAGACGATTTCCTATACCTATGATGCCAATGGCAACTGCACCGCCATGACGGATGCACTGGGCAACACAACCCGATACGCCTATGACGGGCAGGGACGATTGGTATCTGCAACAGATGCTAACGGCGGTGTGACCAACTATGAGTATACCACTGCGGGCAAGCTGGTGAAGATTACCGATGCAGATGGTAATGTCCAGACCTATGAGGTAAACGGCAACGGTTTCAACACGGTTGAATCCGACTGGATGGGGAACCTGACCCGGTACACCTATGATACCCAGAGCAATGTGACTTCCGTGACAGATCCTCTGGGCAATCAGACACTCTATACCTATGATGATCGTGGCAACCTCTCTACTGCCACGGATGCCAACAACAATACCACAAGATATTCCTACGATGCTGCCGGCCGCATGATCTCCATGACTGATGCCGAGGAGAAAACCTGGACCTACACTTATAACAACGAGGGCCAGATGACCTCCGTCACAGATCCCGTTGGCGGCAAAATTACCACCAATTATGATGAAGTGGGGCGTACCAGCTCTGTCAAGGATGCCGAGAATAACACCACCCGGTATTACTATGACGGTGTCGGCAATACCACGAAGGTCACGGATGCTCTTTCTCACAGCACTTCCTATGAATATGACAAGAATGGCAACCTGACCTCCATGACCGACCGCAACAGTCATACCACCACTTATGTCTATGATGCGGAGAGCCGGCTCACCAGTGTTACTGACGCTGAGGGCAACACCACTTCCTATACTTACGACGCCAACGGCCAGATGACCAAGACCACCTCCGCCATGGGCGCCGAGACATCCAGCGAATATGACGCCCTGGGCCGCCAGACCTCTGTCACCAATGCCCTGAATTATGCGACAGGCTACGAATATGATGTCCTGGGCCGTGTCATCAAGATCACCTACGCCGATGAGTCCACGGTGTCCTATACCTATGACGCCAACGGCCAGGTTCTGACTGCCACCGATGAACTGGGCAATGTGACTTCCTACGCCTATGACGATAATGGCCGTCTCATCTCCATGACCGATCCTATGGACGGCGAGACCAGCTATACCTATGACGGCTGCGGCAATGTCCTGACCATTACCACACCTCTGGGCCTGACCACCACCTACACCTACAACAGCCGCAATCTGGTGGAGACAGTCACTGATCCCGGCATGCATACAACCACCTATGCCTATACCCCCGTGGGCGCTGTGGCTTCCGTCACTGATCCCATGGGCGGCGAGACCGAGTATGCATACGACCTCAATGGAAATGTGACTTCCATCACTGACGCTGAGGGCGGTACCGTATCCTACGGCTACGACGCTCTGGACCGCCTGGTTTCCGTCACGGATGCTCGCGGAGCTAAGACCACCTTCGAATACGATAACGAAGGCAACCAGACCGGTGAGAAGGACCCCCTGAATTACTCCTCCAGCAAGACCTATGACAAGGTGGGTAATCTGATCTCCGAGACGGACAAGAACGGCAACACCTGGACTTACACCTATGATGATGACTACCGTCTGGTGTCCTCCAAGGACCCCCTGGACAATGTCACCACCTACACCTATGACAAGTTGGGACAGATGACCTCCAGCACCACGCCTCTGGGCCATACCAGCAGCTATACCTATGATGCTGTTGGCAACCAGACCACCGTGACAGATCCCTTGGAGCATACCACGACCTATCTGTACGACGCCAAGGGTCAGGTCATCGGCATCATCCAGAAGGACAATACTGAGATCAGCTATACCTACGATGTGAATGGTCGCCTTGTCAAGACCGTGGACGAGGAAGACTACGAGATCGACTTCACCTACGATGCCGATGGACGGCAGACCGCGGTGAAGAACGCCCGCGGCTACTCCACCTCCTATGAGTATGATGATTGCGGCAACGTCACCGTCATCACGGATGCCATGGGAGGCAAGACTACCAGCATCTATGATGCCAACCATAACCTGCTCTCTGTTACCAATGCGGAGGACTATACTACCAGCTACACCTATGATAAGTTGGGCCGTGTGACTTCCACCACCGACGGCAACGGCGATGTGACCCGTGTCTACTATGATCCTAACGGCAACATCGTGAAGTTGACTCAGGCGGACGGCCACGACATCCTCTATAGCTACAACGCTCGGAATGAGCTGGTGAGCTATGTGGACGCCGAGGGCTACACCCATAGCTTTACCTATGACGGCAACGGCAACGTTACCTCCGAGACGGACGGCAATGGCAATACCACCGTCTACACCTACGATCCCCTGAACCGGGTCATCGCGGCCAAGAATGGCGAGGACGGCATCTCTCAGGTGGCCTATGACGCCGATGGCCGGATGACGAAGGTCATCGACGAAGAGGGTGGCGAGACATCCTACATCTACGATGAGGATGATCGCCTGATCTCCATGACTGACGCCGAGGGCTATTCCACCACCTTCATCTATGACGCCATGGACCGTGTGGTGACCATCACCGATGCCAAGGGTGGTGTGACCCGCTACACCTACACGGACCGCGGCGAGGTGGCCACCAAGACCGATGCTGAGGGCTATGCCACCTCTTACGAGTATGACGGCAACGGCAACTGCGTTAAGATGACCACTGTGGATGGTGATACCATCTATGAGTACGATCCTCTGGACCGCCTCATCAAGACCACCACGCCTGATGGCGAGAGCACGTCCATGACCTACGACGGCGTGGGCAACATCACAAGCTCCACTGACGCCAACGGCAACACCACCCAGTATAAGTATGACGGCGTGGGCAATGTGGTGGAGACCATCGACGCTCTGGGGACCTCCGCCTTTTTTGAGTATGACTCCATGGGCAATCTGGTCAAGACCAGACTCCACAGGGTGGATACCCAGGACAACGTGGACGAGTGGGAAGTCACTCTGTACGAGTTCGACGGTCGGGGCCTGACCACCAAGCAGGTGGACGCTCTGGGCAACGTCACTACCTTCACCTACGATGGTAACGGCAATCTGGTGTCCAAAACCGATCCCGACGGCTACACCACTGAGTACACCTACAATGCCCTTGATTTGGTGACTTCCATTAACTATAATAATGCTAAGGAAGTCTCCTACCGCTACAATGCCACCGGCGATCTGGTCTCCATGACCGACTGGCTGGGCACGACTACCTTTGAGCTGGACCTGCTGCATCAGCTGACCGCTGCCACGGATCACGCCGGCAAGCGGGTAGAGTATACCTACGACGGCGTGGGCAACCAGACCTCCATCGCCTATCCGGACGGCACTACTGCCACCTACGACTATGACCTGGTCCATAACCAGACGAAGGTGACGGAGACCGACGGCAGCGAGACTTCTTACACCTACGACGGCATGGGCCGTGTCGCGGAGATGCGGTATCCCAACGGCTGGGTGGAGTATTATACCTATGACAAGATGGGCCGCATCCTGAAGGTCGAGGACACCCATCCCAGCGAGAAGCCCGCTAAGACCCAGAAGCATACTTATGCGTATGATGCCAACGGCAACATGACCTATGAGTATATGCGGGGCAACGGCGTCGGCCAGGCCAAGAACGAGACCCTCTACACCTATGACGCACTGAACCGGCTCATCACCGCCCATGACAACTACGGCAACTCCACCCGCACCTACACCTATGACAGTCTGAGCAATCTGACCTATGAGACGGGCGTTGGCAGCCATAACTGCGATTACATCTACAACAATCTGAACCAGCAGATCGACCGCTCCTCCGACAACTGGAAGTCCCACACCACCAGCGCCTACGACAAGCGGGGCAACCTGATTCTGGAGGAGTACATCAAGAACAAGAAGGTCACCACTGCCGGCGCGTACACCTATGACGAGACCAATAAGATGGTCCGGGGTGTCAATGGCAACGCTGAGGAGAGCATCTACACCTACAACGGTCTGGGCGCTCTGATGGAGCAGACTTGGATCATCGCCAAGAACGGCTATGGCTACCACGATGTTTCCGCTACCGCTGTGGTGGACGGCGAGGTTGTTGTGGACTCCGTGACCGGCAAGCGGCAGCAGAAGGTGCGGCTGACCCCTGAAGAACTGAAGGCTGCCAACGTTGCGGCGGAAGCCGCTGAGGTCGCTTCTGCGGAAACTGATATCACCGAGGCCTCTGCTGACGCCAACACTCTAACTGCCACGCTGGTAACCTACGGCAACGCGGCCAACGGTAACAACGGCAACAGCGGTAACGGCAACGGGAATCAGGACAAGCCCACCGGCAGCAACGTGAAGAAGACCAGCACGGTGGTCAAGCAGTTCGTGGTGGACTTCAGCTCCGAGACCTACAAGCCCCTGATGGAGCATGAGGTGAACGGCCTGGATTATTGCTATGTTTACAGCGACAAGGCACGTCTGTCCGTCGTGGTGCAGGGTATCGAGAACGGCTCTGCCAGTCTGCTGGATGATGCCGGCGAGCTGCACGCCTATTACCACTGTGATTATCTGGGCACCACGGATTACCTGACCAGCGCGGTCAACCGCAAGGTCATCTCCTGGACCAGCTACAGTGAGTGGGGCGAGATCACTCACAACGCCGTCCTCAAGTGCGGCCAGCGGGAGCTGGATCTGGTGAAGGAGTACGCCACCCATGACTTTGACGCGGTGCTGAACATGTACTACGCCAAGGCCCGGTTCTATGACGCAGACAATCGCCGCTTCGCAGCCATCGATCCCATCCTTGACCCCAGCCAGTATGACCTGGGCCAGTATACCAAGACTCCTATCCAATTAAATCAGTATGTATATGTCGCAGATAGTCCTGTCGTCTACATTGACAAAGATGGTAAATTGCTCGGACTTGCAACAGTTGTTGGCGGCATTATCGGAGGCGTTGTCTCTGGCTACTCTGCATACAAAGAAGCCAAAAGCGAGGGCCTCAGCGGCTCCAAATTGGTAACCAGAGTTGCCAGCAAAGCTGTGATTGGTGCTGGTGTTGGTGCTGCAGTCGGCCTTGCTGCAGGTGCTTTGGGAGCCACTGCAGCTACTGCAGTTGCTTCCAGAACCGCGAACATTGCACTCACTACTGCCACTAAACACCTTGTGAACTCGATGATTACCAGTGCTACGGTTAGTGCCTCTATGTCCGGTGCGTATACAGCTGGCAAATCGTATGGAGAAACAGGAAAGGTAGATATTGCTGAAACGACTATTAGTACTATTTCGGGTGCAGCCTCTGGATTGCTGACCGGATCTTCTTTGAGCAGAACAAAAGTGGCAATGGGATTAGCCGCAGTTGGTGCTGCTAGTTCTTATGTAACAGATACCGTAAAGCAAGCAACAGGTGACACTAATATTACCGAAAAGTCAAAGCTTATCAATGCCGGAGTGACTGCTGCAACAGCATTTACCTTTGGTGCAGCTACAGGGCACGGCGATATGTATCCCACCGGAGGCAAACTTGATTTGTCCACCAACACAAACGTGGTAATAAACAAGTATCTTGCCCCTATGGCAAAATCATTCTTAAATACTGTTGCTAAGGATGTAGTATCGTCCTACGGCGAGTCCGCGATCACAGATTACCTAGTTGATGCCGCTGGCAAGAAAATTGAGTCGGCGTTACTTTGTAGTGCGCAGGGGCCCTTTGCTAAGCTCATCTGTGAGTAATTGGTTACTTCAGGAGGCTCATGATGATTAAAGCAATACAAGCATTTGTTTTGCCGGGAATAATAATTTCCATTTATTATTTCTGTATTTTGAACAAACGGGAAACAACAAATGGACTGCCAGTTCCTAACTGTATTCAAAAAATAATATATCCTTTTGGCAAAACTAAAGAACGTTGTTCTGCCCTCAGTGAATTCGGTGGTGTCGGAAGTATAGTTGCGTTCATTTTGTATTACTACAAGGCAATTAGCAATTTTGTTCTTGGCACTGAATTGGATTTACGAAAACTGTGGATTATTATATTTTGCATCATTTGTTTGTTCTCTGTAGTGGGCAGCATCATTGACCTCCTCATCGAGTGGACACACGATTTAAGGTCGAATACCGGTAGTAGAAAGCGCATTTTAATGAATCTGTTCAACTCCACACTATTTGTTACTGCACTATTTATTATGGCGTTTTTGCTGTTCATTTTATCCACATTATGCGTTTGAAATGTTACTAGCTACTCATCTTCGACTGTGTTCCTACTTAATTGTTAAGTTTGATCTGTGATGATGAGTATCAGCATCCAGAAAGAAACAATGGGGCATCGGCAATAAGTCGGTGCCCCATTGCCAATGTTTATTCCGCCTTTCTATTTGGAAAGTGATAGTTTCGGATACTGTTGACTCAGACTTATTGGACGCTCTGGGCAATGTGACTACCTACGCCTACGACGGCAACGGCAATCTGGTGTCCAAGACCGATCCCGACAGATATACCACGGAATATACCTACAACGCACTTGATTTAGTAACAAAGATTAACTACAATGATGCCAAGGAAGTCTCTTACAGGTACAACAAGACCGGCGATCTGATCTCCATGACCGACTGGCTGGGCACGACTACCTTTGAGCTGGACCTGCTGCATCAGCTGACCGCTGCCACGGATCACGCCGGCAAGCGGGTAGAGTATACCTACGACGGCGTGGGCAACCAGACCTCCATCGCCTATCCGGACGGCACTACTGCCACCTACGACTATGACCTGGTCCATAACCAGACGAAGGTGACGGAGACCGACGGCAGCGAGACTTCTTACACCTACGACGGCATGGGCCGTGTCGCGGAGATGCGGTATCCCAACGGCTGGGTGGAGTATTATACCTATGACAAGATGGGCCGCATCCTGAAGGTCGAGGACACCCATCCCAGCGAGAAGCCCGCTAAGACCCAGAAGCATACTTATGCGTATGATGCCAACGGCAACATGACCTATGAGTATATGCGGGGCAACGGCGTCGGCCAGGCCAAGAACGAGACCCTCTACACCTATGACGCACTGAACCGGCTCATCACCGCCCATGACAACTACGGCAACTCCACCCGCACCTACACCTATGACAGTCTGAGCAATCTGACCTATGAGACGGGCGTTGGCAGCCATAACTGCGATTACATCTACAACAATCTGAACCAGCAGATCGACCGCTCCTCCGACAACTGGAAGTCCCACACCACCAGCGCCTACGACAAGCGGGGCAACCTGATTCTGGAGGAGTACATCAAGAACAAGAAGGTCACCACTGCCGGCGCGTACACCTATGACGAGACCAATAAGATGGTCCGGGGTGTCAATGGCAACGCTGAGGAGAGCATCTACACCTACAACGGTCTGGGCGCTCTGATGGAGCAGACCTGGATCATCGCTAAGAACGGCTAACATAGTGTTTGATAATTGGTATTGTGTAAGTCAGAGAATCAACGATGACGATTAAAAAATCAAGCACCTTTAAAGTAAGCATATTACCGGGCGTATCGAGAAGACACAGATTGGAGATTATCTCCAGCCTGTGTCTTTTTTATAGCAACAGTATAATTGTATTGAACGACCTATATACAGCAGTAGTGACTGTAGCGATTTGAGGTACATCATGTTATACTGATGGTCACCGGAAGCCGCTCAAAAGTTTTTCAATTTTTTTGAAAATTGATGTGAGAAATTGCAGTTCAAATGCATTTATAAAATAGTAGATATACGCATTTTTTTACAAAGGACGAGGTGGTGTTATTATGCTGGCAGTTCTGTTAGCTGCGTTAGAAAGCGATACGGATAGGCAAAAATTTATCGAGATCTATGAGAAATATCATGTCCAAATGGAACGGACAGCGATGCGCATTTTGAAAGAGCAGAGTGATGTTGAGGATGCGGTACAAAACGCATTCATGCAGATGATCCGGCATTTTGAGAAAATTTTCGAGATTCCATGTGAGGAATTGCCTTTCTGGATCATTTCTATAGTGAAGAATGAAGCGCGGGCCATTCTTCGAAAGAACCGCCGGACGGTTTCTTTGGAAGACTGGGACGGATTTGCGGAGCATATCGACGATATATCTGGGTACACGGAGCTGGTAGATCTATTTACGCAGCTGCCGAAAACATACCGCTCTGTGTTGGAATTGAAGATGCTCCATGGCTACACGGATAAGGAGATCGCCAAGAGGGTGGGAATCTCCGAAACAGCAGTTAGTTCCCGTGCAACGCGGGGACGCACGCTGCTGCGCGAAATTGTTGAGAAGGAGGGATTTTGCGTATGACGGACCGAGAACTGGACAGGATGATGCAGCATGTTCTGCTGGATGCAATCAAGCGGGATTGTGAAAAAGAAACCGATGATGTACCTGCCTTCAAACCGACGCACCATTATCAGCGGCAGATGGCGAAGATGCTGAAGGACCCGCTGAAATGGGAACGCAGGCGGGCACGGCCACTGTGGAAGAATGTGGCGCAAAAGGCCGCTGTGATCCTGCTGGTGTTCTCGCTCAGTTTGGGGAGCTTGATGGCAGTCAGCCCCACTGTCCGGGCCGCAGTGGTGCGCTGGGTCACGGAATGGTATGAGACCCATGTGGTGTATAGACATTTGGGAGTCCCTGTGACTGGAGAAATCCCACAATACACGATTACAGATTTGCCAGATGGGTATGTCGAAGATTCGGAGCAAAATATTAGTGAAGACGATTTTGCGTGTAAGGTCTATTACAACGCAGAAAGTGATAGGTCGATATATTTTGATTATGCCTATATGCAACAGGGAACCGCGTGGACCTATGTGACTGAGGATGCTGAAAATATTGCAGTTACAGTGAACGGTTTGGAAGGGGAAATGTTTTTGACGGATGACTGGGAAAACACGAGAAATACAATCACATGGTTTGATCCGCAAACCAATATCCAGTTTTCGCTCAACGCTAATGTTAGTCAAGATGACATCTTGCACATAGCCGAAAGTGTTTCTTTGTTGAAAACAGAAAATTAAAAGAAATATATAAAATAATGTGAGGATAACACCTCCTTCTGCATTTATGTAGTAGATACGGGAAAACCGATACAAAATGTAGAAGGAGGTGATTTCTATGAAAAGACGTGTGGTGGTAATTATTGCAATGCTTGTTACGTTGCTTACTATAAGCGCAGAAGCAGTAGGATTGCGTGCGATTGGTGGTATGCCGCGACTCACATTTAATGGAACAACGGCGCATTGTGTTGTTGTTTGCAATGGAGACAAGAATACCGATGAAGTCAAAGCAACGCTGACCCTGTATCAAGGGAGTACTTATGTGGATTCTTGGAGCGCATCAGGAAAGGGCAAAGCTTACATTTCCGAGGATTGTGCGGTGAAGAGTGGAAAGAGCTATGTTCTCAAACTGACATATTCAATCAATGGAGTGTCGGAACCATCCGCATCGGTTACGGCAACCTGCCCATGAAGAAGGGCAAAGACGGGTCTGCATATGCAGACCCAAGGGGATACATCCCCTTGGGATAAGAGTTAAATGCCAGACAGTATTCGACCTTATTATAAACACTCCGGATTGGTGGTGAGACCGATGTGCTATGAAAGCTAAGACCCTGACAACAGAACCTAAAATCAATCGGATGAATGTGAACGGAGCGTATTTTCATGAAAAAATTTTTATCCATGACCATGACGCTTATTATGTTGATGGCCCTTGCTGTTCCTGCGTTTGCCGTTGACAAAGAATCAGATCCGAACTCGGAAGCAGAAGTGCAGGAAGAGATTTTGGAGAGCGCGAGCGAATTTGCATATTTAGATGCAGATAAGGCTACTCCGGAACTAAAGGAAAAAATTCTGGAAGCACGAAAGGAAATCATTTACAATACTGACTGGGTTGCTGATGGCTATGTTGGATGTATCCGGAACATTAAAACTGGAAAGTTAATCAAGGAATTGCCAGAATTTTCTGAGGTATTTCCTGGATGGGATGTTCCCATCGAAGAAAATAACGCTAAAATTGAAATTTCTGAACCCGTATTGCCTGCAGTGCCTGCAGATAACACAATGGAGGAAATTAAGCCTTTGTCGATTGGAACGGGCCTGGATGACTGGATTGTACTTTTAAGTGAAAGAGTCTACCTTAAGTCCGCAAGTTCGACAACAAACGCTACTCCATTTGCAGCCTTTACACTTGACCCGTATAAGATGGGTACACAGATTAGAGCGTATGCTACATCGCTGTCGGCGAGCGAAACCTGCAATATCGGATTCAGTGATTATTCCTCTGGCAAGTCTTTAGCTTCGGCTGTTAACCTCGTTGAGTACGAAGCTTTGGAATTATATGTGGGAGTGGGCAAACCGACTGTAGGGGTTAGAGCAAGCACATATAGTAATCCTGGATGGTCGACTATCAAGGTTGATGGTGCTTATCGGATAACAAATATTAGATAAACTAAACATGGGGCGGTAAGTTTTTGAAATCAATAGATGGATTATAAGCTACTGCCTGGAAAACAATTTATGAAAGGAACGAAAATATGAAAAGAATTGCGGGAATGATTCTGGTTGTTGCAATGGTTGCATCTTTGGGAATTGTATCCGTCTTTGCTGCGGACACCCGCGAGGATGAAATGCCGGCGACATGCATCGCAGAAATTACAGAGAGTGGAGAAGTCATTTACTATGTAGAGGACGAGCCAAAAGAAAACGATGAAGCTACAGCACCTGCTACTTGGGTGGCGGATGTAGATGAAGACGAAGAGGACTCTCCGATTATTACCAGGGCCAGCGATCTGATCTTAGACGAAAATCTCTCTGACGTAGAAACGAGTCGAGGGAGTGGATCGACATCTTTTAGGATTTCAAGATCTCAGCCATATTTCAGGGTGGCCATTAAGAATAATGGCTCTGAAACGTTGCACGCAAGCATGTGCTTCGGCAATAAAAACGCTGAATCTTTCTGGGATCAAGACATCCCGGCGGGAGGCTCATCCAAGAAAGTATGGACGGCAAACGAGTTTGGAAATTTCTATATTAACTTTACAAGCAATCCCCATGGCCTGAATCTGGATGGAACAGTTTCTGTTCGTGTTTCGTCCAATAAAAGTGACTTGAGCTGATTGATGCTAAAAAACCGGCGGCATGAGAAAAGACGAAACATGAATACATTCCCATGCCGATTTAAGAAAGGCGGAGTAATTATGAAACGTGTATTATGTTTTGTTTTGACCTTTGTTATGATGACAAGCGTGCTGATGACGACTGTCTTGGCTGTCGACACGGAAGGGGATATCGTTGTTCCTGAAACGCTCACTGAAGAGGCCCAGGGCGATTTGGCCGGCACTATCATCTATGGTTCAGAATCTATCCGACGGTTGCCGATGACAGAAACGAGTCGTAATCTTGATACAAAATCCTGGACAACGTTATATAGCGACAACAATTGGCTTAATGAGATTGCTACTATTACAAACAAAATGGGAAATCCAGGATCTATCTATGTTAGAGTTGTCGCCTATGATAAAAACAAAACGGCACATACCATTGTGAGCAAGAGCCCGGAGATTGGCGTAGGCGCGTCCTATGAAACCCCGGTAATTGATAAAGATTACGCAAAATATACCGTTTCCATTATGGCTGCAAGTGAGGATGGGACATATTCTATAAGATATCACGACTGATTTGGGCTGCCGGAAGGGAAAACTCTCTTCCGGCAGCTTATTTTTACAGCGATTATAGTAATTATGGAGAGGGTTATGAGTGACAAAGGCAATAGAATTAGCCAAGTGGTTGAAAATAGGCAACACATAATTAAACATTGTAGAGGAAAAATGTTTACAAGTGAGTCTCTGAAAATCGTTGCACTTATATGTATGCTTATCGATCATGCAGGGGCAACCCTGTTCCCGCAATGCGATATTTTGCGTAGTATTGGACGAGTATCATTTCCGTTATATGCGTTCCTTTTGGCTCAAGGCTGTAAGCATACGCATAGTATGGAACGGTATCTGCTTGGCCTTGGAATATTTGCGCTGATTAGTGAAATTCCTTATGACTTGGCATTTGGAAACTCTATTAATTTCCTGGATCAGACAAACATTTTTTACACACTTTTTTTATCAGCGGCATGTGTCTATATCTATGATAGTATAAAAAAGCAAAAAACAATGATTCAACTGATTGTGTTTGCAGTTTGTCTCCTTTTTCTCTTTATGGAATGGATATTGCTGACTTTTATCACTGGAGAGCGTTTGCCGAGCTTAGCCCTTATGTTCTCATATGTGATGGGGATGATAATTTCCTGCGCACATATATTCAAACATCACGAAATTGCGAATTCAAAATCGAATATATTAATAAATATTTTTCCAATCTTGTCAACGTTACCAGCATTTTTACTAGCAAGCTTTATAGATTGCGATTATGGTATTTGGGGTGTCGCTTTAATTTCACTCTTATATCTGGCAAAAAGTATTAAAATTTCTGCCGTGATAATGGCAGTGTTACTCGTACCCTATTATGGGCAACATATTTATAGCAATGTTGTTTCTTTTGAGGCAATACGAAATATGTGTTTTTCACTTTTGTCTATTTTGTTTGTTTGCCTGTACAATGGGCAACACGGAAGTAAGAAAAAGTGGATTTATTATTGGGCATACCCGTTACACATTTTATTCTTTGCAATTTTGCGTTGTTAGCGCTTGGTGAAAATCGCCAATTTCACCAGGGCAGGAAATAGTACTGTGTCACGAGATGGTCAAGGCACCAGCTACGCCTCGCATATGGAAACTTTGACAGCCTTGCGCCACCGCGCTTTGAGGCTTCTAAGAGGGGCTAAAAAGAGCCACCAGCTCCATTCAGAGAATGGGGCTGGTGGCTTTCTGCGTCTGAACGATTCGCTTATTTTGCGAAGAAATATGTGTAGAGGTTATAGTCCCGCTCCCGGGTAATCAAGCGGAGCCAGACATGAAAATGTGCCGTTTCCGCATACAGATTAAATTCCGTGGGCTCCTTTGTCGGCTGGGCATACAGCCGGCACATCCGCTCCATCGCCCACAGGGTTTTGAATTCCGGCAGGGCGAGAAGCTGCGACTGGAAGGCGTCGATCCCCTGCCCAAGCTCCGGAGCTGGGCGCATTTCTTCATCCGGGAACCATGTTGTCCACCATCGCCACCCGTCATAGTCAGAGCGGGAATAGGCAACCAGCGAAGCAGGATACCGGGCGCCGCTCAACGGCAGCGTCTTCCGTGCTCCGGAGAAGATCTCCGTGAACGCACAGGCCGGCGTCAGCTTGATTGCCTGCGGTTTCTTATGCTCTGCAAAACGATGCTGCTTCACGGCGTACCATTCGCTTATGGGACGTACCTTCCCCGCGGCATCCCGCAGGGCCTCGTCCATGCCGCACGCAGGGCAGACATAGATGTTCAGCGCACGGCTCAGAGCGTTTTCGGCAAGAGATTTCCGCATGGGGCCGCCGCAGCGCATACAGGGCATGGCGCCGGGCGTGTGTTTGTTCTTTGCCCATTCGTTTTCCAAATCAGCCTTTGGATAAAGTTCAATATAGAATTTGTCCATTTCTTGTTCCTTTCCTGAAATCAGGCGATCTTCTGTTCGCCCCAGTGGATACGCAGGTGTCCCTCGTCATCTGTCTCGCGGGTCATCAACGTGGAGAGCAGGTCATAATCCACACCGAATTTGGCATAGATCTCGTCCATATCCGCGTCTTGCCCCTTCATAAACATGGTGAGCTTTTCCTTTGCCAGCACCATCTGCATGAGGTTGGATTCCAGACTTCCAATGTAGATGGGAAAGTACAGATCCTTTTTCTCCGTGGAGGTGTAGCGGACGAATCGCATATAAAACTGGCTCATGCCGGCGTTGTTGTAGTGCATCTCCGGAATGATGATCTTGTTGACGAACTCGAAGTTGACGCTGGAGGGAAGGCTCTGCTGCGTGCAGAGCAGGATGCCGTTCTGACTGTCCCGCAATATATCCCGCAGAGCGCGCCGCTTGGCGAAGGTGACGGTGGAGCCCGTCACCACAAAGAGAGGCCGCTCCGGAAGGTATTCACGGATGGCGGCGGCGTAACGGTCTAACACCGTTGTATGCCGCACGCCGATGGCTACAACTTCTTCCGGCCATCTGGCAAGGGCTTCCACAACAGCCATCTCCTTGAGCGGCGTCTCGCCCTCGTATTCCTTCATGCAGTCCGGAGCGGCACTGATGCGCAGAAGCAGTGTGATCTGCTGAATGAGCCGCATCAGCGCGTCCTTCCGGCTGTTTCCGGTCGAGCTGTAATATTCGCGCTGGATGCGGTAAAACTCCTTCAGCACGATATTGTAGACCTCCCGCTCCTCCGGGAGAAACGGAATCGGCATCTGATGGATACGGCGGATATCCTTTCCCGTGACCTCTTCAAAGGTGCGGGTGATGACCGTCTTTCCCAACAGCCGATCCAACTCGTCGGCGTTGTAGATGTCCTGATTTCGCTGTCCCACGCCAAAGACGGTGATCTTTTCCGGCAGATGGGAATTTGCGAACAGGCGGTAGCCCTTTTTGTAAGCAGGGATCGGCATTGCGTAATAGGGATTTTCCTTGTGCTCCATATCCGCAGACCGTTTATCGTAGCTGTAAAGCGTCCGGCACCACGAGATCATGTTGATGGAATTGTTGTAGAGCAGCTCCAGCTGCGGAGCAAATTCAGAGATATTGTTCCGCGTGCTGGTGCCGGTGGTCAGGAGCTTATACTTGCAGCGGCGAAAGCAGGACAGTACGGAAAGCGCCTGCTTGGAGCTGGGGTTGGAGATGTTGTCGCTCTCATCAAAAATAAACTGGATTTTATAGCCAAGCTGCTTGATATAGCGCCCGATCTGCTTTTTGTACTGGCTGACCTTGTTCAGCGTCAGGATCACAAAATCGCCCGGTCGGATGCGCTGCAGATCAGCCAGCCGCTCCACAAATACATAGGAAAAGCCTGTGCCCTTCAAAATCACATCCCAGTTGTTGCGGATGGAGATGGCGCTGGAAATGACCCAGATGCTGTGTACCAGTCCTGCGTCCCAACGATATTTCCCTGTGAAAATGGCGGCGGGGGTTTTGCCGCTGCCCTGCTCCCATTGCAGGAAGGCATACCGCTTTTGGAGGGTCAGGTTGACATCGTGGCTCTGGAGCGGATTCAGATGGATGTAAGCATGATTCTGGGCGTCCCAATATTGAAAGCGACCGATCCAGTCGGCAAGCTGTGCGTTTTCGGTCATTTCGGAAAAGGGCTGCTCCTGATTGTCATACTCCCGGCGTTTCCGGCGCAGCAGCCGCTCATAGCCCGGAAACCGTTCCGGCTCATCGCTCAGCACCGCCTGATAGATCGGCACTGGCGCACGCATCTCGTCCGTCAGGAGTTTTGCCATCTTCCGGCTGTATGCCTTGTAGACAAAGCTGTATTTCTGCTTGACCAGACGAATTTCATCCCGCTCCGGCTTGGCGTTTTGGCGGCACAAAGCCTGCTTCAGATACGCCAGCACCTTTGCTTCGGTAAGCTGCACGCGCTGCCACTCCTCATAGGGCATATCCACCGGCTGCCGCTGGGTATAAAACCGATGGACATAGGAAAAGCAGGCATCGTATTTTTCCCGCGTGGCCGGATGACTTCGGATCTGATACAGGTACTTCTTCACCTGATAGAGAAAAGTGCTCTTGGTGGTTTTGAGCTGTGCCAGTTCCAGAAAGACTTTGTTCCGATTGCCTGCCAGATCTGCCTTTGCGACCATGACAAACTTCTCGTAAAGCGCGGGCGCTGCCATGACCGGATGCCCGGAGGGAATATAGATATCCGCGCAGTCCGTCGAGTACCGTTTGGACGTCCAGTCCGCCGCGGTGCTTTTCTTCTGCCAAAATTGCAGCTTGGTCGGAAAGCCGTCCACACCGCTGTCTGAAAAGGCGTGCTCCGGCAGCATCACCTGCCCTAAGAAGCTGAAGCAGCTCTCCATCATGCGGATGGCGCTTTTGTCGGAGAAGCTGTCAGCGAGAAAGGATGCCGGCACAATAACCGCCAGGATACCGAGGGGCTTGAGCAGCTTTGCCGCCTTCAGGCAGTAATACTGATGAGAAGTCATAACGGTGGCGTCCGGCATGACCCAGCGCAGGTGAAAGGGCGGATTGCCCAGGACAACATCAAAATGCGCTTGCGGCTCATAGTCCCGAATGTCACCCTGTACGATGTGTGCCTGCGGGTAGAGCTTTCGGGCA
>ERZ831634.614-NODE-614-length-43463-cov-6.346296_pt1 | contig 43463 bp, 49 predicted proteins | sample MGYA00519953_ERZ831634 | MGnify/ENA primary metagenome ERZ831634 (study PRJEB31850, sample SAMEA3708718) | human gut metagenome | biome: human gut; feature: human-associated habitat; material: faeces | place: China | collected 2014 ... | reverse complement strand
TCTCTTGGGGTTCCAAAGGGGATATTCTCTTTCGCGAAAGAGAATATCCCCTTTGTCCCGCACCCCTGCGCGGCCGCAGGGAATCTGCAAGCATATTATGCTTGCAATAACTCCCAATACGGGATATAATATCTCATTATCGAAAAAATCCCGCAGAGCCTTGATTTTCAGCGCTCGGCGGGATTTTTGTTACTAATTTGTTACTAACGCGATACTAACGGATTATAATTGTGCATTCGGTAAAAGAAAATTTTGCGCATAAAAATTAAGCGATCTTCTGGACGGCGGCGCGCAGGACGGCGATCGTCTCATGCGTGTAGTGAGCCGTGATATCGCTGCGGGTGGAGTGCCCCATAAGCCACTTGACGGTGAGCTCGTCGACATTGGCCGTGTGCAGCAGTGTTGCAAAGGTGTGACGGCACCAGTGTGGCGTCGCGTTCGGAATGCCGATTTTTTTCATCAGTGCGGAAAAATAGGCACGGTAACGGTCGGAATCAACGGCAGCACCGTTCTCGTCGCAGATGATCGTGTCACCGTTGCGGGCGAGCCAGCGGTCGAGATAGGGGCGAATCTTCGGGTGAATGGGAACAATGCGGTTTCGCCCGGCCTCGGTCTTCAAGCCGCCTTGCAGGTAGCCGCCATCCTCGGGGTGATAGGAAAAGCGGGTGAGCGTCAAAAACTCGGTAATGCGGAAGCCGGTATAGCAGAGGATCAATACGGTATCGGCCCAGGGCTCGCCGGAGGCAGCGAGCTTTTCGAGGCTCTTGAGCTGCGTATCGGTCAGCGCGCCGCGCGGATTCTTTAGGTCGACGGACGGTACATCAAGATACTGCGAGTAGTCCTTGCCGAGGATATCACGCTCCATCGAGTAAGAGCACAACTGCTTAATCAGAGACGCGACGTTATTGATCGTGCTTTGCGAGCGACCGGCCGCCTCGCGTTCGTCGAGAAGATGTTGCCAGTCATCCAGAGTGATGGAGCGAATTTTTCGATCTGCGTACCGGCTGACGCATTTATTCCACGCGGAATTGTGCGCGGCGATGCTCTTCGGATTCAGTTTGCGATAAGTGCGGGCATTCCAGCCGTCGAAGACCTGCTGCAGGGTAACATTCATGCGGTCGGCGGTGGGGGCCTTGCCTTCGAGGCGGTTGCGGTTATACTCGTCGAGCGCGGCCTGGGCGTCGGCGGCTTTCTCGTGGTAAGAGAGGGCACGCTGGACGATATGCCCGTATTCATCGCGCGCGGAGACGCGGACCATATAGGGGCGGCGGCGATTGCCGGATAGCTTGACGATCGAGCCGCTGCCATTTGCACGTTTCATATAGCAGCACCTCCTTTTGCCGGGAAACATTACAGGTGGAACGGCGGGGCAGAATGGTATATACTGTTCTGCGGCGCCGAATACAATCATCGGGAGCTTCTGAGGGAAAGAGAGGTCACAATGTTTGACCGACTTGATCGAGAGATTCTTGCAAAGTTCCGCGAGCTTACCCCTGAGAATCAGGAAGCTATTCTTGCTTACTTAGTAGAAGTTCTATTTGGGCCAGCAGCATCTTCTTCTGATCGTCGGTAAGCCGGCGAACCAATTCCATCAAGCGCGCTTCCAATGGGGAAAGGCCGTCGACCTTCGGGTCGGCGGTTTTTTCTATCCCGCTGCCGTTAAGCAGATATTCAGGGCTCACCAAAAGGATTGAGGCCAGCGGGGCAAGAACATCCAAGGGCATTTTTTCAATATCGCCATTTTCGTATCTATAAATTGTAGAAGGAGAGCAGCCGAGCTTGTCGGCGACATATTCCGCCGAGAAACCAAGTTGTTTTCGGCGGGACTTCATACGTTCTCCGGTAGTCATATGCATCACCTCAGGGACTATAATAATCGCAAATTTGCAAAAGCGCAAGTACAAATTTGCGAAAATGCGAAAATAATGCTTGACTTGCGGAAATGCGAGTGGTATAAAAGAAAATAGAAACTCGCATTTATGCAAGAAAGGAGTGCAAAGAATGAAGACTAACGTCAAAGAGTTAGTGGATATGATGAAGTCAAAGGGCATCGGTGTGCCCGAATTGGCTCAGAAAATTGGGGTTGACGCCTCGACGCTGTACAGGAAACTGGGGGCTGGTGGTGAGAAATTCACCATCGGCGAGGTCCATCGTATGATGGAAGCCATTCCGCTGTCGAACGAGGACGCCAACCGCATTTTTTTATCCATTAACTCGCATTATTGCGAGAAAGGAGCGTGAAGGGAATGCAAACTTTGAAGATGGCGACGACGTGGGATGTTTACCACGGGGCAACGCCGGAAATCGAGGCGACGGTGCGCAGCGAGGAAGCCTTTGAGGCGCTGCGACAAGCCATTAAAAAAATGAGCCGCCAGCGGGTCAGGCATGGCGGCTCGAGGATCGAGTATCACATCAGATTAGTCGAGTGAAAGGAGAACACCATGCCAAGACGAGTGACGGCGGACGTGCCGAGCGAGGGCGACATCCTGCGCTATAACAACGTGCCGGTGGAGCTGGCGGCGAAGTTCATCGGGTGGTCGGACGTGACGATCCGATACGCCCTACAGGAAGAGCGCGCGCCGTTCGGCATTGCGGCGCAGAACCCGAAGACGGGCACGTGGGCCTACAACATCAGCCCAGGGCTACTCATCAAATATAAGAACGGAGAGCTGCAAGCCTACAAGCTCAAGGACCTGTCGCAAATGTTGGCCGACCACGCAGAGCGGATCATCGAAACACGCGTGGGCACGGTGAGTCAGGCAATCGGAAAAATTTTAGGAGGATGCACGACATGAAAAAGAATCGCACAAGAGAAGAAAGAGCGCTGCGCTACGCGGCGGCGCTGCTGCGGCTGACGGTGCTGCTGTGGATCGCGGTACTGCTGCTATGCCTGCTGGAGCCGGGGTGCCTGGCGATGGACGCAGCGGCCGCGGCGGCGGAGACCGATCCGACGGTCACGTGGCTGGCGGCGGTGGGCGCCGGATGGCTGACGTGGCGCGGAATGGTGCTTGTCCTGAAGCTGGACGAGCCGGGGAGAAAGAGAACGCGCCGCAGATGATGGACGACAAGCGATTTATCGCACCGCAGACGCGGCCGACGCTGTGCTGGTCGTGCGCGCGGGCGTGCGGCGGCTGCTCGTGGACGGCACGAGACCCGAAGACGCACGCGATCCGCTTCGAGCCCGTGAATGGCTGGGAGGCGGAGAAAACGACGATCAACGGCTCAAAGAGCGAGCACGGCGAGAAGTGCTACCGCTACACGACCGACAGTTATCGCGTCGTGCGCTGCCCGCTGTACGTGCCGGACCGGCGGACGAGAGCCAAAAGCGCCATGCCGGAATGGGCCATGCAGGCCGCGAACGCATGAAAAAGGCGGCTGACCGATGGCACCGGTCAACCGCCGCGAAGAAAAACACACATGAAAGGAGATTTTCTTCCCCGCCATTATAGCATGCGGCGGGGAAGAAGTGCAAGGGAAATGAGCGTGATTCAAGACGCCATTGCCGCCATTGAGGGCCAGCAGCCGAAAGAGCGCTCGGCGGTGTGGATGGTGGGCGAGCAGCTAAAAGATATGGTCCGCGGCAACAAGGCCGCGGCGGCACTGCTGCTGACAGACCTGACGCAGAACAAGGAGATGACGCTCGCGGCGGCAGAGAAGAAAATCGCCGAGCGAGCAAAGAAGAACAAGGTCGGCAACTGCGGGTGCGTGACGCCGGCGGAGGCGGAGGACATTCTGCGCGAGTTCTTCGGTCTGCCGGAGCGCGGCACAGCCGCAGCGCCGCAGACGGAGAGGCGCAAGGTCGTGGACCTTGCGGACTTTTTATGAGCCGCCGCACAGACGCCGGATGGGAGAATCTGGCGGACAAGCTGCCGTTCCAGCCATGCGGAGACCTGCAAAACGACGCGCTGGAAGATATCTACGACAACGACATGCTCGGGACAGGGATAATGCTTTACAGCCGTGAGAGCGTGGAGACTGCGGATCCTATTGCGCAGATCATGGACGCAGAAGACTGGGGCCGCTGGGAGAAGTCTCGGAAGCGCCGCTGGGGCGCGCGCTGCACCTGCTCAGCCTGCGGAGAAGAGTTTTTTGCGGGCTATGTCAGCGACAGCGGTACGAGTGGCATTGTCCTGCGGCAGGGCGAGGACGGGCAGATTTATGACGGCTACGTCGACAAGGGAGACGACGATGCGCAAATCTTCTTTGACGACGAGACGATCGTTTGCCCGCGCTGCTACCAGAGCGTGGTCGTGACGCGGCGGAGCGAGCTGCGGCAAGGGCGCACGCTTCAAGCGTTGCAAGCCGAAACGCTGAACATTGACGGATATCTCGCGGTGCTCTATTGGATGGTGGCGCGGTATCAGGACAACACGGGAACAGACGTCGCGACGTTCTCGCCGCACGCGGCGCTGATCGTGGACCGCTGCGGCGTGCTGCGGCGTTTCCGCGCGGTGCGCCACAGCAACGAGGCGCGTGACGTAACGTGGACACCCTGCAAGCGGAGCTGCGACCCGATGCAGCAGCCCTATTACTGCCACGGCGCCGTGAACGGACGACAGGTCGGCGGCTGGACATGCACCTACGGTCCGGAGCTCGGTGGAACGACGGGCGAGAAGACGGCACTGGACAAATACATCGGCGCGGGCGGAACCTGGCCGGGGGCGTATCTGCACGTCTGGCACAAGCACCCGCAGGTGGAAAACCTGATGCGGCAGGGGTTCGGCGATGCGGTGACGCAGACCATTGACAACTATCTGAACATGTGCGGCAACTATTCCATGCTGCGCGACGCACCAAATATCCCGTGGGTCGATTGGAGCGAGACGAAGCCGCACCGAATGCTCGGCATGAGCAAGGAAGCCTTCCGCGAGGTGCGCGGGAAGCATTGGAGCGAAGGCACCGCGCGGTGCTGGGCGAGCTACCGAATGCTTGTAAAGAACGCGGACGCGCTGCAATTCGTGCAGGAGGTCGGCAAGCTCGGTCTGAACGACATGGAAAAACTGCTGGGTGCCTATCGGGCCGTCGAGACCGATCTGCACCCGACGCATGTGGTGAAATACCTCGAAAAGCAAAAGCGGCTGAAAGGCGGCGTGCAACTGCTGCTCGATTACCGGCGCGCGCTTCGGGCGCTGTGGCTGGCGGACCAGAACGAAACGCTGTGGCCGCGCGATCTGCAAGCGGCGCACGACCGCGTAATGGAGATGTACGCGGCGCACGAGGGCGTGAAGTACTACTCGGCGGATTTTACGCCGGTCTATATCCGGCTCAAGGCGCTGGAATGGACGGACGGCGAACTCTGCATCCGCATCCCACAGGAGGAGCAGGAGCTGATCGACGAGGGAAAAACCCTGCGCCACTGCGTGGGCACCTACGGCAGAACACATTGCAGCGGCAAGCCGATCTTCTTTGTGCGGCACTACCGCAGGCCAGAGCGCAGCTATTACACGCTGAACATCGACCTGACGCGGGCGATGCCGAAGGAGATCCAGCTGCACGGCTACGGCAACGAACGCCACGGCGAGCGCAAGCAGTATGAGCACGGCATCCCGAAAAAGGTGCGCGACTTCTGCGACAGATGGGAGCGCGAGGTGCTGACGCCGTGGTTTATGGAGGAACAACGCAAAAAGTTCGCTGAAACGAACAAAGTGGACAAGAAAGCGAGGAAAGGCGCATGAGCGAAACAATGGAAATGGCCGTGGCCGACGAGGTGCGCAGCATCACCGCCATCACGGACGAGATCATTTTTTACAAAAATGTCGGCGGACTGGCCGTCATCGAGATTGGCAAGCGGCTGATCGAGGCAAAAGCACAGCTCAAACACGGGGAATGGCTGCCGTGGCTGAGCGAAAAAGTGGAGTTTTCGGAGACGAGCGCGCAGCGATTTATGCAGCTTGCGAGGGAGTACGGAAATACCTCACTGGTGGGGGATTTGGGGACCTCGAAAGCCTTGGTATTACTGGCTTTGTCGGCATCTGAGCGAGAGAATTTTGCAAGCGAAAAACACGTTGTCAACGGGGAAGAAAAAAGCGTTGCCGAGATGAGCAAACGCGAGCTTGAAGAGGCCATCCGGCAGCGCAAGCTCGCTGAGCTGGAACGCGACAAGGTGCAGCGCGAGTTGGACGAACAGCGCAAGGCCAATGAGGAGGCCGCGGCGGAAGTACAGAAGGCGCAGGACGCGGCGGACGCCGCCCGCGCCGAGGTGGAGAACGCACAGGGCACGGCGCTGGCCGCGCAGGAGCGCGCGGCGGCACTGGAACGCGAAATGAAGGAGCTGCGTGAGAAGCCTGTAGACGTAGCCGTGCAGACCGTGGACGCGAGCGAGGAACAGATCGCGGCGGCGGTGAAGGAGGCGGAACTTTCCGCCAAGGAGAAGATCGGCAAGAAGGCCGAGGAGTTGAAAAAGGCCAGAGAGGACCTGGCACAAGCAAAAGCGGACGCGCAGGCCGCGGCAGAAAAGGCCGAAAAGGCAGAGGACGAGGCGGCGGCGCTGCGCGCTGAGCTGGACAAGGCCAGAAAAAGTGCTGCGGCGATGGACAACAAGGCGCTCGCGGAGTTTGCCGTCCTGTTCCGGCAGGCACAGGAGACAGTGAACCGCATGACGGAGATCGTCGACGAACTGGATGAGGAAAGCCGCCCGAAGATCTACCGCGCGCTGGGCGCGCTGCGGGACATGATCGCCGAAAAGGCAGGTGAGGGCGCGTGAAGCGCAGCGACTATCTGAAACTCTGCGTGAGCGCGGCGATGCTCAGCTACCGCAAGCCGAAGGTGCTGTACGCCGGGATCGAATATTATCCCGAGGGCTATGAGCTGCGATTCGACAAGAGCGGCAAGGCGGTACATAGAGCGATCCTGCGGGACGCGAGCAAGCACAACTGCCTTTTCTACTGCCCGCTGGCGAAGGTGCAGGAGGTGGAGGCGTGAGCAAAGCGGTTTTAATCAGTATCCGCCCGAAGTGGTGCGAGAAGATCGTCAACGGCAATAAGACGATTGAAGTGCGCAAGACGCGCCCGAAGATGAACACTCCGTTTAAGTGCTATATCTACTGCACGCTGCAAGGCTGTAACGAGTTTTTTCGAGTTGATCTTGGGGGGTGATGTTGCCAAGTGGAACCGCGGCAAGTGGGCAGACCGCAAGGGCAAGGTTATCGGGGAGTTTACCTGCGACCGAATCGACTGGATCACGCACATCGGGTACACGGGCATTCCGAATTTAGTGGAGACTCGCATTTGTGACGCCGCCACCATGCGCACATCGCCCGTCGGCGGGCTGCTCAATGCAGCCTGCTTGACGCCTAAAATGCTGAATGATTACCTCGCGTGGGGCGACGGTTACGGCTGGCACATCTCCGATCTGCGCATCTACGACGAGACGCGCGAACTGAGCGAGTTTACCGGACTGCGCAATACGAGATTCGGCGCAGCGCCATATGACATCAAGCGCGCGCCGCAAAGCTGGGGCTATGTGCAGGAGGTGGCGTGCGATGAATAGCATTCAGGCGAGCCAGATCATGGGCGGGAACGGGGCAAAGGCGCGCAAGGCGGCCGACCTGTACCCGACGCCGCCGGAGGTGACGGTGGCGCTGATGCGCTTTCTCAAGCTGCCAGGAGAAACGGTCGTATGGGAACCGGCCCGTGGGCAAGGAGACATGGTGCGAGCGCTGGCGAACTGCGGGATGGCTGTCTACGGCACGGATATCCGCGACGGGATAGACTTCCTGACCACTCGACAGCCGGGAAACGCGCCTGCGGCTGATTGGATTATCACGAATCCGCCGTTTTCGCTGGCGGACGAGTTTATCCGCCACGCGGCGGAGATCGGCAAGCCGTTTGCGATGCTGCTCAAGGCGCAGTATTGGCACGCGGCGAAGCGGGCGCAGCTCTTCCGCGAGATCCCGCCGAGCTACGTTCTACCGCTGACATGGCGGCCGGACTTCCTCTTCAAGGAGCGAGACGGTAAAAAGGGCGCGAGCCCGCTCATGGATGTCATGTGGTGCGTGTGGCTGACGCCGCAGATGCAGGGCGTGCAGACAGTATTCAAGCCGCTAATGCGGCCGGAAAAGGAGAGATGAGCATGTTTGTCGGAGAAACATATAGCTGGGTGCCGACGAGCTGGGAGGGCGCGAACGGGATTGTTTCGTCGCTCAGGACAAAGGGCACCGTGCACGGGAAGATCGTGTACATCAACGAAAACCATCGGTATTTTACGGCGGAGGCGAACGTCGGCGGCGTGGTCATCCGCGAGAGTTTCAAATTTTAAGGAGGGCACAGACATGTTGAGCTATAAGACCAAGGACGGCAAGGTGACGGAACTCGAGGCACAGGGGTCGCTCGCGGAGCTTTTGAGCGACACAACTTTTCTGGCCCATGCCATTTACGGCATGCTTGCGAGGAGCAACGAAGGACTGGCGAAAGCATTTCAAGCTCATTTTGCACTGCTGGCGGCCGACCCTGAATCGCCGATGTGGGAGAACAGCAATCCAAATTGCATCAGCATCGTGCGGCGCGTCAAGCCGAAGGAGGGCAAGAGCGATGACAAGTGACGAGGTTTTGACGGCGCTGCGATGCTGCGCGAGCGGCAGCTGCGACGGGTGCCCGCTGTGGGACGACGATTTGGAGGACACGACCTGCGCAGACGGCTTGATGGCCGCGGCGGCTGATTTGATCGAATTCCAGCAGCAGGGCCTTGAGGCGCTGACGAAGATGGACGAGGGGCTGAAAAAGCGGGGCAGCACGCTGAAAGAGTTCCTGCGACGCGGCGATGAAGTCGTGCAGGGGCACAGAGACCCTGCCGGGCCGCCGGGCAATCCTGGTTTTGCGGGCGATATCTTCATCTGCCCGACGTGCAACTCGCCGTGCGTCTTCTATAACGCGGAGAAAGACGCCTACATATGCCCGAGCTGCGGGTGGCAGAACAAGGAGGGCTGACAGATGGTTTCGGACGAAGCATTGAAAAAGCTGCAAGAGCAAATTGCGGCGTGGCCGATGGAACGGCGATTCGTGGTGCAGCAGCTCATTCGGGATTATTTGAGGAACCGGGAAGACCTGCGCGCCTATGAGGCGACAAGGCTGACGCCGCGCGGGGTCGAAATCCTCAAGGAAGAAAAGCTCAGCAGCGACGGTATGATCCTGATCGGGCGGCTGATGGGCAAGAAGCTACACGAGATCGGCTGCGAACGCCTGCACGAGCTGGTCGAGGCCGGCGCGGACGGGCGCGCGATCACGCTGCCGTGCAAGCTCGGCGGCGAAGTGTGGGCGCCCGGCTGCGGCAGAACGGTGAAACTGCGCGTTGTCGAGGCGGCGCTGCTTCTGCAAGGCGAGGACGGCGAGGGCTATGAGAAGCTGAGCGACTTCGGCAAGACATTTTTCGCGACGAAAGAAGGAGCGGAGGAGGCAAAGCGAAATGAATGGTTTACTTGAAAAGCTGCGGCGGGGCGCGATCAGAGCACTCGGCGGATATGTTGAGCAGGCTCCACCGCCGAAACCGCAGGACAGGGCACTCATCAAGGAAGAGCGCTACCACGTCAGGAAGATCGAGGTGCGGGTGATGCCGTTTGACAACGGGCCGCGCGCAGAGGAGCTTTTGCAGAGGTACAAGAAATACAGCAGCGAGCGGCTGGCGGACATGCTGGCAAAAAAGATGCTGGAAAGCGGGGCAATCACCATCAAGGAAAGACCGGCGGTGGGGAAATTCGGCGGCAGCGAGCTGTGCGCGACGGTTTACGTCGCGTTTCCGCAGAACGACGGAGGATATGTGACATGAAGCGACTGACGAACGAAGAGGTCAGAGTGGACGAGAGCGTGGACCGGTATCTCGGCCCGCTCGCCGACCTTGAAGGCATGAAGCCGAAGCTGCTGGACCTGATTCTGAACGGTCCGGTGCTGAACGGTGTATCGAAGGATGTACTGCGGCAGATCATTCGGCAGCTCTACAGCGCGCTTGCCGCCTACGAGGACACGGGGATGACGCCGGAAAGCGTGGAGGCGCTCAAGCTGTCCATGATGGGAAAGGCAATCGCGGAGATTAAGGAGTTTAACGGCCTTCCGGTCGACCGACTGCGCGAGCTGGCCGAGGCCGACAAGGACGGTCGGTTGGTGGTGTTGCCGTGCAAGGTGGGCGATACGGTGTATCTGATTGTGACAAAACGCGCGAGAAATTACACGCCGGAATTTAGATTCGTCAAAAAGAGCCGTCTCACATTCCTCAACATGGAGCGTATTTTGCAGGACTTTGGCAAGGAAGCGTTTCTCACCCGCGAGGAGGCGGAGAAAACATTGGAGGCGATGAAATGAGCGCTTGCGCAGGAAAAATCAACTGTGAGATTTACCGGCAGAAAAAGTATTGCCGAAAGGCTGAGGCGGCAGAGGAGGACCGCGAGTGCAAGGGATGCCGCCACGCGAGGCGGCAGTGCGACGTGGAGTACTGCCCGTTCGAGGTCAACGGCGCGTGCAAGTTGGAGGGCTGACGGATGGTGCGGGTATTTTGCGACCGGTGCGGGCGGGTCATCACGGGGATGAGCGCGCACGAGCGCGTGAGCGTGACGGCGAGCGGCGCGGGCGGCGGGGAGATCGCGAAGCTCGACTTCTGCACATACTGCGCGGACTGGGCCATCAATACGCTGATGCGGCGGACGATGCTCGGCGCGGGCGAGAAAAAGGGCGCGAAGGCGGACAAGCCCGCGCCCATCGCGCCGCCGAAGGGCGAAAAAGACGGCCTTGCGTGGACGGCGGGACAGGACAAGCGGCCGGCCGCGGAAGCGCCGCCGCCCGAACCGCTCCCGACGCTGAGCGTCAAGGGCTACGGCGCGGCGGAGAAGCGGAAAATCTTCGACGCGCTGGTGCGCTACAAGGTGCGGACCGGTCCGGGGTGGACGGAGCGCGTGAGCAAGGCCTGCGGCGGGGACGTGAGCCGCGAGACGCTGCGCGCGATCGTCGTGGACGGGCTGATGGTCGACATCCACGTGTGGCGCGTCATTGAGCGGGGGCTCAGCGACCTGGGCGCAATGGAGAAAAAGACATGAAGGTGACGTTTATTTTGCAGGCCGACGTGCCGGAGAGCGCTATCCAGGGCATCAAGGAGCGCGCGGCGATGGACCTTGAGCGCTACGGCGACGTGAAGGTCGCGAAGATCCTCGTCGAGAAGCCGCGCGAGCACGAGCAGTTACATCTTTAATCACGCCTGCGGGCGAAAAAGAAAGGAAACGGAACCATGAAACAGTACATCGGAACAAAACTTATCGAAGCGGAAAAGGCGTATCGCGTGGACGGCAAGGTCGTTACGCTCGCGGAGAACAAAGTACCGTGCGGCTACAAGGTTGAGCGCGGCTACAAGGTGCGCTATGCGGACGGGTACGAGAGCTTCAGCCCGGCGGAGGTCTTCGAGCGCGCGTATCTGCCGCTCGAGGTGAACGGCGAGCTCAAGACTGAGGCGCCGAGCATCAGCGCGGAGATGGTCGAGCGATTCATCGACCACCACGAGACCGTGACGATGGGCGGCAAGACGACCGTTGTGCGCGCGGTGCTGAGAAACGGCTTCGAGATCGTGGAGAGCTCGAGCTGCGTGAGCGCGGAGAACTACGACGAGAAGCTGGGGGAGGAAATCTGCATGGAACGGATTAGAAATAAGATTTGGGAGCTGCTGGGCTTCCTGCTGCAAACGGCGGTGGGCGGCGTGAACGGCGAGGCAGCGGCAGAGAATCACTGCTGCGATGAAGAATGCGAGCGTTCCTGCTGTGACAAGGAGCCTGCGGCGGACGAATCGACTACGCCGAAGCTGCCGACGGTGCGCTTGTTTATCTCGCAGCCGATGCGCGGCAAGAGCGACGAGGAGATCGAGCGCGAGCGCGAGGATTTGATCGCAATTGCGAAGGCCGTGTACGCAGAGCGCGGCGAGGTCGAGGTCATCGACAGCTTTTTCAAGGGCGGGCTCGATGTTCCGGCCGGCACAAAAGCGCCGCTTTACTATCTGAGCAAGTCGCTCGAGCTGCTGGCGACGGCGGATGTGGCGATCTTTGCCAAAGACTGGCGGGAGGCGCGCGGCTGCCGCATCGAGCACGAGTGTGCGGACGGGTACGGCGTTGCAAGGATCGAGCCTCCCGAGGAGGGCTGAGCGATGCAGAAAATCAACATTAAGAAGTACACGAAGGAGCAGATGCTCAAGATGCTCGAAGAGGCGCTGGATAAGCAGGAGGCGGCGGAGAGCAGAGAGACCGAGCTGCGCGGGCAGATCGGCGAGCTGACGGAAAAGCTCGAGGAGAATGAAAAGGCGCTGGAAGAGATCACCGCGAAGTATAAGAGCGCGGACCATTCGGCGGCGATGCTGCGGTCGCGTATCGATGAGGCGGAGAAGATGCGCGACCAGGCGCTCGAGGCGCACGGCGAGGACATGAAGGCCATCGAGAAGGCAAAGAACGAAAGCCGCGAGCTGGCGCACCTGCTGGGCAAGCGCGAGCTGGAGCTGGCCGAGGCCAAGCAGCGCCACGACGACGCGTTGGGCGAGGCGGCGCACCTGAAAGGCCAGCTGAAAGTGGAGGAAGGCCGCGCAGCGCGCAAGGACGAGCTGCTGGACGAGGCGCTGCATCGGCTTGAGGTCGAAAAGGCCATCGCTGAGGACTATCACGAAAGCCTCAAGTGGTGCATGGCGCATCCGTGGCGCAACATGTGGCGCTGCATGAAAGAGTATTTCCGCTTCTGACGGACAAAGAGCGGGAGAGGAGGGGAGAGAGCGATGTTCCGATACAAAAAGAGCGTGCCGGTGAGCTATGAGAGGCAGGGGTACATCTATTTTTCATCGCTGCTGTATCGAGAAATGCCGGAGAAGGCGCAGCGGAAGATCCTCAACCTGTGTATGGAGTGCGGCGGCGGGGACTACTACCGGGCACTTTTCGAATTCGTGACGACGGACGCGAACGCGACGTACATCTGCATGAAGCACAGCCTCTCCCGCTCGACGCTCGAGCGGATCGTGCGGAAGTATTACGAAGGTTTCCCACGGAGACTGTGACAGGGCTTCGGCCCTGTGTGCGCTGCCGCCGAAAGGGCGCGACGGCGCACAGAAGGCCGAACACACATTATTCAATATCACGCGTGCGCACGCGCGCGTGATTCGAGCTTGTAACGTATCTTAACTTAGCGAACAATTCCAAAGCAGGAGGACGGGGCTATGTATCGGGGCAGAACATTCAACCGCGAGCGCGTATACGTGTGCGGCAATTATCTGGACGGTGATATCTATCCTGTCTTTCAGAAGCCGGGAGAGCGCAGAAAGAGATGCCGCCCGACGAGCGAGATCCAGAAGAAACTCAACCAGAGGAACGCGGCGAAGAGATTGACGCGCATCGTGCACATGAACTTCACGAGCCGAGACCTCGCGCTGCATCTGACCTACGACCCCGCCCACACGCCGGAGAGCGCAGAGGACGCGCTGCGCATCGTGCAGAACTATCTACGCACGCTCAAGCGGCGGTATCGCAAGATCGGGGTCGAATTCAAGTACATACTCTCCACGGAAAAGGGCGGACGCGGCGGACGCATCCACCATCATCTCATCATCTCGGGCGGGCTTGACCGCGACACGCTGGAATCGCTGTGGGGGCGCGGCTATGCCAACAGCAAGCGCCTGCAATTCAGCGACGAGGGCGTGAGCGGCCTGACGCATTACATCACGAAGGATGACGCGAGCTACAAGCGGTGGAGCGGCAGCAGAAACCTTGTCCAGCCGGAAGCGGCAACGTCAGACGGCAAGCTCACGATGGACGAAATCGAAGAACTCGCCGAGGCCGTGGAAGACGGTCTCGGCTACGAATGGTTCGAAGAACGATACCCGGACTTCGAGCTCGTGAGCTGCGAGTGCATCCGCAACAGCATGAACCGGGGCGCGTACATCCATTTCGAGATGCGGCGGCGCCGATAACAACAGCATAGAGCAAACGCAACACGACGACGCGCGCGGGGGAGCCTGGGCGCGCTGCGTGCATGCTCTCGCGCGTGCGCGTGCGAGGAAAAGCCGCAGGCCCTGATTTGACAAGGGTTTGCGGCTCTTTTTTGCCCTCAAAAAGTTGACGGTTCGAGACCTGTTGCATTTGCTACACTTTTTGAAAACAAGGCAAGCGCGCCGAGGGGAGGGGTGCGGATGGCGCGGCAGAAGAAATACACGGCGGCAACGCTGGGCAAGGCCTGCGAGCGCTATTTCGCAGCGATCACGCGGCGCGTGAAGGTCACGGAAATGGTGGACAGCGGCAAGCGCGACGACAAGGGCCATGTGATCCTCATCCCCGTGCCGGTGAAAAACACGCTGGGCGAAGAGGTCGAGGTGACGGAGTACATCATCCCGCCGAGCATGCACGAGCTGTGCGCCTTTCTTCGCATCGACCGGGCGACGTGGAGCCGGTACATGGGCAAGAGCGAGGAATTCGCGGCCGTCGGCGAGCGGGTGCGCGAGCGCATGAAGGCCTGGAACGAGCACGAGATGCTGACGCGGCCGGGCAAGGACCTGAAAGGAATCCTCTTCAACCTGACGAACAACTACGGCTACAGCGAGAAGAAAGAGGTCGAGCTGGGCGAGCGGGCGACAAAGACCGTGACGGCGGCGAGCATCCCGCTCGAGGAGCGGCAAGCGATGCTGCGCGAGCTGATGCAGGAGTTTGAACACGATGGCGGCGACGAAGACGCGGACCTATGAGCGAGAGCTTGAGGTGGCGCTGTGGTGGCGGGACTTCCGCGCGACGAACAACGCGCACTTCCTGCCGCTGCTGTTCGACCGGCACCGCTACCTCGTCCTGAAAGGCGGCGGCGGCAGCGGCAAGTCGATCTTCGCGGGGCGCAAGGTGCTCGAGCGCGTGACAAGCGAGCCGGGGCACCGCTGGCTCGTATGCCGAAAGGTCGCGAAGACGCTGCGCGAGAGCTGCTTTGAGCAGCTGTGCGGGCAGATCTCGGACTACTACCCGGAGAGCGGGGCGAAGGTCAACAAAAGCGACATGAGCATCACGTTTGCAAACGGCAGCAAGATCCTCTTCGCCGGACTCGACGACCCGGAAAAGCTCAAGTCGATCTACGACATCACGGGGATATGGATCGAGGAAGCAAGCGAGCTGGAAAAGAAGGACTTCGACCAGCTGGACATTCGACTGAGAACAAACTTCCCCTATTACCTGCAAATGATCCTGACGTTCAACCCGATCAGCATCACACATTGGCTGAAAAAGCGGTTTTTCGACCGCAAGGACCCGCGCGCGACGGTGCACGAGAGCACGTATCTCGACAACCGCTTTCTGACGGCGGAGGCCATCACGACGCTCGAAGCCTTCAAAGAGACGGACGAGTACTACTACCAGGTCTATTGCCTCGGACAGTGGGGTGTGACGGGCAAGACGGTGTTCGACGCGAAGAAGGTGAGCGAGCGGCTGCTCATCGTCGAGCGGGCGAAGAAGCCGAGGCGCGGCTACTTCGAAAACGTCGTCAAGGAGGACGGCGTACACCTCGAGCGCTGGGCGTGGGTGGGCGATCCGGACGGCGCGGTGACGATCTACGAAGAGCCGGTACCGGGGAGGCCCTATGTCATCGGCGGCGACACGGCGGGCGACGGAAGCGATTATTTTGTCGGGCAGGTGCTCGACAACATCACGGGCAAGCAGGTCTGCACGCTGCGCCACCAGTACGACGAGGACACGTATGCGCGGCAAATGTACTGCCTCGGCAAGTACTATAACGACGCGCTGCTCGCCATCGAGACAAACTTCTCGACATACCCGACGAAGCTGCTCGACCTGATGGGCTACCGCAACCTGTACGTGCGCGAGGTGGAGGACGACTTCACAGGCAAGATCAAGCACGCCTTCGGCTTCCAGACGAACCGGCTGACGAGACCGGTGATCCTGTCTGAGCTCATTCGCATTCTGCGCGAGAGCATGAGCACAGTAAATGACCGCGATACGCTGCTCGAGATGCTGACATTCGTGCGGCGGGAGAAAGACTTGCAGGGCGAGGCCGAGCCGGGCGCGCACGATGACTGCGTGATGGCGTTAGCGATCGCGCACTATGCGCGGCCCCAGCAGACGATGGAAATTAAGACCGCCGGCAGCGCGAAGAAAACGCGCTGGACGGCGGACATGTGGGAGGACTACAACAGCGCGAGCGAGACCGAGCGGGCAGAAATGTTGGCTCTCTGGGGCGAGCCGCGATGAGAGGGAGAAAAGACATGGAAGAAAAAGCAAAGACAAGCACGATCAGCGAGGAGCTGCGCGAGTGGCAGGCGCGCCTCAATGAGAGCGACGCCAAGTGGTCGAAAGAAGTCGAAAAAATGAACGAGCGCGAGGCGGTCTACAACGGGGACCGCACGATGCAGCCGCTCGTCCCCGGCGACACGCACCGCGACGGCACGCTGAAAAAGACAAGCCACGTGCGCAACATCACGTTTGAGAACATCGAAAGCCAGGTATCGAGCAGCATTCCGCAGCCGAAGGTGACGCCGCGGCGCAAGAAGGACGAGCACCTGGCCGACGTGATCGAGCACTTTCTGCGCAACGAGCTCGACCGGCTCCCGTTTGAGGCGCTGAACGATCTGGCCGAGCGCACGGTGCCCATTCAGGGCGGCGTGGGCTTTTTGGTTGAGTGGGACAACACGAAGCGCACGAGCACGACCGTCGGCGAGGTGAACGTGACGCTCATCCACCCGCAGCAGTTCGCGCCGCAGCCGAACGTCTACACGGGCATTGCCGACATGGATTATTTCATCGTCAAGGTGCCGACGACGAAGGGCTACGTCGAGCGCCGCTACGGCGTGCTGCTTGAAAACGAGGGTGAGAGCGAGCCGGATGTCCGCGGCGGCGACGGCTCGACGAGCGACCGCAACCTGACGCTTTACATCGGCTACAAGCTCAACGAGCGCGGCGGCATCGACCGCTACACGTGGGTGAACGACACGGAGCTCGAAAACCTCAAGGACTATCAGGCACGCAGGCAGCCGGTGTGCAAGAGCTGCGGCAAGGTAAAGCCGCTGCCGGGGCAGGAGGTAAACGGCGCGGCCTACTCAGGCGGCGCGTGCCCGTGGTGCGGCGGCAAGGACTGGGAGAGCAAGACGCAGGACTTCGAAGAGCTCTATGCGCCGGTACAGCGCAGCGACGGCACGTTTGTCGGCGGGATGCAGGAGACGGTGGACGAAAACGGCCTGCCGATTCAGGCGCCGGTGCGCATCCCGTATTACCGGCCGGACCGCTACCCGATCATCTTGCAGCGCAGCGTGAGCGTCTTCGGCCAGCTGCTCGGAAACAGCGACGTTGACATGATCCGCGACCAGCAGAACACGAGCAACCGCATCGAGCAGAAGATCATCGACCGACTGATGAAGGCCGGCACGCGCATCACGCTCCCCGACCGGGTGGACCTGCGCACCGATCCCGAGGACGGCGAGCGCTGGTACATCGGAAAGCCGAGCGACAAAAGCCTCATCGACGTCTACGATTTTTCGGGCAATTTGCAGTACGAGCTCACGTATCTGGCGCAGGTGTACGAAGAGGCGCGGCAGATCATCGGCATCACGGACAGCTTTCAGGGCAGGCAGGACACGACCGCAACGAGCGGCAAGGCTAAAGAGTTCTCCGCTGCGCAGGCGGCGGGACGCCTCGAGAGCAAGCGCGTGATGAAAAACGCGGCCTACGCCGAGCTCTTTGAAACAATGTTCAAATTCTGGCTGGCGTACTCGGATGAGCCGCGGCCGGTGACGTATAAGGACAGCACGGGCGAGACGATGTACGAGGAGTTCAACCGCTATGACTTCCTCGAAGAGGGTGAAGACGGCGAGCTGCACTGGAACGATCAGTTCCTTTTCTCGTGCGACACGAGCGCGCCGCTGGCGAGCAACCGCGAGGCGATGTGGCAGGAGACGCGGCAGAACCTTGAGGGCAGGGCCTTCGGCGACCCGACAAACCTCGAAACGCTCATCTTGTTTTGGGCAAAGATGGAGGAGCTGCACTATCCCGGCGCGGCGCAGACGAAAAAGCACCTGGAAGAAAAGGCGCAGCGGCAAGAAGAAATGGCCGCGCAGGCGGCGGCGCAGCAGGCGGCCATGCAGGGCGATATGCCGGGCGGCGGCGTTGGAGTGCCGGACGATCTGGCCGCGGCGATCGACGCGCAGGCACAGCAGGACGCCATGAACGCCGCGAGCGGTGGGCAAGCGGAAGAACTTTACATGCCGCAGTAAGAAAGGCTAAAGGCGCGAAAGATGACGCGCAGAGCATATAGTCTCCCCGCAAGGGGGACGCCGCATCCGTAAGGCAGCAGAGCCACCAACGGCTGCGCAGCGCAGGGCAACAGCGGGAAAATGCCGAATCCAAAGGAAAGGAGGACGCGGGCATGAGCGATAAGAGCGGTTACGTCGGCAGAATCAAGAACGGCGGCACGCAGGTCGTGAAAGCGCCGAACCAGCAGACCGACGCGAAGAAGGGCGTTATTCATACCGGCTCCGATTTGAGAACCGGCAAGAAGTAAGGCAAGCGGAAGCGCTTTACATGGTTACCCCCGCAAGGGAACACCGCACGCGCAAGGCGGCGGCTATTCGCAGGGCGATAGCGGGAACATGCCAGAGAGGAAGAGAACATGGGATTCACGGAAAAAGACGTCTTTGAAGCGATGGGCCTGACGGTGCCGCCTGACGAGGCAGGCACGCAGCAGGAGCCCACAGGCGCAAACGAGCCGGGCGCCGCTGCCCCGGCCGCAGAAGAGACCAACGGCGCGCCGGAGGGCGGCGATACCGGCACGACGGGCGGCGAGGGCGCAGAGGGCACCGCAACCGCTCCCGAGGGCCAGGACGGCGCGGAAGGCACAGAAGACAACAACGATGCGGAGGGCGCGAAGAAGGAGCAGACCCCCGACGAGCGCAGAGCTCATGCGGCGGCGCGGCGCAGAGCCGAGCAGCAGGCCGCGGTGGACGCGGCGCTCAAGGCGCAGAGCGAGAAGATGGCCGCGGAGTGGAAGGCCTTTTTCGAAAGTGCGGGGCTCAAGAACACGATCACGGGCGAGCCCATCGCGACGAAGGAGCAGTTTGACGAATGGTCGAAGTCCTTCAAGCAGCAGAAGCTCGAAAGCGACCTCAAGGCCGGGAAGCTGACGCAGGAATCTCTCAATGAGGCGATCAGCGAGAATCCTGTCGTCAAGCGGGCAGCGGAGATCGTGGCGGCGCATGAGCGCGAGCAGGCCGCGGCGGAGCAGGAGAAAATGCAGCGCGCCATCGACGAGCAGATCAAGAAGATCCACGCGCTCGAGCCCGAGGTGAACGGCGTGGAGGATCTTTTGAAGCTGCCGGAGAGCGAGGAATTCTACGCGCGCGTGAAGAGCGGCATGTCGTTTTACGACGCCTACCTCATCTCGACGCACGAGCGGCGCGAGAAGGCGCTGGCCGAGGCGGCGAGAGCGCAGGCTTTGACGGGTCAGAGGGGCAAGGACCACCTGACCGGCGCGGCGGCATCCCGCGGCGCGGGCGGCAAGGTCGTGACGAGCGAGGAGCTGGCGAGCTTCCGCATCTTCAATCCCACGGCGACGGACGAGGAGATCCGCACGTGGATCGAGAAGAACAGAAATTAACAAGACAAGGAGGAACGCAATGTTTATTCCCATCAAATCGACGGACGGGGCAATGACCCCGTTTGAGCACATCGAAGCGGCGGCGGGCACGTATCAGGTCGGCCAGCTGCTGAACGTATCGGACGGCAAGCTGGCAGCGATCTCTGCCGACCAGGCGACCACGCCGCCCTATGTGTGCATGCAGAGCGGCACGGTGGCCGCGGGCGAGCTGCTGGCGGTGACGCGCGTGCAGGGCAAGTACACCTTTGAAACCGAGCTCGCGGCGGCCGCAGCGGCCGTGAAGGTCGGCACCAAGATCCAGGTGGCGAGCGGCGGTCTCAAGGCAAAGTACGTCACGGGCGCATCGGATGCGGCGGCGCCCGGCACGTTCGAGGTCGTGAGCCTTGAGGGCACGGCAGCGGGCAGCATGATCCGCGGCCGCTTTGTCTAAGGAAAACGGAAGAGAGGAGAGAAAGTAAGCAATGAAAATCATTTTTTCGGAATCGAGCAACCTGAACAACAGCGTTTACGGCAACTGCCAGGCGCCGATCAAGATGTTCCTTGAAAAGCGCGGCGAGGAATTTGAGCAGAACAGCGTGCTGAAGAACCTGTTCCTGACGGGTTCTTCCAAGAACTACGGCGACGTGATGACCACGCTGACGGCCATGAGCGGCTTTGAGCCCGTGGGCGAGAACGGCGCTTATCCGCTGGACGGCATGCAGGAGGGCTACCAGAAGTTCCTCAAGTACCAGACGTGGAAGGATTCTTTCAGCGTGTCTAAGGAGATGATCGAGGACGGCAAGCTGCTCGACATGCGCAAGCAGCCTGCGGCCTTTATGACCTCTTACAAGCGCACGCGCGAGCTCTTCGGCGCGGCGCTGTACGGCGCGGCCATGATGGGCAACGGCAGCGTGACCTTTAAGGGCGTCAAGTTCGACCTGACGGGCGCGGACGGCAGCAACCTGTTCGCCAAGGAGCACGTGCCCAAGGTGAGCGGCGATAAACAATGTAACTGCTTCAAGGATGCGTTCAGCGTGGACACGCTGGGCAAGCTCGAGACCAAGATGCACCTGTTCCGCGGCGACAACGACGAAATCCTTGACGTGGCCCCTGATACGATCCTGATCCCCGAGAACGCCGACCTCAAAAAGGCGGTATTCGCGGCCATCGGCGCGGACAAGGACCCCGTGAGCGCGAACAACGCCTTCAACTATCAGTATGGCCGCTGGAACGTCATCGTGTGGCCGTATCTGAACCACTACATCACAAACGGCGTTTCCCCGTGGGTGCTGCTGGACAGCAAGTACAACGAGACCTACGGCGGCGCGGTGTGGAACGATCGCGTTCAGCTCGAGGTGCGCTCCACCGTCGACGAGAACACCGACGCGAACGTCTGGCGCGGCCGCAGCCGCTTCAACGCGTGCTTCAACGACTGGCGCTTTGCCGCCATCGGCGGTATCGCGGCGGGCAACTCGCTCTAAGGCAATAACCCCGAGGCGGGCGTGGGACAAGACCCGCGCCCGCCTTTATCCATCATTGAGAGAGGAGAGAAGAACATGACGCCGAGAAAAGCGATGCAGCACGCCGACACGGCGAAGCCGAACGCCTTTCCCGAAGAGGAAAAATTCGAATGGCTCAAGGCGCTTGAGGGCAGGATCGCGGCGGACGTGCTGCTGGCGACGCCGGAAGAGCTCGAGCAGATCATGGCGACCGGCTATCCGGACAGCATGGACGAAGAGCTGCTGGTAAAGGCCCCGCACGATGAGCTGTACGTGCTGTACCTCAAGGCGAAGATCGATGCGGAGAACGGCGAGTACAGCCGCTATGCCGATTCGAGCCAGCTCTATAACGAGGCCTACGGCAACTTTGCCCGCTATTGGGGCAGGACGCATGAACCGGCGCAGGGCTACGAGAGGGGGTACGAGATCGTATGAGAGAGATCGAAGTGCGTGAGCTGCCGTATCTGCCGCTGGGCCATCAGGGCGAGAACAAGGCGCAGAGGATCGTCTGGCGCGGCCTTGCGGACAGCTGGGCGCGGCTGTACGGCGAGGGCGTCTTTACGCTGACGGTGCTGCGTGAGGGTGACAGCGCGCCGTATCCCGCGAGCATTAAGAGCGAGAACGGCGACGCGATCTGGACGCTGAGCAGCGCCGACACCGCAAAGGCGGGCGAGGGCATGGCCGAGCTCACCTACACCGTGGGCGGCGCGATCGCCAAGAGCCGGACGTGGCGCACAGTGGTTGAGCCGTCGCTGAGCGCAAACGGCACGACCAAGCCGCCTCCGGCCTACCAAAGCTGGGTCGATGAGGTTTTGCAGGCGGCGGCGGATGCGGAGACGGCGGTTTCCAAGATGCCATACGTCGACGAGGCCACGGGCAACTGGTTCAAGTGGGACGCCACGGCGGGCGCTTTTGCCGACACGGGCGTTGCCGCGACCGGTCCGCAGGGTGAAGTCGGCCCCAAGGGAGATACCGGCGAGCAGGGGCCCAAGGGCGACACAGGCGCAACCGGCCCCAAAGGAGACACGGGTGATCCCGGCGAGACTGGCCCGCAAGGCCCTGCCGGGGCGGATGGAGCCAATGGCGCAGACGGCGCCGCCGGTAAGGACGGCGTGACGTTCACGCCGAGCATGAGCGACGACGGCGACTTGTCGTGGACGAACGACGGCGGCAAGGCGAATCCGCAGACCGTGAACCTCAAGGGCCCGAAGGGCGACAAGGGCGATGCCTTTACCTATTCCGACTTTACGGCGGCGCAGCTTGCCGCGCTGAAAGGCGACAAGGGAGATACCGGACCAGAGGGTCCAAGGGGGCTGCAGGGCGAGACTGGCCCGCAGGGACAGACTGGCCCGCAAGGCCTGACGGGTCCCCAAGGCAAGACGGGTCCGCAAGGAGAGACGGGTCCGCAAGGCGAGACGGGCCCCGTAGGCCCCAAGGGGGAGACCGGCAGCGGCTTCAAGGTGCTGGGCTATTACGGCACGAAGGCTGCGCTGGACGCCGCGCAGAAAGCGACCGCAGCGGCGGGCGATGCCTACGGCGTGGGCACGGCGGAGCCCTACGACATCTACATTTTCGACGGCATTACCGGCGAGTTCATCAACAACGGCCCCTTGCAGGGCGCGAAAGGCAACACGGGCGAGCGCGGCCCGCAGGGCATTCAGGGCCCGAAGGGAGACCCCGGCAAGGACGGTGCCAAGGGTGCGGACGGTCTGCCCGGGAAAGACGGCGCAGACGGCGCGCCGGGGAAGGACGGGACGAACGGGCGCGACGGCGTGACGTTTACGCCCGCGATAAACGCGGCGGGAGACCTCTCGTGGTCGAACGACGGCGGCAAGGCGAATCCTGAGACCGTGAATCTCAAAGGCCCGAAGGGTGACACGGGCACACGGGGGCCTGCCGGTGCTGACGGCGCGAAGGGAGACACCGGCCCCGAGGGGCCAAGGGGGCTGCAGGGAGAACAGGGCCCGCAGGGACAGACCGGCCCGCAAGGCGAAACCGGCCCGCGAGGCCCTGCCGGGGCGGATGGTGCGAAGGGCGCGGACGGCGCAAAAGGCGCGACCTTTACGCCCACTGTGTCCGCGGCGGGAGACCTGAGCTGGACGAACGACGGCGGGCTTGCGAATCCCGCGACGGTCAACATCAAAGGCCCCAAGGGAGACCAGGGCGAAAAGGGCAAGCAGGGCGAGAAAGGCGAGACCGGTGCAACCGGCCCGCAGGGCCCCGCAGGCCCCGTGAACGTCCCCGCCACCGCCTCCATCCTCAAGGGCAACGGAAGCGGCGGCATCGTAGCCGCGACGCGCGGCAGCGACTATATCGCAAGCGGCAACATTACCAAGCAGACACTCGTGAACGTTGAGACCGACCCGACGGAGAACTACGCCATCAACTGGCTGTTCGGCTAAGGAGGGCAACATGGCTACATTTACTGTAGAGATAACGCCAGATTATAGCAACGGGACTATCGCTCACGCAGTCGGAAAGTTTTCCGGAGGGTCAAGCAGCTATAAAGGTCAGCGACGCATGGACGTTACCATCAGCGGCGTCAGGACATTTTCTGCGTTATCGCCGGAGACAAGCGGCGGCGAAAACACTTTTTCTCTCGACATCACGGGACTGACGCCGGGGACAACGTACAACTGGAGCGCATCTCTGTACTACAAAAATACATCTGGGAACTGGGTAACTGCGGGGACGCAATACGATAAATCTGGCAGTTTTACAACGGCAAATAGCGGAACAACGTCAACCGTGCCTTTGAGCGCAAAAGCCGTCAGAAGTACCGTCAAGCTGAACGTCAACGGCGCTGCAAAGGAATTCATCATCGTACATAAAGGCAAACCGAGCTCGATGTACGATGACTCCTGTGACGGTGTCTGGCTGTTAATGAAGGACATCTACGAGATGCGACAGTGGAACAGTAATTCTGAATTATTGTACGAAAATAGCTCTATCCACTCCTATCTAAACAGCACGTTCCTGAATCTGTTTGACGCCAACATCCGTGATGCGATCAAACAGGTGAAGATTCCATATCTCAAAGGTGGAAAAGGCGGAAGCGTGCAGAGCGGCGCAAACGGTCTGTCCTGCAAAGTGTTTCTTCTTAGCGGTTATGAACTCAACTTTAGAAATATATTTCCGGCGGATGGTGCGGGTTTAGACGGATTTGCAGAGAGTATTACCAATAACTCTGCCTACCTTGCCACTTATAACGGAACCCTCACCAAGTGGTGGCTCCGATCCATAAGCACTTTGCAATATAGTGCTGCGGCCGGATTGGTAAGCGGATATTCCTACAATAGTGATTCCGTAACAAAGAGTTACGGAATCCGCCCCTGCATCATCCTCCCGCCCACTACCCTCGTGGACGACAGCGGCAACGTTGTCACCATCAACCTCACCGCACACAAGACCCTCATCAACGGCACGGCCTACACCGTCAAGGGCGGGAAGTGCCTCGTCAATGGTACTGTGTACAGCATCAAAAAGGGCAGGACGCTTATCGGCGGGACGGGATATGACATCAACTTTGAGCCGTCCTACGACCCTGTGTTTGCCAACAATACATGGGAGCAGATCATCGCGGCGTGCCACAACAACGAAGTGCCGGACACGTGGAAGGTGGCAGACCATAAGCCCATGACCATCAACGGCGTGGACTACCAGATCGATATCATCGGCAAAAACCATGACGACTATTCAGACGGCTCGGGCAAAGCTCCGCTGACCTTCCAGCTGCACGACTGCTATGCAGACGCAAAGCAGATGAACAGCACAAACACCAACAACGGCGGCTGGACGAGTTGCGCCATGCGAAGCACACACTTGCCTGCCATTCTGGCGCTGATGCCAACGGAGGTACAGAACGGCATCCGGGAGGTGAATAAGCTGACCTCGGCGGGCAACCAGAGCGCCACTATCAACACCACGGCGGACAAGCTGTTCCTGCTGAGTGAGGTCGAGATTTTCGGCAGAAGCACCTATTCCAAGAGCGGCGAGGGCGCGCAGTACGACTACTACAAGGCGGGCAACAGCAAGGTGAAGAACCGAAACGGCAGCACGTTCGGCTGGTGGGAGCGCTCTCCAGTTGGCAGTATGTCCTTGGCTTTCTGCTTTGTCCAGAACACCGGCAACGCCTACTACAGCTTAGCGACCAACACGTTTGGCGTGGCCTTCGGCTTCTGTTTTTAAGGAAAGGACTGATACTTTATGGCAACCTACATCAAAGTCAACAACACCGAGTACCCCGCGATCATCACGGGTGATCACAAAGACCGCACGTGGGGCGAGCGCGAGGTCAAGAACATCCGCCTGACGATGACCGCCACGGACGCGGCGGCGCTGCTGCCCGACAACACGCCGTGGAGCATCGTGCAGCGCGACACCGTTCCCAAATACGATGAGGACGGACAGCCCACGGGCGAGACCGAAGAGGTCGTCAACGAGTGGGACAACAGCGCGTACAGCCTGAGCGGGGCCATCACCGACCACCGCGACGGCACGGTGAGTATCAAGATGGGCAAGCCCACGGAGGCGGAGACCGCCGTCGGCGCGGTGGTCGCCCTCACGGGCGAGGTCGTGACCATGGCGCGCGCCGCAGAACTGCGCCCGGTCATCGAGCAGGCCAGCGCGTCGCTCTCTGACGGCGAGGCGGCGAAGTCGCCCGAGCTGTTCCCGCGCTGGGCGGATCACATCGGTGAGACCGTCAAGCCCGGCGACCGCCGCAGCGATATGGACGAAAGCGGCGTGCTGCACGTCTACCGCGTCAACAAAGGTCAGGGCCACACCACGCAAGAGAACTGGCCGCCGCACTCCACCCCTGCCATGTGGACGATCATCAACGTCGACCACGCGGGCACGCAGGATGACCCGATTCCGGCTGCTCGTGGTATGGAGTACACCTATGGTCTTTATTACAAAGACCCCGAGGACACTAAGCTGTACCTCTGCGAGCGTATTGGTGAGCAGTCCGGTAACAAAATCACTCTCCAGTATCTGCCGCACGAGCTGGTTGGACAGTATTTTAAGGAGGCGACGGTATGACGGCGGCGTTGATTTCCGCCGCAGCGGCGGTGGTGGTGGCACTTATCGAGGCCATCGCCGCCCGCGACCGTCGGCGCGACAAGAAGGAGCGCGAAAAGGCTGCCGAGCAGCAGAAGATGCAGGAGCAGCTGATGCTCAAGCTCATCGAGGGCAGCTGGGCCGCCATTGCGCTGGGCGAGGCGACGGCGAAGGCAATGCAGCGTATTCCGGACGCGCACTGTAACGGGGACATGCACGCCGCACTGGACTACGCCGCCGAAGTGAAGCACAAGCAAAAAGAATTTTTGGCCGAGTGCGGGATCCACTCGATCCTCGACAGCGGGGCGGCAGCATGAAAGCACTGAAAGCCCGCTGGGACAAGATGAAAAAGCGGGACAAGTACATATCCATCGCCATTTTCAGCCTGACGTGGTACACCGTGGCGTCGCTCACCATGACGGCGCTCGGTGTTCCGCCGCCCGACGTGCTGACGGAACGCTGGTTTAAGGCGTGGACGACAGAGCTTGTCGTTGTGGCAGGCATCAAGATTTTCAGAAAGGACGATACGGTTTTATGAATGAATTACTGAACAAAAGAATTGCGAACCTTCTCAGCGTGAAGAGCCTTGTGACGATCGCGCTGACGGCGACCTTCTGCATCCTGACGGTGCGCGGCGCGGTCACGCAGGAGTTTAACACCGTGTACCTCATGGTGATCGCGTTCTACTTCGGCACACAGAACGCCGCAGGCAGCGCGAAGGGAGAGTGAGCGGTGTGAATATCCGCAAATACCCGGCAAACTCCGGGAACGTCGGCGGCAAGCGCACGGCGAGCGGTATCCGCTACATCGTGATCCACTACACCGGCAACGACGGCGACACGGCGATGAACAACGCCAAGTATTACGCGGGCAACGTCGTGAAGACCAGCGCGCACTACTTCGTCGATGCAAACGAGATCGTGCAGAGCGTGGACGACCTGCGCATCGCGTGGGCGGTGGGCGGAAAGAAGTATCCAAGCTGCGCGCAGACGGGCGGCGGGACGCTGCACGGGCGCTGCCTGAACGCAAACAGCATCAGCATTGAAATCTGCGACGCGAAGAAGGACGGCGTTTACGCGCCGGACGCGCGCGCCGTGGAGCGTGCGCTTGCGCTGACACGTGAGCTGATGAAGAAGTACAACATCCCCGCGAGCAACGTCATTCGCCATTTCGACGTGACGGGCAAGCTGTGCCCCGCGTACTGGTCCGGCAAGGAGAACACGGGCAAGTGGGAAAAGGAATTCCACGGCAAGCTGACGGCGCCCGATTACCGCGCGCAGCTGCAAAAGCGCGCGGGGCTGACGGACGGCACGATGGATTACCTCTCGGCGTATCAGTACAGCGACGACCTCGTCCGGAAGCTCGCGACGATGAAGTAAAGCACGGGGCGGGAGGGCGCGCAGCTCTCCCGCCCGAAGAGAAAGGAGGGGAGGAGGGAATGCCTTCCAACTGGCTATACATCGACACGAATTTTCCGTCATTCACGCAGAAGGAGAGCGTGAATGACAAGGTCGAGACGATGCAGGACTACCTCTTCATGCTCGTCGAGCAGCTGCGCTACACGCTGCACAACTTAGACCTAAGTAACATGAACAAGGCCGCGGCGGACGGATTCGTCAAGCAGATCACCGATCCCATCTACGGCGAGATCAAGGACGCGGAGGGGAACATCACGCAGGTCACGCTCGTGGCCGAGGGGCTGGCGGCGCGCATCGGCGACGCCGAGGGGAACATCACGCAGCTGCAAGCGACGGCGACGGGGTTGCAGGCGAGCATTTCGAACCTGAACGGCAGCGTGACAAACCTGACGGCGGACGTGAACGGCATCCGCGCGACGGTGAGCACCAAGATCGACGCGACGCAAGCGCAGAGCATCTTTGACCAGAGCGCGACCGGCTTCACGCTGGGCGCGACGAGCGGCGAGAACGGCACGACCTTCAGGCTCAATTACAACGGCGTGCAGGTAGCGAGCACGGGCAGCATTGATCTGTGCGTGGATGCAGTGAACATCTATGGCACGCTGACAGCGGGTGCGCTGCGCGGCGGAAGCGTGAGCCTGCTGGCCGGAGAAACCCCTGTCGGCAGCATGGATCTTGCCTACACGGGCACGGGGCAGGTCGGCGTCGGTCTGACGGCGACCTATGGTGGCATGAAGATGCACGCAGCGGGAAATATCTTTCTTGAATCCGAGCTGGGGCCGTTTGCATTGATCGGAAAAGACAATGCCAGCGACTACCCTGTCGTCTCGCTCGGCGGCGGCTATCTGGTGCTGAGCGGCAATTACACGTTCGGCGCTTCGCCGCCAAGCCACGCGCCGTATGGCACGGTGTTTTTCATCGAGGAGTAAGGCATGGAGAGCTTTTATTGTACGCTGTCGCCGGTCGACGGAGACGGGACACAGCTCAGCGTCTACGCACGGTTTACTGGCGGCGCGTCGGATTACACGTATAAGCGCTCAATCGACATCCGCATCACGGGCGTCGGGACGTTCTCGTTCGATTCGAGCGAGGTCGGCGGTGGTACGAGCACCTTTGTCGGCACGATCACAGGGCTCACACCGGGCACGACATACGAGTGGATATGCAACATGTACTACTGGGGCGGATCGTGGATCGTCTCAGATTACAGCGATTCCGGCACAGCCACGACATACAGCGGCGGCGGCAGCGGAGGCAGTGCGAAGGCGGTCATCAACGTCGGGACGTATGCCTATCCGAACTGGAAGAGATACCGCGCGATCGTCAACATTGGGACGTATTACAACACAAATTGGCTATCGGTTCGACCGGTCAACAATTACGGGAGCTATTCGCAACCCGATTGGAGGTAAAGAGCATGAATGAAAAGATCAAGCAGGAAGCGGCGCACGCGATGCGCCTGATCGGCATTTTGAACGTCAACGGCGACGCGGTGGACGTGGTGGCGGCGGTGCGGCAGTCGCTTCGCAATATCGCGATGATCTGCGACGCGGCGGAGGAGCCGACGCAGGGCGACACGCAGGGCAAGCAGGCGGCGGAGCCGGAAAAGGCCGGTGAGGCCAAATGAAGCTGCCGGAGGTCCCGTATGCCGACGGCATCGGCAAGCGCGGGCAGCTGCAATTCTACGGCCTTGACCACAACCTGGGTGCAGGGGACGGCGGGCTGTGGGACATGCAAAACCTGACGAGTGACTATTATCCTGTGCTTTCGACGCGCGCAAAGCGCAAAATTTACAAGAATCTTGTCAGTCCGGGCGGACTTTTCGCGTGGGACGCGCTGGCGTGGGTGGAGGGCACGGCCTTCTACTACGGCGGCGCGAAAAAAGGCGACGTGACGGCGGGCGAGAAGCGCTTCGCCGCCATCGGGGCCTATATCATCATCCTGCCGGACAAGAAGTACTACAACACGGTATCGGGCGAGTTCGGCAGCCTTGAGAGCACGTGGAGCGGCGCCAGCTTAACGTTTACGAACGGCAAGCTCTATGAAGAGGCCGCGGAGGCGAACACCATTCAGGCAAGCGGCGTCGCATGGAGCGACTACTTCAAGGCGGGCGACGCGGTGACGATCTCTGGCTGCACGAAGCACACGGAGAACAACAAAACGCCAGTGATCCACGAGATCGACGGCGACAAGATGTATTTCTATGAAAACGTCTTCAAGCTGGACGGTGACAACGGCACGACAGAGTACACGGAGACGGGAAACTTGACGGTTCGGCGCACGGTGCCGGACTTAGAATACCTGTGTGAGAACGAAAACCGGCTGTGGGGCTGCGACGGCCGGACGATCTACGCAAGCAAGCTCGGCGATCCCTTCAACTGGAACGTGTTCGAGGGCCTTGAGACCGACAGCTACGCCGTGGACACGGGCAGCGCGGGCGACTTTACGGGGTGCGTGAGTTTCCTCGGCTATCCGGTGTTCTTTAAGGAGGACCACATCTACAAGGTGTACGGCAGCATTCCGTCCAACTTTGAGGTGATGGGCTCGGCCACGCTGGGCGTTGCTAAGGGCTGCGGCGGGAGCCTCGCCATCGCGGGCGAGCGGCTGCTGTACCTCTCGTCCTCGGGCGTGATGATCTACTCGGGCGGCATCCCGCAGAGCCTGCACGACGCCTTCGGGCAGACGCGACTCAAGAACGGGCACGCGGGGAGCGATGGCCTCAAGTATTATCTGAGTGCACAGGACGAGGCGGGGGACTGGAAGCTCTACGTCTACGACACGCGCAAGGGCATGTGGCACGTCGAGGACAAGACGCACGCGACGCACTTCTGCCGCTATCAAGGGAATACCTATTTCCTGACGGCGGAGGGCGAGATCACGCTGACGGGCAACATTCTCGACGCGCCGGAGGGCTGCACGGACGAGGAAGACTTCACGTGGTTCGCCGAGACGGGCGACTTCACGGAAAAGGGCTCGAGCCAAAGTACGAGCTACGACGGCGTAAAGAAGAGCATCGCCAAGCTGTGGGTGCGCATCGAGGTCGCGGCGGGGGCCGAAGCAAAGGTGCTGATGCAGTTTGATTCCGACGGGAAGTGGGTGCAGGCCGGGCAAACGCTGAAACCGGAACGAAAGCGCAGCTATTACCTGCCCATCGTGCCGCGGCGCGCGGATCATTACCGTATCCGCATCGAGGGCAAGGGCGAGTGCCGCGTCTATTCGATGAACCGCGAGTATTACGCGGGCAGCGAGCTCAAGAGCACGCGCGGCCCACAGTAAAAATTCAAGCAGAGAGGAGAAGAAAATGGCGTATACATACGATGACTTTCAAAAGGCGGCGAGCGGCAGCAATGTGAATTTTTCGCAGTACGATCTCGACCTTGCGAAAAAGTACCCTGAGTTCGGCATGAGCGTGCTCGACCTCAAGAAGCAGTACGCGGGCGCGACGACGGCGGAGCAGCGCGCGCTCATCAACGCCAAGGCAAACCAGCTGCGCAGCAGCTACGGCAATTACACTGCCGGCGCGGATGGCAGCCAGTACGTGAGCGACGGCAAGTACGCGCCGAAGATCGACGAGACGCTCGACAAGATCGGCTCGTTCAAGCCGTTTACATACGGCAGCGCGCCGAGCTACGAAAACCGCTTCCAGCAGAAGCAGCAGGAGCTTCTGGACGCGGCGCTCAAGCGAGATCCGTTCTCGTGGAGCAAGGAGACGGATCCGCAGTACAGCAGCTACAAAAAGACGTATCTGCGCGAGGGCGAGCGCGCAACGGCAAACGCCCTTGCACAGGCGAGCGCCGCGAGCGGCGGGCGGCCGAGCTCTTACGCCGTGAACGCGGCGACGCAGGCGGGCGACTATTACGCGACGAAGATCTCCGACGTGATCCCGACGCTCTACCAGCAGGCCTATGAGCGATACCTCAAGGACTACCAGATGAAGCTCAGCGACCTTGAGGCCGTGAATCAGCAGGAGCAACTGGACTACGCGAAGTATCTCGACCAGCTGGGGCAGTTCAACACGGACCGCAATTTCGACTACAACAACTATCTCGGTGAGTATAACCGCTTGCAGGACTACCTCGGCAATTTGCAGGGGCAGGACAACACGGAGTACAACCGCTATCTCGGTGTGCTGGACGAGATCAAGGAAAAGCAGCAGCAGGATCAGGAGCTCAGCCGGTCGCAGGTCGACGCGATGCTGCAAGCAGGCGGGTCGCCGAGCGCGGGGCTCATCGGCAAGAGCGGGTACGAGAGCGAGTACATTCAGGCGCTCGAGAACTACTACAAGCAGCAGGCGGCGCAGGCCGCCGCGAAGACGAGCGGCAGAAGCGGCGGGACCACGAGGCGGTCCGGCGGGACGAGCGGCGGAAATACGACCGACGGCAACGAAAGCGGGCTCGACTATCAGGGCCTTTTCGAGGCGGCGAAAAAGAGCGGCAATCCCAAGAGCTGGCTCGCGCAGAAGGCAAACTATCAGAAATTCGGCTTCACCTCGTCGAGCGGGCTGTATTCGGACTATGAGACGTGGCTGGAAAACGGCGGCGTGTCGAACAGCAGTAAGACGATGGCACAGGGGCCGTTCATTGCGCTGCTGTCTGGCTTCAACACGTCGCTCAAGAACGGCGAGGGCGAGCGAATCCTTTCGACGCTCGACAAGAGCTGGCCAATGATGACGAGCGAGCAGAAAGCAGAAATGCAGAAATTGCTCAAGCAGTATGGTTATTCCTACGAGGAGGGCTAAATGGGACGACTTGTTAAGACAACGCCTGCGGCACAGGAGCAGCAGGAAGAAAAGCGCACGGTGGTCGGCACCGGCGCGCACGGTCGGCTTGTAAAAACAGGGGATGTGCAGCGCACATCCCCTGCGGCGAATACGGCGAAGACGCCGACGGCACAGAGCGTTTATCAAAAAGCGCTGGACGAGGCGATGATGAAACGCGCGGCGGCGGATCGGAAGAACCGGGAGCGGGGGCGCAGGAGCTCCAGCCGCTCGCACGCGCAGGAAGTGCGCGAGATCACCGGCGACAAGACGAAAAAGAGCATTACCCCCATCATCAAGAGCGCGGCGGCGGGCTATGCGGCGGATATGGCCGGCGCGGCGGACACGCTGCTGCGCGCGCCGAGCGGACTGAACTACGCGGCGAGCCAGGAGCGCGGAGAGATCGAGGCCTCGAAAAAGAACATCGCCGCCTATACCGAAAAGCTCAAGGCGGCGAAGACCGAGGAGGAACGCCAGCAGTGGCAGGCGCTCATTGACCGCAACAAGCGCCTCATCGAGATCAACAGCAAGGCTGCGGACGAGCGAGCGAAAAACTATCGGGACGCGACGAAGGGCGCGCAGGAGAAGCTGCAAGGCACCTACCAGAAGCTGCGCAAGATCGCGTCCGACAACATGGAAAAAGCCAACGAAGGGCTTACGCCGGTCGGCAAGTACCTCAATAACGTCGGTGCGGCAGGCGCACAGATGGTCGCCGACGCGGCGCTCGGCGGCGGCAGCGCGCTCGGCCCGATGTTCCTGCGCGTATTCGGCGGAAACTCGCAGGAGGCGATGGAGACGGCGGACAAGCCCGGCATGAGCGCGGCGGAACAGCTGGACGCACAGAACCGGGCGCTGCTGTACGGCACGGCGAGCGGCGCGGTGAGTATTGCGACGGAAAAGATCAGCAACGTCGCAGCGCCGTTCAAGAAAGCGTTCGGCGGCGGCTTCCTCGACAAGGCCATCGACGGTGCAATCGCCAAGATGAACGGGAACGCGGCGGGACGGCTCGCCCTGTCGTTTCTGTCCGAAGGCGGCGAGGAAGTCATCGAGGACATCGTGCAGCCCGCCTTGCAGACGATCTACACCAAGAAGCGGCACGAAAACCTCGGAGAATACTTCAGTGAGCTTGACGCGGCGGAGATCCTGAACGACTTCCTCGTCGGCGGTGCGCTCGGCCTGCTGGGCAGCGGCGTAGAGGGCGTTCAGCGAAGAAGCGCGCAAATCGAGACCGAGCGCGCCGCGGCGGAGACGAAGGAGGCCACGCCGTCGGCGGAAGCGATGACGCCGGAAGAGACCGCACCGACAGCACAGCAGCCGGTGCAGCAGCAGAACACCATGCCCGCACAGCCTGCGCCGACGTCTGAGAGCGCGCAGGGCACGGGTGGTGGTAATTTGACGCCCACACAGCCGAATGCCGCACAGGGCGCAGCAGAGGGCAAAGCGGACGCCCTGGACGCGGGCAAGCGCGTGAATCTTCTTGAGTACAGCAACGAGCAGAACGCGCAGAAGGTTGAAAACGGTTTGAAAGACGGCACGCTGGCCGTGGACGCGAAAGAGAATATCTATCGCGTGAATGAGGATCAGCACATCGACCGGCGCGACAGCGCGAGCGTGGGCGAGAGAAGCGTGAACGCCTTCCAGTTCGACCACCCCGAGCTGCACAACTATTACGCGGACGCGGCGGCAGTCCTACAGGAGGAGATGAGCTTTGCTCAAAAGGGCGGCGAGCTCATCCGCCGGACGAACCGCGAGGCGGGCGACGACGAATACATCCGCACCAAGCGCGGCGTGAGCGAGCGCATCGCGCGGCTGCTGGATGACGAGGGCGTGCGCTACGATGACATCGACCGCTCGCTCGACGCGATCATTCACAACCACGGGCAGGAAAACTTCGCGGCGGCGAAGCGCGTAGAGCTGCTGCTGGATGACATGCTGGCAAACGGCTATACGGATATCCACGGGCAGCACATTGCACCGAACGAAGAATACATTGCAGCAAAGAAAGCCATCCCCGGCGCAGACATGAGCGAGCGGACACACGAAGAGCTCCCGATCTACGATATGCCGGAGGGGCAGAACGGAGGAATTGACAATGCAGGACAAGAAGCACAAAACGATGCCGCGGGGGCTGAGCTTGCCGACGCTGGAGAAAGAGGCACACCAGGCGAGGTCAACGCAGCGCGTGCACTATCTGATGGAGCTGCCGAACGGGGAGAGCGCCGGGGTAACGGAAGAGAATCTGAGCACATTCCTCGAGAAGTACGGAACGTCGGCGGAGAAGACGGAAACGCGCTGACGGTACAACAGCGGCTTGCGGCATCCGGTATCTCACAATTCATCAGCCCGCGGGAGGCCAACGTGCCGAACGGCGCAAGCGGCGATAACACCGTCACCATCTTTGACGAGGCGGACTGGGACCAGGAGCTTATCGGCGCGGCGGACTGGGCAAAGTCCAAGGGCGTGAAAAAGGTGACAGCGCTGCTGGGCGTCATCAAGGTTGAAAAGGACGGGAAAACCGGCAGAATTTTCGGCGCGTTCAACGCCGACACGGGCGAAATTTTCGTCAATGCCGGTTCAGTGCAGCGCAGCGTGAGCGAGACGATCGAACATGAAACAGCGCATTATCTGGCCGAAGTGGCGAGGCGCGAGAATGTCAGGACGTTTATGCGCGACGTTCAGAGCCGGTATAGTAGCGAAGAGTGGGGCAAGGTGTACGATGCCTACTTTGACCGCTATGCAGCGCTGACGGGCGACTACGCGGGAATGAGCGAGAGCGATATCGAGCTATACGTATGGGAAGAGATCATGGGCGACGCCTATGCCGAGATCGACCAGTATGACGAAAAGGCGAGCCGATTCAACCGAGAGGCCGAAAGCGTGCTGTCGCAGAGCGGACAGGAAAGTGAAAGTGTCTTACAGAGCGAACGCACGCCGGGCGCGGTGGAACAAGGCCGCGAGACCGCAGCGGCGACGGAACGCAGGACGGGACCGCCTGAGAAGTTCAGCGTGCTCGAAGAGGTTGAAGGGGAAAACGGTACATACGGCAAGGGCGTCATGCTCGACACGAATCTCTTTGACGGAATCCGCCCAAGAGACTGGGGCAAGACGCTCGGCCGATACGTCTATAACAATATGGCCGGAATGGAGCTGACGGCATACGACGCGGCCGGAAAGCCTGAAACGATCTATCTTGCCCGCACAAACGACCGCGTGCAGAAAGACGGCGCAAAAAACAGCCACAAGGTCATCGACAAGCTGGCAAGAAGCACGGGCGACAATATACGCAGCCTTGCGGTCGTCCACCTTGACGAAGCGCTCACGACGTCCAGATATGAAAACTCCACCGATGAACACAATCATCAGTGGATGGATGAAAACGGATGGGAACACAGAAAGACATATCTGCAAGACCGATCCGGCAATATTTACGAGGCAACGCTGAACATTGCGGACGGACGGGACCGCAAGATCCTATACGACATCAACAACATTCGGCTGGTGGACAAAGCAAAAAGCCCCGACAAGCACACTGCTGCCGAGGCAAAAGCCGGAGAAATTACCGGCGGCGCCGTGCCCTCAGCCGTTACCGGAGGGGCTCGCTCAACATCACGTAATTTCTTCGAAAAGAGAATAGCAGACCGCGGCGGAAATGTCAAGTCACCGACGCTGGGCGATGAGACCCGGCAGCAGATCATGGGCGAAGAAAACAAGGACACGGCGCCACTCCGCAATGTCGGCATTGAAACTGCCGAGCCGGTGACACGCGCCGATGACCTTGCGGACGCGAGCGTATCACAGAACAAAGGCGATGTCAAGCCAGCAGGTCGATTTTCGGTAAGCGACGGCGCGGCGGAACAACTGGACCAGGGCAGCAGGGATACCGTCGGCAAAGAGCTTGCAGACGAAGAGATCGACAGGCAGGAACGAGCCTATGAAAAGGCGGAGCGAGACAGTAAACGCGGAGATTATTTGTCAATTCCCGCAGAGTGGAAGACAAAGCTCGAGCGCGCACGGACGGCGGCAACGAACAACATCAAGCCATCCGGCTTCGACAGCTACGATGCCTATCTCGATGCGCTGGACAAGCAGCGCGCGGCGGATCGGGCTGAGCGGCTGCGCGTCAAGAGCCGGGACGAATTCAAGGGCACAAAAGCGCTCGACGAGCTGGGCGTGAAGATTGCGAACAGCGCAGGCATTTACCACAATGCAGAACAGCTTATCGCCAATGACAAGGCGGCAAAGAGCATCCAGAACGCAACGAAGCGCGCCGAGCAGCGCTTGGGCGCGGCGCGGCGGGAAAAGACCATCGCACGAGACATCGCAAACGGTGAGCGCTCGATGGCAGATATCCCTCGCAGCGTGAAAAAGTCGCGCGTGCTTGAGCTCGTGGACTATTACACGGCACAAAAGGCGACGAAGACGGGGCTCTTGCAGCAGCAACGCATCGAGATCAATGACGCGCTGCGCGAGCAGGCGCGCGAGCTCATCGGAACAGAAGCGCCGGAGATCAACCGAAAGGGTCTGAGAAAGCTCTTCGACCCGAGTAAAGGCCTTGTGCTTTACCATCGCACGCCGCAGCGCATTATGCGCGCTCTCTTTGGCTGGAAGCAGGGCCAGCAGATCAACGAGGCTGTTTTCGAGCCGGTCTACGAGAACGAGCAGGAGCGCAAGCGCTTCATCAACCGCATGTTTGACGAGGTTCGAACCTTTGAAGGCGCGGACGGCAAGAAAAGCGCACTGAACAAGAACGAGAGCGCCTTTGCGCAGAGATTGAAAGAGGGACGAACCGTCGAGGAACTGGTTGAAAAGTCCGGCGCGGCGGAAAGAATCAGAGCGGCGGCGGAGAACCTGAAAAACGGCGCGGAGATGAAAGATACCGCACGGGAATTCAGCCTCGACAAAGGCTCGCGCGATCTGGCGCGGCAGTATGCCGACTGGCTGCAAACGCAGGATGACTACGCGGCGGCGAAGAACGTAGACCGCACGAAGGTTGAGAAAGCGATCGAGAAATACACAGAGCTCTATGACAAACTCTATGCCGCGATCAACGACTTCCTTGTAGCGCACGGGTACGAGCCCATCGGCTTTATCAAAGGCTACGCGCCGCACTTTCAGACGAGCGAGGCAAACGGAAAGCTCGAGAGCGCACTCAAAGCAATCGGCGTCGACCTCGGCTCCGGCGTGGGCAAACTGCCGACGAGCATCGCAGGTCTGACGAAATCCTTCAAGCCGAACAAGCGGTACAATCCGTTCTTCCAGCACCGCAGAGGCGATGAGACGGACTACGATATCGTCAAGGGCTTCGAGACATACGTGGACTATGCGAGCGACGTGCTGTATCACACGGACGACATCATGCGCGTGCGTCAGATGGCAAACTACCTGAGGTCGACATTCGCACCGGAAGAGATGAAGGCGGACATCGACCAAATGGAGGCCATGCGTTACGCTCCGGCGGATGTGAAGGAAGAATACTTGCGCGATAAAAAGAAGATCACAGGTGATACCTTCCTGAGCTATGAGGACCTGACAAACCTGATGGAACAGTACACAGACGAGAAGTACCGCAGCATCGCCGATGCGACGGAATTCAGCGATCTTGTTTCATGGATGGATGATTACGCGAATAAGCTGGCAGGCAAGCAGCTTTTCGAGGACCGCGCAATGGAGCGCGAGGTCGGGCGCGAAGCGCTGAACGGCGCGAAGAAGCTCAACCGCATGTTCGCCCGTGCGAACGTGGCAGGGAACCTCTCGTCGGCACTGAACCAGACGGCACAGCTGCCGATGATCGCAACCGAGCTCGGACAGAAGTACACATGGCGCGCCGTGGGCGATATCCTGAACGGGAAGACGACCGGCATGAGCGCGTTTCGCGGGGAGAGCGACTTCCTGACGGAGAAGAGCGGCATTGACTATATCCAGAGCACCAAGGGTGAAAAAGCGATAGAAAAGCTATTCAGCCCGCTGGAAAAGGTCGATACTCTCGTCAGCACGATCGCTGTGCGCGGCAAGTACCGTATGGAGCTGGACGCGGGCAAGAGCCCGAAGGAGGCGATGAAAGCGGCGGACCGCTGGGCGCGCGATATCATGGGTACACGCTCAAAAGGCTCAGTGCCGCTGACGTTCCAGTCGAAAAACCTTATCGCACAAATGCTGAACATGTTCCAGGTCGAGGCAGCGAACACCCTCGAGCACATCACTCAGGACCGGCTCGGCCCCGGCTTCAAGGAAATGGCCGCGAAAATCGGCAAGGATAAGGCCATTAAAAAGCTCGCAAGCGACGCCATTGCCTATATGCTGCTCGCATTCCTGCTCAACCGGTTGGACGAGGATGCCTACGGCGGAACGCCTGCGCCGTTCGATGTCCTCGGCATGGGGTTGAACGCCGTCGCGTCCGGCAATGGACTGACATCAAGCGACATGCTCAAGATGATCGCCGATGACGTAACCGAAAACATCTTCGGCGAGCGCCTTTTCGACACCGATCCAAACGACATGAACGACGAGTTTGACGGCTGGTCGGCGGCGGAAGATACGCTATACAACATCAGCAACGATGTACCGTATGTGCGCAACGTGGCGGGCCTGATGGGATGGGGCGACCAGACGTTGCCAATGCCCGACATCGTTGGCGCAGCGGGGAAGACGAAAGACGCACTCAAGAAAGCAGATAGTGCGGGCGAATTTTGGGCAGAGGTCGCGAAGCAGCTCGTGGGCCTCGCGGGCGACACGCTTCCAGGCGGCCGCCAAGCCGAAAAGATGCTGCAAGGCGGCGATGCTGTGATTCGCGGCGGGTCGTATCAGGGCTTTGGCGACAGCAAGAGGCTGCAATATCCGGTGAATTCACCGCTGGAAGATCCGTTTGAAGCTCTGCGCGCGGCGCTCTTCGGTAAGAACGCGCTGAACGAATCGCGTGTATATTGGGCAGAAGGCGGAAAGGCGCTGAGCGCATCGCAGACAGCGCTCTATCAGGAACTCGTCGACAGCGGCATGAGCCGCAAGAAAGCATACGAGACCATCAGAGACTTCAACGACGCGACGGCCGATCTGGAAGCCGACAAGGACGAGAACGGCAATCCCGTCAGCGGAAGCAAGAAAGAAAAGGTCGTCGAGGCGATCAACAAGCTGCCGCTGAGCCGGAAGCAGAAAGACAAGCTCTATCTCAGTAAGAATTACAGCGAGAAAGACCTTGGCGAGATGCCGTGGAACTAAGAGAAAGACGAGGCCGAAAGGCCTCGTCTTTCTTTTGTTATTCGGGAGAGCTCCCGCGCCAGCGATACGCGCGGCGAAAGCCAAGAGAGAGCGCTTCATTTACAGTGGAGACATAGCGCTCGCCATCATCGCAGATTTGAACGTTATCATACTGCTGATCCATGGGCAAATGAAAAATCTTCTGCCCATCACGGCCGATATTGCACTTAATCCGCGGGTATTCGGCGAACGGAATGTTAGGGTATAGCTTGATACCAAGCCGTTCGGCGCAGAGCTTGGCAACGGGAGAAAAACCGTTTGTCGCCACGAAGGCACCGATGACATCAGCGTCGGGGTGGGAATATTGATATTCAAAGACGCTGCCAGCGAGCTGGAAAACATGATTCTCGTGAATAACCTTTTCCTTCGCCCAGCGCTTGCATTGAATCAGAATGACCTTTTTGCCGTGCTGCAAGATCAAATCCCGCCCCATGTCTTCTTTCTTCATTGTTGCGCCATAGTACCGGACGTGATAGCCACGCGATTCGCAGAGGTAACCGATGTAGCGCTCGTATTCAATGCCGACTTCCCAGTTGGTCTTGCTGCGCCTGATATAGCGGTCAAGTGCAAGCTGGTACTTTTCGGCAGTTGGGAGATCGCTCCATTCGGTGGGAGACAGATAGTCGCGCATGACCGCCCGCTCGTCATCATCGGACGGGTCATCGGACACATATTTGAACGCGTCCATCGGCGGAACCTCTTTGAAGTCGAGCAGCCAAGGGAAAAGCGATTCGTAGAAATTCAACTGATATTCTGACCGCTTCGCGCGGAGACGCCATTCGCGTAGCTCACCATGAATGAGTTTGTCCACCTCTCCGGCCTTTTGGCCCGCCGGACGGTTTTTATTGCGAAGATGCAGCACCCATTTTTCATCAAACGACTGATACAGATCAGCATAGTAAGACGCAAGCCACGGTTGAGACTGCACGCGCTCAGCATATATACGGTTAAGTGCTTCGTTTTTCTCACTAAGCCGTCTTTCTGCACGGCGCATTTGGTTTTCATATTCGAGGCATTTAGAGCGAGCTTCTTCTACGATTTTTTGTTGCGCATCTTGTGTCTTTCCGATTTCAAACGCCCGGGCCTCGCGGGCGTGTTTGACCGCACCGTCTAATACCTCGCATTCGCCTTTAAGCCTATCTCGCTGAAAGGACAGACCGACGATATCGCGCTTGGCGGCAGAAGTATCTGCGCTTAAAAGCAATCCAGCCTCGAGAGCGAGGCGAATCATGTGTTTGCACGGCTGTCTGCGGTTACGAAAGTCAGGACAATCACACTCGTAAAGTGTGGCGCGGTATGTCTCACCGCTCGAGGAATGGATGGATGCAGAGATATCAAAGGGAGATTCAATCTGCATCTCCTGCGTCAATGCAGAAGTCAGTCGTTCGTAAGGGAAGGGAACGCCATGCAACGCTGAAAAAGCGGGAGTGTTGGACAAATATGAACGATTCGCGATATCGCGCACAGTTTCGACCGCTCGGGCGCGGACCTGGTCGTTGATGTGCTGTTCACGATAGTCTAAGTTACGAGAGCGCATCTGCAAGCTCTCTTCTATGCGATTTCGCCGGTCCTCAAGCGCACGTTCTCTGCCCTCAAAAGCGGAATTAAGAGAAGACTCTTTTTTTCTCAAATCGGCGTCTTTTGCATCAACAGAACGCTCACGGTCAGAAAGAGACTTTTTACGAGACACAAGGGAGAATACCCACTTCGCCACGAACAGCGCAATGATCGTCCAAAGCCAGTAGGACGACAGAAAATCGAGCAGGCCCACAATATCCCTCTTTCTTTTTTATTTCGGCGGGAGTATAGGAACACCATATCGGAAAAACAGCGGTTTGTCAAATAAGAAGGGAACGAGGAAAGTTTCTCTTCCATTTTTGAAGACTATGCAGTATAATGAGCCAATAGTCAGTTTGATGACGAGGAAGATTTGTTACTAACGGATTAGAACTGTCAATAATGCTGGATTCGAAAAAGCGCGAAAAACAAGGGAAATCGACCCTGCTTCAATGGAAGATGTACGAATTACGCAAAGAATGAGAACTGAGCTTAATATTTCATTATTTTGTCTGCCTCACAGCAGACGCGAAGAAAGGAATGGATCATATGGCTGAGGAAGTCAAGACTGCCGCCGCTGAGGGCGAATCCGGCAGCAAAAATTTTATCGACGCCTTCATCGAAGAAGACATCGCGGAGGGTGGGCGCTTCCAGGGCCAGCAGGTCCACACCCGTTTTCCGCCGGAGCCGAACGGCTATCTGCACATCGGCCACTGCAAGGCGCTGACCATCGACTTTGGCACCGCTGAGCGCTTCGGCGGCCTTTGCAACCTGCGCATGGACGACACGAACCCCACGAAGGAGGACGTCGAATTTGTCGACGCCATCAAAGAGGACATCCACTGGCTGGGCTTCGACTGGGGCGACCGTTTCTTCTACGGCAGCGACTATTTTGAAAAGGACTACGAGTACGCTGTCGAGCTCATCAAAAAGGGCCTTGCCTACGTCTGCGACCTGACGCCCGAGCAGGCGAGAGAGTACCGCGGCGACATCGGCAGGCCCGCTATCTCCCCGTACCGTGACCGCGATGTGGAGGAGAACCTCGACCTCTTCGAGCGCATGAAAAACGGCGAGTTCCCCGAGGGCAGCCGCACGCTGCGCGCAAAGATCGACTTAGCCTCCGGCAACTTCAACATGCGCGACCCTGTTATTTACCGCATCCGCTACATGCACCATCACCGTCAGGGCGACAAGTGGTGCATCTACCCAATGTACGACTTTGCGCACCCCATTCAGGACGCGCTCGAGGGCATCACGCACTCGCTCTGCTCGCTCGAATTCGAGGCGCACCGCCCGCTCTACGACTGGGTGGTGAACAATGTTTCCGTGCCCAATAAGCCGCGCCAGATCGAGTTTGCCCGCCTTGGCATCGATCACACGGTCATGTCGAAGCGCAAGCTCAGAAAGCTCGTCGAAGAGGGAATCGTCTCCGGCTGGGACGATCCGCGTATGCCGACGCTGTGCGGCCTGCGCCGCCGCGGCTTCACGCCTGCGTCCATCCGCAACTTCTGCGACCGCATCGGCGTTGCCAAGAGCGCGAGCGTGGTCGAATACAGCTTCCTTGAGCACTGCCTGCGCGAGGACCTCAACGAGAAGGCTGAGCGCACGATGGGCGTGCTGCATCCGGTGAAGCTTGTCATCACGAACTATCCCGAGGGCAAGAGCGAGACGTTCACGGTCGAAAATAACCCGACCGACCCTGCCTCCGGCACGCATGAGATCACGTTCTCCCGCGAGTGCTGGATCGAGGCCGACGACTTCATGGAAGTCCCCGTGCCCAAGTACAAGCGCCTAACGCCGAACGGCCCCGAGTGCCGCCTCAAGGGCGCGTACCTCATCACCTGCACGGGCTGCAAGAAGGATGAAAACGGCAACGTCGTCGAGGTCTACGCCGAGTACGACCCGAACTCGCCGGGCGGCGATCCCGCCGACGGTCGCAAGGTTAAGGGCGCGACGATCCACTGGGTCGACGCCGCGACCGCGCTGGACGCCGAGGTGCGTGTTTACAGCGAGCTGTTCAGCGACCCCGCACCCGACGGCGCGGACAAGGATTTCCTTGCCTGCATGAACCCCGATTCGCTCGAGGTGCTGACCGGCTGCAAGGTCGAGCCGCGCATGCGCGACATCGCCGCGGCGTACGACAAGACCGAAAAGAAGGGCAAGACAGCGCCGAGCTTTCAGTTCATGCGCCTTGGGTATTTCTGCCTTGATAACAAGGATTGCTCCGAGGATCATCTGGTGTTCAACCGGTCGGTTACTCTTAAAGATAGCTTTAAAAAGTAATCATTGAAATGTTCCCCCTGCAAGCAGGGGAGCGCGGATAAAAGGGGACCTTCTCTCACGTGAGAGAAGGTCCCCTTTTGAACCCCTAAGA
>ERZ831634.613-NODE-613-length-43492-cov-29.367935_pt1 | contig 43492 bp, 60 predicted proteins | sample MGYA00519953_ERZ831634 | MGnify/ENA primary metagenome ERZ831634 (study PRJEB31850, sample SAMEA3708718) | human gut metagenome | biome: human gut; feature: human-associated habitat; material: faeces | place: China | collected 2014 ... | reverse complement strand
TGATCGAGATCCCAAGAGCTGCTCTTACAGCTGATGAGATCGCTACAGAGGCTGATTTCTTCTGCTTCGGTACAAACGACCTTACACAGATGACATTCGGATTCTCTCGTGATGATGCAGGTAAGTTCCTTAACGCTTACTATGACAACAAGATTTTCGAGAATGATCCATTTGCTAAGCTTGACCAGACAGGTGTTGGTAAATTAATGGAGACAGCTATTAAGCTTGGAAAGCCAGTTAATCCTAACCTTCACGTTGGTATCTGTGGAGAGCACGGTGGAGATCCTTCATCAGTTGAGTTCTGCCACAAGATTGGACTTGACTATGTTTCATGTTCACCATTCCGTGTACCAATCGCTCGTCTTGCTGCAGCACAGGCTGCTATCGCAGAGCAGGCAAAATAGACAAAGGTTGATACAAGGTAAAGCCAAATATTAAAATATGAGGCAAAAATAATATTAGAATATAGGTCCTTAACTATCTTGAAATTATTATATTCAATTTAGTTAGGGGCTTATTTTTTATAATTATATATATTTTCCGGCAGATACATATATGATATATTTTTTGCCCCATTATTGATATTTTAATTTGCCCTTAATTATGGTATTTTTTATCTTAACTATTTTTGGGAACTATTTTATTGCCAAAAATAAGGATTTTTCCCCAATAATAAAGGTTTATAAGCATTAATTGGACTTATTATCTATGTTTTTGGGATATTTAATTATTTTTGGGAGAAAGTGAGGATAATATGATAAAAAAGAATTTTAAAGGCAGATGTGAGAAAAGATATTCCGACAAAGGGCAAGGTGTATTAAAGGTTTATAATGATATACAAGCAAAGTATATTTTATTATTGGAAAATAATACAGAAATTAAAAAAATACAATGCAATGTATTACTGGATGAAAAATTTAATGATAATGAATATACTACGGATTTTGTGTGTGAAAAATTAAATGATGATTTAATAGTACGCGAGTGTGTGCAAAAGAAATATTTAACAAAACCATTAACAGTTAAATTATTAGATTTTTCAAGAAATTATTGGTTAAAAAGAGGAATAAAAGATTGGGGGATTGTTATAAATGAATAAAAATGAACTTTATTATTATAATAATTCCTTAATCAGAATTTTAGAAATAACTGATACATCATATTTTGTTATTGATTGTGTAAAATGTAATATGCCGTATTTTATAAAAATAGAAGAGTTTAAAGATTATAATTTATGTGAAAATAATATTTTTACAGCTTTAAATATTTTGTCAAATAATAATGATGATATAAATGAAATAAAAATAACGGATTTTTCTAAAGAAAATCAAAATATAGCACATAAACGATTTTCTATGATTTTCCCAATATTGCCATATATTATGAATAAATCAGATAGGAGCAGATTAATACATTTAATGGCAGATAGTAATAATGTAAGTACTCAAACAATAAAACAATATTTGTGTAAATATTTAGCATATCAAGATATAACAATTTTAATTGCAAAACCAAAGATTAAAGAAAAAATATTATCAGTAGATGAGAAAAATATTAGATGGGCTTTAAATAAATATTTTTACACTACAAAGAAAAATAGTTTAAATACCACTTATATATATTTATTGAAAGAAAAATATTGTAATGAGGACGGTCAACTAAAAGAAAATTATCCAACATTTAATCAGTTTAGATATTTTTATAGAAAACATAAAAAATTACAGAACTATTATATTTCCAGAAATGGCTTAAAAGATTATCAAAAAAATAAAAGACCTTTATTGGGCGATAATATACAGGAATTTGCAAAAAATATAGGTGTTGGAATGTTAGATGCTACAATATGTGATATATACCTTGTTAATGATGAAGGGAATATAATAGGCAGACCTATACTTACAGCCTGTATTGACGCATATAGCAGCTTATGTATGGGGTATTCATTAACATGGGAAGGCGGTATATATTCACTTAAAAATTTAATGCAAAATATTATAACTAATAAAGTTGATTTATGTAAAAATTTTAATATTGATATAACTAAGGATATATGGGATTGTGATAAATTACCAGGGATATTTGTTACAGATAAGGGTTCTGAATATATTTCAGAAAATTTTGAACAGATTTCGGAATTAGGTGTTACAATAATAAATCTTCCTTCTTATAGACCGGAACTTAAAGGTGCTGTAGAAAAATTTTTTGATTTAATACAAAATTCTTATAAACCATATCTTAAAGGGAAAGGCATTATTGAGGTAGATTTTAGAGAAAGAGGCGCGCATGATTATAGATTAGATGCTAAATTAACTATGCTTGATTTTGAAAAGATAATACTTGAATGTATTATATATTATAATACAAAACGAATATTAAAGAATTTTCCATATACAAAAGAGATGTTAGAAAGGCAAATACAGCCATTTGCTAATCAAATATGGAATTATAGTTTAAATACTATGGGTTGTAATTTAATAAATGTATCAAGTGAACAAGTAAGATTAACTTTATTGCCTCGAATAAAAGGGAAATTTACCAGATATGGTCTTATAGTTAATAAATTAAGATATAAAAATATATCTTATACAGAAAAATATTTAAAAGGAGAAGATGTAATAGTCTCTTATAATCCCCAAGATTTATCAACGGTATGGATTATAGAAGATTGTGATTTTGTCCCTTTTACTTTAATAGAAAATCAATATGAAAATATGAATTTAGATGATGTTGAACAATTAAGGAAAAAGAAACAGGAATTAATTGCATCTGTAGAAGAACAGAATATTCAAGGAAAAATTAACTTAGCAAAATCAATTGAAAATATCGCCAATAAAAATATTAATATTGATGTTAATTTGAAAGCAATTAGAAAAAATCGTAAAAAAGAGCAAAATATTACGCATAACCAGAATTTATAAGGAGAATATGTATGAATATATCAGATATTTTAAATCCATTATTAAGTGGAGATACACTTATTTCCCAATTATCTGTATTTCCCTCTTATGATGTAGATATTATAAATAAAAGTGAATCTGAAAGATTAATTGCATTAATGGATATTTATAATTTATATATTCCATCACAAATGAGTATTGAAATATATAGTAAATTATATTTGGCTACATTAAGGTCATTACAAAAGAAAGATACAAAGATTGCAATTAAACAACGATATGAAAATTATAATTGTATAAATAATAAATCCTATCAAGGAATAATAGGTGGTAGCGATAGTTTTACTATAATTGGAACTAGTGGAATTGGTAAAAGTAGTGCTATTTCAAGAGCTGTAAATAGTTTTATTAAAAATGATGTTATTAAACTTGTTAATCCATATACTGATATAATACCATGTCTTGTAGTGCAATGTCCTTTTGATAGTTCTGTAAAAGGATTATTGCTTGAAATATTAAGAAATATTGATAATAAATTAAATACTAATTATTATAATTCAGTAGTTAAATCAAGAACAGCAACAACAGATATGCTTATTGGTATGGTTAGCAATTTAGCTATTAATCATATAGGCTTATTAATTGTTGATGAAATACAAAATGTAGTAAATAGCAAAAATGGAAAAAATCTTATTGGTTCTCTTACTCAATTAATTAATAATAGTGGTATATCAATATGTATGGTTGGTACACCGGAAAGCAATAGATTTTTTGAACAAGCTATGTTTTTAGCAAGACGTTCAGTTGGATTAAATTATAGCTTTTTACCTTTTGATGATTACTTTATCAGCTTTTGTAATGTCTTATTTAAGTATGTTTATGTAAGAAACCCAATACAATATAAAGATATGCTTATAAAATGGTTATATGACCATTCTAAGGGGATTACTGCGGTTGTTGTAGCATTAGTACATGATGCACAAGAAATTGCCATATTAGAGGGATTAGAGGTATTAGATATAAATACATTAACAAAAGCATATAATAATAGAATATCTCTTTTACAGAATTATATTGATATACAAGATACTTCAGTAAGCTCTAATATAAAAAATGATACAAAAGTTAAAACTGAATTTAATAATACTTATCAATCGGAAAATATAATAGAACAGTTAGTAAAAAAATCTAAGAAAGAAAATTTAAATATCATAGATTTATTAAAGAATATTTGTAACATAGAAGAGGTATGTATATGATTACATATTTACCTAATATTTATCCAGATGAATTATTATATAGTTTATTTTGCAGATATAATATATATTCAGGAAATATAACACATAAAATGTCATTTAATGATTTATATACAAAAAGGTCTGATGTACCAAGTCAGGAATTTGTAGGAAATTTAAATGCTGATATTATGAATATTTTAGATAATATATATGATATAAGAAAAATATGTATTAATCATACAATGTTCCCGTATTATGCCAGATTTTTCTCTAAAGAAAGAAAATGTGAGGCATTAAATACAATTATAAAAGGTAATTGTGATACCAAAAATGTATTTTCTATCTTAAAGAGATATGATATTGATAATTATTTTAAATATTGTCCTTTATGTAAGAAAGAAGATATTGAAAAATATGGAGAAACCTATTGGCATAGAATACATCAGATAAGAAATATGAGAATATGTACAAAACATAAATGTAAACTACATAGTAGTAATATTAAAATAACCGGAAGTAGTTATATATTTTATGATGCACAAAATAATACTAGTAATAATGATATTGTTTTTATTGATAATACAAAAATATATAATTTTTCAAAATATATAGAAGATATATTTAATTATGATATTGATTTTAATTATGATGTACCAATACAAACTATATTATGTAATGTGTTTAAGAATACTAAGTATCAAAAAGGATTACAAAGACATATAAGTAAATTTGTAGATGATTTTACAATATTTTATAAAAAAATAGGCATTAATAATATACCAACAATAAATCAAATTAATCGAACATTGCTTGTAGGTGATAGATTTGATTTTAACACAATATGTTTAATAGGATATTTTTTAAATATCAGCAGTTATGATTTAGTGCATAAAGTATATAGTAAAGAAGAAATAGAAAAAGAAAATAAAACACATTATAATAAAAAGAATACAAATATAAAGAGCTTTTCTTAATTGAAAGGCTCTTTTTTGTAATAGAAAATGCATTTATATTACGATACTATATATAGCAGTAGCATTATAGCTTAAATAGGAGAAATTAAAATGAATAATAATTTTGAAAATGATTATGGACAATTATATATTTATATAGGTAATGATGATTTATTTAAAAAATTATGTAAAGAAATAAATTATGATACAGATACATTAAAATATTTAAACGATATGGTTAAATATCATAGTGCAACCAGGAGTACATTAACTCCGACAAAAGGAGCTTTTATAAGGTTTGAAAATGATTATTTTAAAAGTGGATGGGATGACTATGACAGTTATAATAAAAATTTTGATGAAAGAATAACATTTTTTAATGCATTGCAAAGAGATGAGTGTAATTATTATCTTAAAAACTATATGAAAGATATAGAAGATAATGGATATATTAATATTGAAAAATATGAATATATTAAAGGATATAAATATGAATATCCGGAGTTATATTATAGTTTAGATTATGAAGATTTTAGAAAATTATGTTTAAAATGTATAGAGAATAATTATGATGAAGATACACTGGAATGTTTAAATTATGCAACTAGATTATATAATAAGGAGAAAAAAGATAATATAGATTTAATGAAGGGTTATGTAAATGCCTTAGATAATAAAGATAGTACAAAAGATTTTGTTAAAAATTTTGTTAATAATGATAAAGAATTAGAAAAAGATAATTTTGAAAGAGATAATTTTGAAAGAGATGATTTTGAAAGATAATATTTTGTTGTTACAGTAAAATATAGGAGATTATAAAAATGAAAATAGTATTTTTGATATGGATTATATTATTTGTTACAATTTTGGTACAAATATATTTTATAACACATTATATTCAAAAAGGTGTTCATATACCATATAATAATGATTATTCAAAAGAAACATTAGAAAAGACAAAAACAGTAATAGCCGCAATTGAAAATAATGAAATCAAAAAACATATTATTACCAATAATGCTCCTAAATACGATAGTTCAAAAGCCCAAATACAATATAAAAATTTTCTATTGTCTGAATTAATGAAAGATATTATGGGTAAAATTTAAGAAAAATATAAAGAATTTTGATTATTAAAGGAGTAAAAGAATGGTATATTGCATTTTTCGGATTACAAATGAAAAGCTTAATAAGGCTGAATTTCTGTTCAATGAAACATATAATACAGAGAAAGTAGACAAGATATTAAGCTTATTAAACGAGGGACCAGATACGTTTGTTGCGTTACCAACCTATTGTATAAGGGATGATGCATTACGTATTGGTGAAAACGACCAGATACTATTAATCGTCAAAGTAACAAACGAAAAGCCTGTTGAAATATTAGCTGCAGATGAAAGTAACACATCAACAATTGTCGATTTGTTGAACCAGGAAAATGGGGATGAAAATACATCATACAGATGGATGTGTGTACACGGTAAATTGAAATAATAAGAGATTCACTAATACAAACAGACCCATGTAAGATTTAAGAAAAAAAGACAGCCACTTTTCCGTTAATTGGAAGAGAACTGTCTTTTAATTTGTGTTGTTAAGAGCTTAACCTAATAATATTGTGTTAAGATACCTCTATTTTTTATGTCTTAAATATTTATGAGAAATAATATCATCTTCTTTTCCTTCATCTCCGCAAACATTATTTTAAATAAAAATACGAAAACCATTATCAAAAACGATACTAATATATAAGAAAAATATAATTTTAAAAGAATTATATAGAAAAGGAATAAGAAATGAAAAAGATAGGAAAAAGAACTCTATCTATGATGATATTATCATTTTAAAGAAAGAAGGGAAAATAGACAATGAACACAAAAAATGTACATGTAATAAGAGAACCTACAATTACAAAAATAGTTATGTTATTTAGTATATTAATGTGTATTCTCTTATATAAACCAATTACAGCAGAAGCCACAAGTGCTGACTGTGATAAAGGTTATGGTATTCCATCACCGTCTACTATGGTTGATTTAGCTACTGGAAATGGTGGATATTGGAGTTCTGGTGGCAGTTGGCAAAGTTGGATAGACTTTTATAAAAGTATGGGTTATACCTATACTGGATATTCTGATTGTTATATGTTATATGGAGCTAATAGTTCCGGGCATCAAACCAATGAATATGTTCATGGTTATTGGATGGACTTAACAAAGAATGGTCAGACATATTGGGCTATCCTTAGAAATGACTTTGGTGATACTAATACATATTATTCAAGATATAATAGTTGGCATTGTGTTAATGAAACCTTAAATGGCATTAATGAATATACTTGGTATTACACAAATGGTATTGGCATTGTATATACAAACACATGGCTACATACACGAACACATGACCCACATCCTAATAAATCTGATATACATGGATATTTTTGTTTTAATGCAAGTGGTCGTATGAGTGTAGGATGGCATAAAGGAACTGATGGTAAATGGTATTATTTCAGAATAGATACTGTTCGTGGAGAAGATGGTGCTAATACACGTACTGGTATGAGTGAGCATGGTGGTTTAATTTGGAATACTGTTCATTCTCCTACGACATATGGTACAAATGGTCTTTATAGTGAAGGTTTATATTCATTTACCGGACTTGATGTTGCTACTAATGTATATCGAAGGAATACAAATGGTACTTTTGATTATGTAGGAACTGATGTAACTAGAATAAATGCTGGTTCTAATAGTAACCAAATAGAACCTTTTAGAAGTAAAAAAATAAGTTCAAATACAAAATATGTAAACGACAAAATATATAATACAAATGCTTTATATATTAATACAGATGTGGCTGGTACTTATACTGCTGACCAAAATGTATTATTAGTAAATGATGATTACCAACATATAAGGGTAAATGAATATACGTATTATATTGATAGAAAAAAATATACTCTTACTCAAAATATCAATAGTGATACTGAAACAACAAAGACATCTACCATATATTATGAGGGAACACAAAATATTCCTACTCCTACTAAAACAGGTTATAAATTTGATGGATGGGAAGTATCTGGAAATGGTAGTAAAATGGATGGTAATACATTCATAATGGGCGATGCAGATGCTACTATTACTGCTAAATGGACACCTATTGATTATACTATTAGTTATGATTTACAAGGTGGTGCCATTAATGGTCAACCAACAAAATATACAATTGAAAGTCCTACTTTAAATATTCCTCGTCCTATAAAGACTGGATATACATTTTTAGGATGGACTGGAAGTAATGGTAATACAAATCAATTAGATGTAAGTATTGCTCATGGTAGTACTGGTAATAAAGCTTATACAGCACATTGGAGTGCTAATATCTATGAAATTAAACTTGATAGTAAATTAGAAGGATGTGCTGGAAGTACAGGAACAACTGTAATATATGAGAAATATGATACAGGTTTCTATAGTGATAAAGCTTGTACAAAACAGATAACATCAATTACTATCCCACATAAGATAGGTAATGCTTTTAATGGCTATACTGATAATAGAAATATTATAATAGATAGCAATGGTGCAATAAAAGTAAAGACAAATTACTTCTTACAAAATACTACATTAAGTGCTAAATGGACATTAAATACTTACAGAGTAATATTTAATGGAAATAGAAACAGTTCTGGTAAAACAGATACATTAGTATATACATGGAGTAATAGTGATACTAATAATAAGGCATTAACACCTAATGGTTATATAAGAACTGGATGGAACTATATTAATTGGAATACAATTAATAATGGTAAAGGTACAGCTTATAATAATAATCAGATGATAGGAAATAAATTCTTCATTGATAATTTAGGAAAAGATGTATTATTAGATGGTAAATCACATGATGTTACACTTTATGCACAATGGAAAGATATTACTGTACCTGATATAAAAGAGGTAACAGCAGAACAAGAAACATTATTATCTAAAGTAAATAGTGGTCAATTAACATTAACATCTCAATCTGGAGCTTATAATGGTGAGTTATATACAAACCTTAAGATTAAGATTGATGAAAATAATGCTAATAAAGATGCTAGTGGTATAAAAAATGTATCTGTACTTGTATATGATAAAAATAATACTACTGTTCAAAAGACATATGATATTACAAATAATATAAGTTATGGTACAAATACCAAATATGATTTTGGATATGATGGAAAGTATTATCCATATAGCGGAACATATACATTTAAGGTAAATCTTTATAAAGAGTTCCCTAATACCTCTAAATTAGGCATATATGTATATTGTACAGATGCTCAAGGTAATACAACAAAGAGAAATGATATATTCACACGACCAAGTGTAGATATACCACAAGATAAACCTATTGTTATACCAGATAAGCCAATTGAAGGCATAGTAATAGATGAAATAAATGAATGTATTTATAGTCAATATGTAACAGTAGAAGGAAGTAAAGATTTTGGTGTAGGTGAAACAGGAATAACAACTACATGGACATATGGATATGTAGAGCGTTACGACTTAGACTATAGAGAAATCAATACTGAAATGGAAAATGAAATTGCAAATAATCTATTAAGTGCTGATAATCGTATGAATAGAAGCCATGAAATAGGTAGAGATAACAATGGAAAAGCTCCATTAGCAAGTGTTGATAATCAAATAGTTAGAATACCACCATATGTATTACAGCATTTATCAACTCCTGATACTACAAAACATGATGATGGAACAACTAAATACAAAGATTTATTAAATAATAAATATACAGCTACCGGATATAAAGGAACACAAGAAACAGGTATTTATAATATATACAATATTAAAGATACTGAATATCAGGATGTACATTATAGAAGTGGTGTATAACATATAAGATAAGGATATAGTTAATAGCTATATCCTTTATTTTTATATATTATTCTACAAAAAAAAGGACTGTAATGTAATATTACAGTCCTTATCCTTTATGTATTTTAATTAAATACATTACTTACTGATACGTTCTTTTATATCAGCAGCAGTATAAATTCCTGCGTACAATAAAACAGGAATCCAAATAACTATTGCCATAAATTATCCCCTCCTTTCTTATTGTATAACAATAGAATATGTAAAAGTATATTTTTTATTACATACATTAACAATATTTTTATTTTGTTTAATAAAAATATTGTGTGTTTCTCTTTTATTATTTATGCATTATGCACAAAAATGAAAAAATTTCAAAATAAGTGTCCGAAAAATGTTTCTCATTTAGATACTAATTATACATAAGAAGATTACTTCTTAAAATTATTTGTTTAAATGTTGCCTTGCATAAAGCCAATGTCGGGAGATATAGGTCAAGGAAACTATTATATATTATTACAACTAATTTTTATAATTTTAGTATATAGTAGTACAGCTAGGATGCGCTGTATAAAAATCAAGGTTACTAGGGCCTAATTCAAAGAGTCTAGTCGGCTTTCTTATAGCCTAAGTGTCATATGAGAAATAACGTAAGGGGTTGAATATGTTGCAAGACCTCAATAAGCCTAAGTTCTATATTATAGAATAAAAGTGAAAGTAGAGAGACTACTGAGGTACTTGAAAAGGTTAAAAGTAGAACATGGAATGGGAAATTTGGGATGTCTATAGTTGTTAAGACATCAGGGAGCCTATCAATTGCCGGAAACGGCTAACAAGTTGAGGACAATGGATAGCTTGGTAGATAGGTATATTTAATACATATAAAATATTTTTTTTATATACATAATTAAGAGTAGTATTAAATATAGTACATGACACAAGAATACGGATACAAACAAACTTTGACGGATGTTTTTGTATTTTCTTATTTTCAGGACGTATCTCTTTCCTATGTTTCATAGGGAAAGTACGCCCTGAAGCCGTTTCAATTCCTTTTCTGGATGATATTTCATAAATAGTAATATGTCAAGAAAAAATTGTAATATTTTTCATAAAAAAATGATTTATTTTCACAATACCGTATAAATAAAAATAACACAGTATTGATTATAACAATATTGATTTTTAAATAGTGTATTGTGAATAAATAGTGATATATATAAAGATATAAGAGATAATAAAATATATGAATAATAATAGTACTAGAAATAAAGATATAATAATAGAAAATAAATTTCATAATTATTTAAAAGATAATTTTTATAATAAATTTGATAATTATATAGATATAAAAGATATTGATAATCAAATAAATGGTATTGATATTATATTAGAAAATAATAATAAAAAATTTAATATAGATGAAAAATTACAAGTTACTAAAATTAATATACCTATTACTAAATATACAACTCAATGTTTTGAATTAAAATTTCTAAGTAGAGATGAAAATTTAAATTTTACTAATAAATATAAGAAAGGTTGGTTTTTAGATAATAATAAAACTGATTTTTATTTAATTAGTTATATTGAAAAAGGTAGTATTAATAATCCTTTAAATACAAAATTATTATTAATTTCAAAAGATAATATTTATAACTTATTAGATGATTATGGTTATGATATATATTATATAGAAAGACTTAGTGATTTAATGGAATATAATGATTTTTATGGTGATATTAAATCTAATGGTAATAAATATATTAGATTTAAAAATACTCCTTTTTGGTTATGTAAATCTTATAATATTCCAGAAAAGCCTATTAATCTAATTATTAGATGGAATATATTAGAAAAATATGCTACTAAATCATTTGATTTAATTGGTAATTTAGTAGCTTAATGCTACACGAATTATAATATGTATATGATATAATATTCTTATAAAGATATAAAAGATTGGAGATATATTTATGGATAACATAGATGAGATTGGAAAATATAAGAAGCATACTAAATCTAATGTTTCAAAAGCTAAATCAAAATCTAAACATAAACATACTTATGGTAAGGGAATTGTTATTATTAATGATAAATATAATTCAGTCTATAAAGTTAAATATTGTACTGAATGTGGTAAAATATATGATTTAGCATCTGAAACCGTTGTAACAGATGAAGGGTATTGCAGAATGCTTCATAGGGATGAATTATTAGAAAAATATAAAGATTTACCACATTTTACAATACCTAATATAATGGCAAAATTTGTCAGTATCACACACGAATAATTTATATTATAATAAACCTTATTTGAAAGAATGAGGTAAATATAAATGAATAAATTTAGTGTGATAAGAGAAATTGATGATGTCGGTAGAATAGTTATACCAAAGCAATTAAGAGAACGTTGTAATATCAAACCAAATGATATAATTGAATTTCAGATAGTTGATAATAAAACAATTAAATTATTTTCTAAAGATAATAAAATAGATAAGGGAAAAACATATATGGATAATGATTTAATCAGAAAAACGGATGTTTTACAAATGTTATATGATTTAAAAAAGGATATATCTGATAATAAAACACCTGTTAATTATGGTACTATATTGGATATTATTTATAATGTAAGATATATGGATAGTGCTGATACTAAGAATGATAATGGTCAAGTTATATATACAATAACAATGCTTGAAAAAATAGAAAGTGATAAAAAAGGATGGCCTAATTTTGGTTCTACTAATATAGTAGGCTATTATACCGATTTAGCTGTAGCGATAGAAGCTGTGACTAGCAATGCTTGTGATATAAATGAAACTGTTTATGATTATGCAGTAATAGAAAAGGTTTCTGAAGGATTGTATAATCCAAGTGTTACATCATATTGGTTTAAATATAATAAAGGAAAAGATAGTTATGAGCCTGTTGATGTTCCTGATGAGCTTAAGCATATTTGTGGTTTTTCAATAGGTTAAGATATGAAAGATTAATGTACTTGAATTAGTATATTAATCTTTTTTATTATAAATTTTAAATATAATAGTCGAAAATACTTATAAAATACGATACTTAATATATAAGATATAATATGATTTAACATATAAAAGTCTATATAATAAAAAATAATAAGGAAATGCCTTATAAAAATAGGAGAAATTAATAATGAAAACACCAGAAATACCAAATATGAATACAACAGGAAAGCATAGAGTTGATGTATCAAATCTTGAAACTAAATTTCATCCTGAAAGATTTAAATATTTAAGTCCTGAATATATTGATTATAGAGCATTAAGTATTACTGAAGTTGGCGATTTAAAAAGAGGTTGTGGAGTAAACTTAGATGTAAAAGCCGGTCAGCTTACATATTCATATGATGGACATAATATTTGGTCTACTGACCCAGAAGTGGAAGTAGAAGATATTTTTCATGAGCAGGAAAGAGAACAAGCAATAACTAATGCAGATAGTCCAGTACCAAGTTTTTAATACTTGGTACTTATGAAAGGCAAAATTATGAGTCCACAAGAGTTTATTTTTAGACATAATTTAATTAATTTTTTAGATGATGGAGTATATACAGTTAAGCTTAATGATAAAAATATTGATGATTTAATTGTAGAAGATGAAAATAATAATTTAAAGGTAAATGTTAATTTAAAAGAAAATTATCAGGATTTTTTACAATCATCTAAATCAGAAACAGAATATTTTATCAGTGTATATAATTCAACTGAATATCAGATGAATAGTCTTTTAGAAGAAACAAATTTAGAAAGATAACAGAGGTAAAATATTGAGGTAAAAAAATAAATGAATAATGAACAAAATAATCAAGATATATATAATATTTATCAGTCATCAATAAAATGGCAAAAAGTAATTTTTGTAATGTTAGGTATTATATGTATCATTCTATTTACAATATTACCAATAAAAATTGGTTTAATTATTGGTGAAAGTATGGAACCAACATATAAAACAGGAGATTTATACTTAGGAATAAGTGATACAGATGAGCTAAAAAGAGATGATGTAGTAGTTGCTTATTCTAAAGGTTTAAATGAATGTTTAATTAAAAGAATAATTGGAATGCCAGGGGAAACAATAGATATAAAAGATAATAAGATTTATATAGATAATATCTATTATGAAAATGAAGGGGGTACTCCTTTAAAAGCTGATGAGTCTATTACATATCCAATAACATTAGGAAAAAATCAATATTTTGTAATGGGAGATAATAGAGAAGTTAGTTTAGATAGTCGAAGTGTTAATGTTGGTGCAATTTATAAACGAGATATTAAATCAAAAATAGTTTATGGGGGAAATAATAAATGATGATTACATTTAATTATAAAAATATACCACATCAAATAAATATTTCTGATGAAGAGTGTATCTTATTTGAAAAAAAATTTTTTCCATTAAATAAATTCTCTATATTAGCTTTCATACCAGATGATGAAACAGAAATAGAAAATGCAGATATAGATAAATATTTAATAAATGCTATAGAAGAATGTATTTATTGATATATAATAGGAAAATAATAATATGAAAAGTTTAATATGTACACAAAATAGTACTTATGAAGTTAAATCAACATATAATCCGAATGTATGTATTTTGACTGGTGGAAAATTGGAAATGCCGTTATACATTAAAACTCCAAATCTTGATGATTATAATAAAGTTCCACCATACGGAATAAAATTTGATACAATTGATTGCGGTTTAAATGGTAAATATGCAGGTGCTTCATTTAATACATCATGGATAAAAGAAATATATAAAAATGTACCGGAAAATATGATTGAAGAGATTAATAATAAAATGTATTCTTTTGGTAAATTAGAGGTAAATACAGCCAATAGCTGTTATAGTATAACGCCAACGGATGATATTAATACTTGTATATTACAAGGTGGAGCTTTTCCTTTACCAATAAAAATTGAGACACCTTTTTTTAATTTTATGGGGCAATCTGCTCCACTTATGTTTACTATAAAAGATATTCCTGAAAATGGTTCAAAAGCAGGACAGATATTTTCTACATCACCAATAGAAGATATAACCATTTTAAATCAAAAAGGTTGGAATATAACAGACAGTTTTCAAGATGAAATAGGGTACGATAAAATCAACAACTCTTCATCTAAAGATAAAGAGTTTATTAAGGATATGTAATATCCTTAATTGAGCCTTTATGTTAAGACTTCAAACCTAAAGGTTAGAAGTTTTAACAACAGTTAGGAAATCAAATAATGAATATATAAGAAATTAATATAGAAAATAAGGAATAACACTATAATGTGAGATTCCTTATTTTTTTAATGAAATAATTTATTTTAAAATAATAGAAAAACAGTATAAAATACGATACTAATTATATAGAAGATTATTAAAAAATAGAACTATTCTAAAATTATAAAGGAATAAAAAATGAGAACATCAGAAGAATTAACAATACAACATGGATGTAGTAATTATAGAAAAGATTTAGATTTATCACATCCAATACCAAGTAAAATATTAGAACATGCAAAAGAAGAAATAGTCCTTAGATTATTACAAGGTGAAGATATTCCTAATGTTATAGAGGAATTAAATGCAACATGTTTAATATCTGGTTATAAATGGGAAAATGCTAAACAGCAAAATGTAATAATGGGTATAGCTAATAAAGATATAGAACGTTTTGTTAATGGGGACCGTAGAGATAAGACATTTCTTTGCAACCAGGATAACATTGTACATTTACCAATATTAAATGAAGATATAAATGTTAAAGCTTCTTATTATACTGAAAATCAATATGCTATCAATATTGTAAAGGTTAAAGGAGATAAAGCCTTACCAAAAGGACAGGTAGATAGTACAGGTGAATTAAAGCCAATACGTGAAGATGAACAGTATGAAACATATGCTCTTGCAATGTTAGGTAAGAAGATTTTAGATGAAAGAAAAAAAGCAAATTTACAGGCAGATAAAGAGGGTAAACCACATCCTTATACAGATGCAGAATGTAATAAACAAATAATTGTTGAATATGACCATTTATCAGACCCTTATTATGGTAAAGGTTCTCCAAAGCAAGAAAGATTAAGAAATGCTGATTATTTTAATGAAGAAAGCGATAAAACATTTACAACATTAGTAGATAGTAGTTTTATGAATTTCTTTGAGAAAAAGAGAGAACAAGATTTAGAAAATTCATATACTTGTAGTGGTAATGGATGTGCAGGATGCGGATGTAATACCGCTTGTCATTATATTGAGCCACCTATGGTAGAAAATGTAGCAGAATATAGTAAAAGTGCTGATGATATTAAATTAACATTTGCGCAAAGACAAGCTGTTAATCATTTTGAAGGAAATATGCTTATAAATGCTGGAGCAGGAAGTGGCAAAACAACAGTAGTATCATTACGTATTTTAAATTTAATTAAAAATCATAATGTTGACCCAAGTAAAATTGCATTACTTACATTTACAAATGCAGCTAGTAAAGAAATGAGTGATAGAGTTCAGTTATATGCAAATGCAGATGAACAATTAAAAGATGCAGATGTAACAAATATGTGGAGCGGTACATTTAATAAATTTTGTGAAGATATAATAAATGAACATTATGAAGAATTAAATTATACACGTAAACCACATGTAGTATCAACTACACAGAAATATGCAATTATAAATAGTATTTTTAATAAATATCCAAAAATTAATGGTTGGCAGTATAATAAAATAACAGAAGATATAACAATGCCAAAAAATAATCAATATATTGATAAAAAGACTACAAAGATTGCTTATTTAGCTTTTACTAATATTATAGATAAGATAAAAAGTGAAGGCAATATGGATATAATTGATTTAAACCCAGATTATAGTGATATTGATAAAACATATATTAGAATGATGTATGATGAATATAATGATACATTAAAAGCTAATAATGTTATGGAGTTCCAAGATGAATTTATTAATGTAAATGAATTAGTTGAGAGAAATCCAACATTTTTTGATGATTATGGATTTGAACATATTATAGTAGATGAGTTCCAAGATACTAACCCTGTTCAGATTGAATTATTAAAAAAGATACAGAATAACGCATCATATAAATCATTATATTGTGTAGGAGATTTTCAGCAATCTATTTATGGTTTCTTAAATGCTACACCGGAAATTATGGCACAGAATAATTTCCAAACTAATTTTGGCCAATATGATAGTATAGATTTAATTGAAAATCATAGATGTAATCGTTCTATTATTGGATTTGTAAATAATATTACTGAAATCTATGGTAATAAAATGAAAGATAGATTAAGATATGATGATGATGAAATTGTAGCACCAAGAAAACTTGTAGCCGCAAGAGATTTTGGTATGGAACCTATAGTTGAAGGTTTTTATAGTACAAACGAACAATACAAGTGGATTGCAAAACAAATACAAAGAGATATTGAATTAGGTGCTAAACCTGAAGATATAATGTTTTTAACACGTAATAATGATGGTGTTGAAAAAATGGGAGCAGAACTTACTAAATTAGGTATACCTTCTGTCTTAAGATGTCAGGTGCCAATCATTGATAATAGTAATGTTGCAACTGCTGTTAATTTTATGGATAGCTTTTTATATGATTTTCAAGAGGGATATTTTGATTATGTAAATACTTTATCACATGGTAAATTATTTGATGCTTCAAAAGAAATTATTGATTATAATATAAATGCTTTAAAAGAAAAAATAAATGGTATGCCACATGATGCAGATGCATTATTTGAAATATTAGATGGCTTAGACCCAAATGCCGCAGACGAGTGTTATCAGAAATTTTTAACAGATTTTAAATTTTGTAAAACATTAGATGATGTAGATGCTAAATTAGGTGCTTTTAAGATGCATGGTAAAGAAGATAAATTTAAACGTGAATCAGTATATTCAGAAGTTAATTTATCAACAATTCATGGTTCTAAAGGATTAGAGAGTAAAATAGTATATGTTGATATTGCTAATCTTGATAAAAAAGAATATCATGAGAGTAATTTAAGAACAAATAAAATTGTTCAAAAGGATTATGATGAAACAACTCGTCTTGAATATGTTGCATATACAAGAGCAAAAGACAAATTAGTAATATCAGCACCATATGTTACTCCGAAAACATTTAACTTAGGTAAGAATACATATCATTTAAATGAAAGATTATTAAACGCATATAAAGCTACTGGTAAAGTATATGGATTTAATTATCAGGCACTTGTAGCAACTACCATAAAAGAAAAACAACAAAAAGATGCAGATAAAGCAAATACAAAGACATTCTTTAATGTTAATTTAAATCAAATAAGAAATGAAGAACTTTCAATGAAGAAAGAACGTAAAGAACAAGAATATAATTTAGAAGGTCAATTAGATTTTTCTGATATTGGACTTGCTTTATCATAATATTACTTATTAGGGTAGAAATGATTTTTCTACCCTAATATTTTTTAAAGGAGTAAAATATTGAATTGCTGTATATGTAATAAAGAAATAAATATATTAAATAGTAAAAAGAGTAATAATAATCATATATGTAATGAATGTTATAATCATTTACCTCAATTAATAAAAGAAAAAATAAATAACTATATGCCTTATGAATTAAATAGTTATATTGAATATGATAAATTATATCATAATGATTTAATTGATATTTTTACTAAAACTTGTAGTTTTGGTGAGGTAATATTAGACGAACATCATGGATTAATAGCTTTTTGTAAAAATATTAAAAATGATAAACTACCTGATACATGTCATGATATATATAAAGTATTAGAAATAGAAGATTTTGATTTAGCAATGAAAAATCCTAGTATATATCATAATAGTGTTATTGCAGATATAGAAATGTCTATAGTATTCCATAACCCAGATATTAAAATAACAAAAGTTGTAAAACATCATGAAAAATGTGAAGCAATACGGACTAATAAAGGTTATGATTATAGTATTCCACCAATTCTTTCTATTTTTGTAGGGATGATAGATAAGGCAAGAGAAAGAGCTTATAAAAAGGAATGTAATAATTTATATGAATTTTTTGATTTAAAAAATAAGAAAGAATATGAATTAGCTAAAGCAACGTTAATGGTTGATGATTATTATGATGAACAGATTTTAAAAGAACAAAGAAATAAATTATTAAAAATATATCATCCGGACGAAAATATTGATGAAAGTATTTGTCTTAAATATTCTCAAAAAATAAATGAAGCTTATAAAGTTTTAAAAAAGAAGTTAAAGGGGTAAAAATATATGAAAAATCCAAAATTAAAATATAATTTATGGTTTTGTGTAGGTATACTATGTGTTTTAAATACAGTAGTATGCTTAGTACTATTAGCTAATAATTTTGCTTCATATAATAATATACAACGAATTTTATTATTTATAGGTGCTTGTACAGTCTTTTTACTTAAACCAATTGATAGGATTATGAAAGATTGGAAATTAAGTGCTGAATATGATGAATTTGGTATGAAAAAAAAGCAGTCTCGTTTTGATTTTACAAAAGATGAACAGAGACAAATAGATATGAACCAGACTGCAAATATGGAAAGAATTATTGGTAAGAGTACATTAAAATCTATTACAAAACAAGGCTCTAAAAATCCTGAAAAAGATTTAAATGAACTTATTGGACTTGCTCCTGTAAAGGATAAAGTTAATGAGATGGTTGCAAGAATGAAATTTGAAAGGACTGATTTAAAAAAGAAAGGTTCAAATAATGCTTTAAGTGGTCGTCATATGGTTTTTTATGGAAGTCCAGGAACAGGAAAAACAACAGTAGCAAGAATTATTACAGGCTTTTTATATAAATATGGATATATAAAAGAAAATAAAGTAATAGAAGTAGATGGTAACTTTCTTAAAGCTGGTTCTCTTGGTGATACAACTATTAAAACAAAAGTATTAATAAGGCAAGCATATGGTGGAGTATTATTTATTGATGAGGCTTATTCGTTAGGTGAATCAGAATTTGGAGAGCAGGCAATAGCTACACTTATTAAAGAAATGGAAGATAATAGAGATAAATTTATTATTATTTTAGCTGGATATACAAAAAATATGAAAGAATTAATTAAAACAAATCCGGGTTTTGCTTCACGTATTAAGGAATATATTTCTTTCCCGGATTATGATGAAACAGAAATGCGACAAATATTTTTATATATGGCAGGTCAACAAAATTTTGCTATTGACCAAGATACATATGATGTATTTGATGTGCGAATGTCAAAAGAACGACCTCTGATGACATTTGGTAATGCAAGAACAGTAAGAAGTATATTAGATGAAGCTATTGATTTACATGCACTGAATTATATAAATAAAAAAATAGACGCTAGTAATAAATTTAAGCTCATGCCTTGTGATATAAAACCAACACCTAAAGAAATATTTTAATTAATGTAGGAATAGAAGAAATAACAATAGTTATTATCTTTCTATTCCTTTTTTATTATTTATATATTAAATTTTTCTTTTATAACAGATAACATTTCTTCTTTTTCTTCATTAGAAATTCCTAATAATTGTTGCATTTTATTTGGATTAGATAAAAACATTAAACTGTGTAATTCATCATTATTTATTAGTAACTCTGTGTTTTTTAATATTTTATTTGCTAACTTAATATATTTTCTACCAGATAATTTTTGACTTTCCAGACAAACATATATTTTTTCTATCTTAATGCGATTTATTACTTCTTCAACAGAAACATGAGGCCCTTGATAATTAATAAATTGAATAAGATTATTTATATTATTCTCCTTACCAAAACAATATAATATAGCTTTATCTTTAATTTTACAAGTATACATCTTCATAAAATATTTCTCCTTTGTTATAAATTTACTGTATATAATTATGCCTCATATTTTATAAGAAGTAAAGGAAAATATATTTATATGTTTTATCCGAAAATGATATTGTTTTACGATACTATATATAAGAAGCAAAGTATTATTATACTTTTAAATATTGGAGAATTTTATATGAATAATAATATTAAAAATAATAAATCTATTAACATAGACGAAATAATATTTCGTGATTTAGAAGAAATAGATTGTAGTCCAGATACTCTTTATATTGCGTATATAGACGAAATTGATGATTTAGATGATATGTTAGGAATAAATACTAAGGATAATCATAATGAGTGTTTTCAGGTTAATTATTATATTTCTTTAAAAAAGGGTTTTGCTTTAAAAGATACTATAGAAATATCTGCATTAGTTACTGTGTTTGATAAGGAAATGTTATTTAGTAATTATCCTAAAGAATTAGCAGACACAGTTTTTAATCTTCATAAAAAATTAGAAATTACCGGAGATGGTATTTTAATGCATTTCTCTGATAATGAATTAGCAGCAATAGACAATAAATTTAAAGATTTTATTGAAAAAGAAATAGAAGAAGAAAAGGAATTATAATATGAATATAGAAGAAACAAGATTAGTATTAGAGGAAAAATATATTAATTTTCTTTGTATAGATGCTCCGAAAGAGCTTATAAACGCTGATGACCCAAGAGATGAAATTGAAAAATTAAGAGATGATTTTAAATTTATGCATACATTTATTCAACCAAATATAAGTCAAGAAGCATTTTGTATTATAGAAAATTATCAAATTTATCAGTTAGAGCTTGAAGCCATTATAAATGTTTTATCGGATTTACATGATAGTTCTGTTGAAGTAGATAAAAATACTTCATTTTATAAATTCTTAAATGATTGGAGTAAAATAGCAAAAGCCCCTTACCCTTTATTTTATAATGAAAATACAGATAAATATGAAAAAATAGGTAGTGATGATAGTTATGATGATATATACAATGGATTATTTTATTTAAAAAATCTAATTGATTATAGTATAAGTGTCGCAAAAGATAATGAAATTAAAATAGATTTGAATAAATTCATAGATAGTTTTAATTATAATAGTTTAAAAGATTTAAATGAAATGACAAATAGATTTTTAAGTGAGCTTACTAATCTTAAAGAACATGGTTTTTCTTTTAAATTAGAAGAAATTGAAAGTCAATTACTTAACACTAAATCACTTAACACTCAATATTTTTCATTAATTTATGATGAAAATAAAGAAATGGAATTTTTAAAATATGGTTTTAATCATATAAGTGATGTTTTAGAAATTAGTAATTTATTATCTAATCATATTAAAGAAATAGATACAATTATTAAAAAGAAAGATAATATAGATAAAAAATTAGATAAAGTTATTAATATGATAGCAGAATATAATGATGATAATGACAAACCATATGAAAAATATAAATTTGTTGATTTTGCTTATATAGATGAAGATAAATATTTTAATGCTTTTGATAATAATATAATTTCTAAAGTAAAACCATATCCAATTGAATATAAATCTCTTAAAGCCTTTACTGACACTGTAAATCAGTATGATAAATTTGTAGATGATATAAAAAATGATTTTGAGGATTATATGGTTAAAGCAGATATGGGATTAGAGCAAGAAGCATATGAAAATGCTTATGATATGGAGATGTAATATGGATTTATATGAAAAAATAGATAAAGTAAATGAGTTAGCAGGAATAGATGCTAAATTAAGTTATCTTGATACTCTTATTAATAAAGAAACTAATAATTTTTACGAGAATTATATGCATAAAGTTATGTCGTTACATATAGAAAAAATGTATGAAAGTAAAATACAAGATTTACTAGATGATAGAAATATTAAATTGGATAATAATATGTTTAAAGAAAATACATTAATTTTATTGTTACAGGAAGTTGAATTTTCAACAGACAAGCTTATGCATAGCAATTATGTAATGAGTACAAATTATGGAATTGATTGGAACCGTATACCTCAATCTGTAGAAAAAAGTGATGTATTTCTTACATATATTGAATGGAGCAAAATAGCTAAAGCTCCTTACCCTTTTATAAAAACTGTATTAGGATTTGATATATATAATAAATATAAAGAAAAACCCGATGAATTTAAATATTTAGGAAGAGCAAATAATATACTTCAAAGGTATGATGATGCATCTTATATGGCATATACGCATGTATGTAATGCAGAATTTACATATAATGAGTTTCTTAATATTAGTTATGGGGATAAAATATTTAAGTTTCATAATAATATAGATAATATTTTAGATAAAGTAAAAGATATGCAAGAAGAATTAAAAAAGTTATCTTATCCAGAATATTTTAAGTCTTTAGAAAATATATTCATTGAGTCTATTTGTAAAGATAAAGATTTAGAAAATGCTATTGAAATGGATAATGATATAGAAGAAAGAGATATATAAAATGGGATTATTTAAAAATATTGGCAAAATATTACATTGTGATGCTCAAAAAGAGAAAGTTGTTGCACTCATATATGAATGTAATGATTTAATTAAGGAATCAGAAATTTATAGATTAGAACATCCTGATGCTAATATTAAATCTCATAGTGCAATTATAAAACAACATTCTAAAGAAGAATTTTCATTTATTATAGATGAATTAGAAAAGATAGGCAAAGATATTAGATTTAATATACATAATTATGATTCTATGACAGAAGCTATTGATTTAATCAATAAAGAAATTTCAAGCATAGAACATGATTTAAATAATGCAAAAACTATGGAGATGTTAGAACAAGAAGATTTTTTAGAAGATAAACTTATTAATTCAAAAGTAACTTCTGAAGAAGAGAATGCGGAAGAATTGGAAAATGAGGATTTTGAATTAAATTTCTAAAATAGTTATTGGATTTTTTATATTTTTTGCTATACTATATATGTAAATGGAAAATATTTTTCTATATATTTATGTCATTTATATTTTACCCCATACCTTAAAAGAGCTGGATGATTATTATATCATTTAGCTCTTTTTTACTGTTGTTAAAATTGTTGATTTAAAAAATTTATATATAAAAATGATACAAAAATCGTGTATATAATTTGACAATATAGGTTAAATATGATAATATAATACATATAAATGAGCGACACTTAAATATCAATACATCCATCCAATTATTGATATTGCTTATTTATATTCAATCCAAATAAACCCAAAATCCAAAGAATAACATCTTTCTGAAAAGAAGGTGTTATTCTTTTTGTTAAAACAATATAATAATATGCTATAATATTTATATATGATATAAATATTTAAGGAGAAAACTATGGATAATAAAGGAACAATAGCTATAGAGGATATTACAGATATAGTATTAACAAAAGCAGATTATCATTGGAATAGCGGATATAATGAATTTACTTTTGCTTGTAAAATCAATGGAAAAGAAGATGAAATTTATTTAACCGAAGAAAGAAATGATGATGGTACAAGTTTTATAATTAACTCTAAAACAGATGATATATGGGAAAAATTATCAGCTAATGATGCTTATAAATTAGAAGATATTTTACAAGAAAAAAGACAGTATGGAGTATATCATAATAAAATAGAAAAGCTTACTACATTGCAAGATTGTGAATATATGAAATGGGATTTTATGGAAAATGATAATCCATATTTTAATAAAGTAAGAAGTCAATTACAATCAGAACTTAATATGAAGAAAGAAGAGTTACAATTAGAAAATGATGATATTGACTTAACTTTATAAATATTTATTAAGTAATATTATTTTTAAAGGCTTAGTGCAAATAGTACTAGGTCTTTTTTTATTAAACAATAGTCGAAAACCTGTAAAAAACACGATACTATTTATAGAATAAAATAGTATTATATACTTATTGATGAGGTTTTTATATGGAAAAAGAAATGTTAGAACAATTAGAAAATTTAAACAAAGAGTATGAGAAATTAAAAGAAACTAATGATTATTTAAAAAGTATAGTGACCAAGCGAAAAGAAGATATAAATATATTATATGATAATTTTAAATTCTCTAATCTGTTTTTAGAGGATAGTATAGATGAAAATGTGATGACTTTATTTAGCAAATATTTAATAGCAAATACATGTATGGAACAAATATATAATTTAACAAGTGATTTACATAAAAATACTGCTGATTTATCGTCAAATAAAGAATTATGTGATTTTTATGAAGAATGGTCTAAAATTGCTAAAGCTCCATATCCTTTATATTGCGATAGGGAATATACAGTTAATGAACGTATTTACCATGATTATAACAGCATTGATGAAAATAAATTTGATGAAACAAATGGTTTATTTAGCTGTTATTTTAAATTAAATGATTATAGTTTAAAAATAGCTTCAGATTTAGGATATAGATTAGATAGTAAAGATTTTAATGAACCTTTGAAAGGTATAGAAATTAAACAGTTGACAACAGAAACTAATGATTTTATAAAAGCACTTACAAATTATAAAGAGCATGGATTTAATTTTACACTAAGAGAAGAATTTCATAGAAATGATTTATCTTATTTAATACTTGATTATGATAAAAATAATGAACTGGAAATTATTAAATATAATACAAATCATATTCAAGATTTACGTTATTTAAACTCTCATGTATTAGATGCTGTAAATGATACAGTAAAAGCATATTATAGAACAAAATCTGATTCTGAATATATTTTAAATAAAGCTTATAAAATGATAACTGAATACAATAAAGATGAAGAAAATATAGATAAATTCGATACCTATAAGTTTGTAAATTATGCTTATACAGATAGAGATAAATTTATGAATAATTTAAATAATAATATTATATCTACAGTACAGCCTTATATGTTTGATTATTCATCTTTAGATAATTTCAGAGATTCAGTACATGATTATTGGGAAATGGCTAATAAAATACAAGATAGTTTTTTTGATTTTTTATCCGAAAAAGATAGAAAATTAGAAGAAGAGGCTTATAAAAATGCTTATGATATGGAGATTAATTAATGGAATATCACCAACATCTAAGCTAAAGCATAGACGTTTATTACAAGCATTAAAAATACTTGTAATTGAGCTTTTATGTTAAGACTTCAAGCCTAAAGGTTAGAAGTTTTAACAACAGTTATAAAATTAATGTATCTATCGAAAGATAGGTACATTTTTTTATTTAAATAATCGAAATTCCCTATCAAAAACGATACTAATATATATAAAGAAATATATAGCTATAGTTTAATGGATAAAATATTAGGCTACGAACCTAAAGATAAGAGTTCGATTCTCTTTAGCTATATTCTTTAAATATTTTTAGTATTGGGGAAATAGATGTTTATAAATAGTTATACAAATGCAAATTACGTTAATGATAATAATTTTGAGATAGGTGAGAATTTAGGATATATATACATATTAGAAAATGAATACCGTGTTAAGATTGGTAGGACATCAAGACCAGGTAATAGAGTTAAAGAACTGAATAATAGTAATAGTGGTGGATTACAGCTTAAAAGAATGACTGTTATTGGCCCTATGTATATTGATAAAACTATTGAAAATTTATTACATGAAAAATTTAAAGCGAATAAGGATAATGGAGAGTGGTATATAAATATTTCATATGATGAGATAGTTGATACCGCAGTAAATTTATGTTCATCTGATAGCTTTAATAAAAATAATAATATTAGGAAACTATTTATTGAAAGTAATAGTCCTAGTAAATAGTAAGGTAGTATACCTTAAATAGGAGAAAATAATGGATTTAAAAGTTTTTGATATTGACAAATTTAAAGGAAAAGGATTTTCAGTGGATGACTATGATAATATTAAAACATTAGAGTTTTCTTACCCTTTTAAAGATTTGCCAAATAATTTAAGTATGGTTGGCTGTGATAATTCTTATATAGACGAATTATGTTCGTTACAAGGAAAAAAGAAAAAAATTAATATTCAATTTAATTTAGAAGATGAAAAGTTAAATGAAGATTATGCCACTTTTATAATTGGAAATCCAATTCCTGATGTACTTGATTTTCCTTTAAATTATTTATCTTATAATGAGTTAGAAGATATTAAAGAAAGAGTAAATTATATAATCGAAAATAAAGACAGACTTATACAAGATTTAGATTATTTAGATTTTGATAGATATGAAGAAAAAGATAAATTTAGTAATTATACTTCAGGATTTGAAGTCGGTAATGAAGAACATAATATTGACAAATATTCAATGGGTAAAAGAGCAGATAAATTACCGGATTTAGATGATTATGATGGCAATTATGAAGATGATTATTATGATAGATAAATCAGAAAGGTATTATATATGGATATATATTTAAAAGGATTAGAAGAGCCATTGGAATTATTTGATGAAATGGATAGAATATCAAATAATATTATTATTATGGGTGAAAATGGTCATGGAAAATCATTTCAAGTAAAAAATATACTGTCACAGATAAAAGATAAAAAATTTATTGTCATTACCAATCATTTAGAAGATTTTGCAAGTTTTAAGGATATTATATTGTATTCCAATCGTAATGAAATATTAGATATTGGAGATTATTCAGATTCAGTAATTGTATTTGAGTGTCCGGACTGTCCGACTGATAAGCAGATGGAATATATTAATAAGTTAAATGAATCAACAAGAATGGAAAATGCGATACTTATTACTACATGGAATACTGATGCTGATGATTATTATGATATTGTAAACGCATCTTTCAAATCAAATGCAAAATATATAATTAAATTAAATAAGGAAAATCATTCTAGTGGATGTAAATATTTAATAAAGCAAAATGATGATACTAGATGGAATATTGCAAATGCAAAAACATCTAAGGCAAATATGAGGTATTGAAATGGCATTAAAAGAAATAAAAACAGGTTATTTTGCTAAAACAAAAGTATATTCAGATAATGGATATAGACCTTATAGTATATCTCGTATCACTCCTAAAGGCTGTAAATGTGGCGAAATAAAGGATTTAGCACCGTCTTGGGAATTACTTAAGGGGTATAAGAATGGAATGATAACAAGCGGCGATTATACGTCTAAATATTGGCAAATGCTTAGTAGTAAGGATGTTGAAATACTATTAAAAGAAAAATTAATAACATTAACACCTGAAGAAAAAGGAATTGTATTACTTTGTTATGAAAAAAATCCTGAAGATTGTCATAGGTCAATACTTGCTTCATATTGTAATCAAAAATTCAATATGAAGATAGAAGAATATGACTTACAAAAAGACAAAAATATAAATAAAGACGAAGATAAAGATGAATATGAACAAATTGAATTAGATTTATAAGAAAGAAAGGCAATTTTATGAATATATTTGATTATGGCTTTGAAAAGAGCTTTTTTACACAAGATATTAAAGGCTTAATAGATATAAATAAGGAAAAAATCCATATGATTAGAATAGATGATAATGATTATTTAGATAAGAATAAAGCAGATATATTTAAAGATTATATGAAAAATAAGCCAGAGGATGAATTATATATTACTATTGCTTATATTTCAGATAAAGAATTTCCTTATGATGAATATTATATCTTTGAAGCTGAAAAAGATATAAATAAAAATAAAAGCCTTATTCCGGTAAATGAAGTACTAGAAAGAGAAAATAAAATAATGGAAGATGCAGGATTTGTTGATGTTAATAATTATGTCGGTTATGAATATAAGACAGCATTTATATATCCTAATGAAATAGGTCAAAAAGTTATAGATACAATGAATGAAAGAGTCTTAGAATGTAATAAAGAGTCAGAAAAAGAAATTGAATTAGATTAATTACTAAGGGTATAGTATATAAATATTTATGATTACAATTAAAGAAAAATTTCAAAATTCAAAACTAAAAATTGCAACATCGCATTTTGACCAAAATTTAAAGTATAATGATAAGACCGATAAAACTTTAAATATATTTTATGCGAATGATACTTTATTTAATGAAAGTAAAATACATAAATTTTTTAAAGCAAATCTTTAAGACAAGAAGCTTTTTAGCTTATATATAGGAGACTTAATAAATGAGTTACGAACAGTATAAACAGATAAGAAAAAATATTGAAATTTTAAATGGAAATCCATCAGACTATTTTAAGAATTATAAAACTGAAATGGATAAAAGACCTCTAAAAAAAGAAACTTATGATAATAAAAATGATTTTTTAGCAGTATTAAGAGCTAAAAATATTCGTATTTTAAGAGCAATTGAAAACTATTATGGAATTATGTTTGATATTGATACTGATACAAGACAAACTAAACCTAATACATTCGGTATTGAAGTAGAAATTAATAATACCTTTGGTCAAATAGAAAGTCATGTGTGTAAAGATTTAGATTATAATACATTTTGTAATGTATTTAGAGATTTAGAGTATTTAGGATGTAGTCCTAAAATGTGGTATAAAGATAGTACAAAAGACTATGTGTATTCAAGATGTAATATGTCATTAGGAGAACTTAGATATTTTGATTTTGTAGATTTTGGTGTCGAGGATAAAAGAGAAATAAACAGAGAACTTACCGGATTATCAAAAAATCATTTCCTTATGGATAAAAATGATACTTTTGATGATTTAAAAGAATGGTTTTTAAATCATTCTGATATGGGAACAGTATATATTGTAAATCCAGACCTGGTAGCTCTAGTATTAATACTTTATCCTAAAGATGGAATTAAAACAGTAGATGATATAGTTTTAGACATATATTGGGCTTTAGATTCTCCTAATGAAAATATGTGTAGTGCTAGTTTATATGATTTATACAAAGGACTTGATGCTTATAGAAAAGAAAATAATTATGAAACAATAACAAGTAATGAAAAAATCGCAGATAATTATTGTGTTACAGATTATGGCGAAACAATAGATAGCTTTATGTTAAATGATATAAAAGGCTTTTCTAATAAAGTAGATTTTAATGATATACATGATATTTATATTGAATATAATGATGCAAATAAAACAGATAATTTAAAAGCATATATAGAAACACAAAAACAAAGTAATCCAAATTTTGAGAATGATATATATGTGACAACAGCGTATATTTCAGAAGAGGAATTTCCAGTAGATAAATATTATTTATATGATTTTCAGAAAAAAGATGGACTAGAAAAAATACCAGCAGAGTCAGTATTGGAGAGAGAATATAAAATATTAGAAGGGGCTGGATTTGTTTGTATTAATGATTATGTAGGTTATGAAAATAAAGCAGCGTTTATATATCCTAATGAAAAAGGTAAAGAAATCATTGAAAATATGTTGGGTAAAGATTATTTAGAAGATTATTTCTATTGCATGGATAATAATTATGATATAGACCGCTAAATATTTAAGGGTATAGTTTAAAACTATACCCTTTTATTACATGATTTATTTAATATTTATGTTATAATATATTAAAGATAAGGAGAATATATATGAATAAAATAGATAGTTTTAGAAAACAATATTATTTTCTTAGTAATTTTTATGAAAGAAATGTTGAATATAATGGTTTAACATATAAAAACAATGAAGCTGCATTTCAAGCGCAAAAATGTAAAACTGAAGAAGAAAAATTACAATTTATAAATTTAAATGCCTCAGAAGCTAAAAAATTAGGTCGTAAAGTGAGTTTAAGAGCCGATTGGGAAGATATTAAGGTGAACGTTATGAGAGATGTTGTAAAGGCTAAATTTGAGCAAAACGGTGACTTAAAAGATGCTTTATTAGCAACAAATGATGCTTATTTAGAAGAAGGTAATACATGGGGCGATAGAACTTGGGGTACAGTAAATGGTAGTGGTGCTAATTTATTAGGGCAAATACTTATGAATGTTAGAGAAAAATTAAAAGAAAAAGAAAATATTGAAGAGATTGATTATTATGAAAGGTAGGCAAAACATGAAAATTTATCATGGCAGTGACCATATTATAAACAAACCTATGTATGGTGTAGGTAAAGAAGATAATGATTATGGTAGTGGGTTCTATACAACTGAAGATACCAACAAAGCGAATGAATGGGCTGCGTTAAACGGAAATGATAGTGCATATACTAATAAATATGAAATAGATACTAATAATTTAAATATTTTAAACTTAGATGAATATGGGCCTTTATCATGGATTGCTGAAATAATTTCCCATAGAGGTTGCAGAGGTGAAGCCGCTCAAACATTAGGAAATATTATTGTTGATAAGTATAAAGTTGATACCAGTAATGCTGATATCATAATTGGGTATAGAGCAGACGATAGTTATATTGATATAGTAGATGCTTTTTTAAGAAACCAAATATCTTTAGATGAAGTTGATAATTTATTTAGAAAAGGTAATTTAGGAAAACAAGTTTTTATTAAAAGTAAAAAAGCATTTAATAGTCTTGAATTTAAAGGATATGATATTATTACAAATATTCAAGAATTTGGGAAAGACGAAATACAAGCGAGAATAGACGTTTCTAGGTTTTTAAATAATAGAGAAACTCAAATAATGTTAAACGGATATACTCCATATGGAATTTTGGCGAGAGATACTATAAATAATAATTGTATATATGATAAAGAATATAAATATACATATGTAGATGAGAGTATTTCTAATAGTATAAATAATGATAAGGATGTTGATGGTTATGAAAGATAGAGCTTATAACGAATTATATCTTAAGAGTAATATTGAATTACATAGATTACTATTTTTGGATTTTACTAAAAATAAAGATTTTGATTTTTTTTCATTGGTTGATGCTTATATGCAAACATCAAAAATAAGAGAAGGAATGGATAAAGGTAGTCCAAAAGAATTAAACAAGGGCGACAAACAATTATTAAATAGTATTGATTATAGTAAATGCATTAAAGATGCTCATAATAATAAAGTTATTGATTATGGAATAATGCATTGGATGGCAGATATATATTGTCAATTTCAATGGTACTATAAAATTCCATCTAAAGAAATAAATTATAAAATTCCGTCTAAAGAATTATATCGTATATATTTTCCTTTACATGAAACGTCTGAAAAGAATGCATGTGAAAAAATTTATCAGATTTATTTTATTAATAATCAAAAATCATTACATGACTTATCAATTAATAATTAATAATTAAGAATTATAATAGCTTACTTATTTGTTAGTAGGCTATTATTTTTTATATCTTATCCCGAAAAATTTAATTTCCTACGATACTAATATATAAAGAAAAAAAATAAACAGAAAGGATAAGTGATTATTATAAATAAGATAATTTCAATAATAATATGTTGTTTTGTGTCAGTAATACCGTGGATTGTATATGGTGTTACTAATTCATATAAAAAAAATACAAATAAAGATGAAAAATTAATAGATTGAAATACACGAATAATGAATAATATATGTTATAATTATAATAGAATATGATTTTATATAAAAAATAGAGGTATAATAATTATGAATAAAATAGATAGTTTTAGAGGAAAAAATTACTATTTAAGCAATTTCTATGAAAGACTAGTAACATATGATGGTATAACATATAAGAATAATGAAGCTGATTATCAGCAGAAAGGAATTATATTATGAAGAAGAAAATTATAGCAATTACATTAGGGTTAGCATTATGCCTTGGCATGACAGGATGTGCGTCTTGGGACAGAATGGTAACAGATATGAAAAGTGATATGAATGATGGTATGCAGAGAACGATTACTGTATACACAGCAGATGGCAAGAAGCTTGCAACATACGAAGGCAAGATTGACATTGAAACCAACGATGGTGGATATGTCAAGTTTGACTTTAATGGCAAGAGATATATCTACTACAATTGCTTTGTAGAAAGCATTGCAGATATTGATTAACTATCAAAGGATGATAATATAAAATTTATCAGTGGAAGTTCATTAATAAGCAACTGAAATAAACAAATAGCCTACCTTTTTAATTAGGTAGGCTATATTTGTATTTAAAAGTGTTACACTAATTCATTCCAATAATCAAGTCTTGCCTGTATACTAGCATTGCTTGATGTTCCATTCTTGATTAAAGCTGAATAATCAGTATTGTTATTATAATTAGCAACAAAGTCTTTTACTTTATCTGCAAACTCTGTCATATCTTTATCTTCTTCAATTGTTCTGTATGCAGCATAAAGCATAAATGGGATAGAAGTAGTTTTAATAGATATAGTTTCTATATTCTTATCTAACTCATTAATAGCATCTGTAAGCTGTGATATAACATGTTCATTTTTGTTATCATTATACCAAATCTGGAAAGCTTGAATATCCGGCACATTAAATGTCTTAATTTCATAACCATTTTCCTTATTTGATATAAGAAGTAAAGTTTTAATTACTGCATCTATATCTGCAGCCGATTTCTTCTGTCCTTTAGTAATGAGCTTATCTTTCATAAATGGTAAATTACAGATAGAAGCTATTTCTGAAGATACCTCTTTTGATGAGACTGTTTTTCTTAACTGTTTATTTGTAAGTGGTTTACCAGCATTAAGTCTAATAAAGTTATCTACAATTTCTTTATCAGTTGCATCTGTTATCTCATAGAACTTAAACTGATAAGAAGTAATAATATCTATAAGTTCTTTATCGAACTGTCTGAACTTTTTACCGGATATATCAAATTCTTTAGTTTCATCTTTAGTATTACCATCTTCATCAACAGTAACTACATCTAAAACAAGTGGTTCCATATTGTTAGTCATGCGGAGCTTATTATCAAGAAAATCTCTAAGTGTAGATAATCTCTGTTTTCCTTCAATGATACCGCCAATTTTATCTCTCTTATCAATTACAAAAGGTAATATTATATAACCTCTTAACATAGAATCAATTAAAAGAGATTTTGCTTTTCTATTCCATTGATTTTCTTCTCTCTGTAAATAATGATTGAAAGAATATAAATTCTTATCAATATCATTTTTAATTTTTTGTGTTCCATAGGTTTTTGAATTATATTCCATAAGACAATTCCTCCTTAATATAAGCAAAATATTAATCATATTAATATCATTGCTATTTATATAAAATTATTTGTTCACGATTTATAATATCATAATTCCCAATTTTTGGAAATTATATTCAGGTAAATAATTTATTTTTGTGAAATATGTATATATCATATATTTATTTTTTAAATATCTTAAAACTTTTTTAGTTAAAATAACTCTCTATACATCTATAAAAATAATAATAAAGTATAATAAGTAATACACTTATATATATTTAAAAAGAATACTATTAAATTTTAAATAATATTTCTATATAGTGTGAAATAATCTATTTTTTATTAATAATACTGATTATATATACTAAATATAACCAATATTATTAAATCTAAATATAACTTCTTTATTTTTTCCTATAAAATCAATATTTTCAAAAATAATACTATGTTTTTATCCTGATATAAATAAAATATAATCAATATATATGTCAAAAATAGTTATAATTAGTCAATAAATATAGTATTTCTCATCTTTTCTAAATAAAATGTTGTCATATAAGTGGAAACAAATATGATATAAATAAGGAAAATACAGAATGAAATCTAATAAAAAGTAATGATAATCAATAAAAATGTTGTCAAATAAATGAAAACTATTTTCTGCAATCAAATGATAAAATCATAAAAACAGAGATGTATTGTTGTCATTTATATGAAAACTTATATTTTAATCTAAGATAAAATATGTAATCAGTTATATGAAAACAAAATTTACTATTTTATATTAAATGTAGTCACTTATATGAAAACTAATACTATACAAATATATAAAATAGTAGTAATATTAGAATATTAGAATATTAGTAGTCACTTATATGAAAACAAAGGAGAAGATAAATAGGATATGATAGAATTTTTGTTTAAAAGACATGGAATAGAAGAGATAGCAATAGGATTTGTAACACAATTTAGAATATGTTTAATCATATTCATATGTGGTATGTTATTAAGATATTTAAATAAGATACCGGTATTAGATAATATTATATTTTTGCATAATATAGCAGATAAGTTTAATATGATGTATGCGAATGTGATAACATTTGAAGATAATATATTAACACCAATATTTCAGTTTTTAGAAAATATCATACATGTTAATAAAGAATATATATTTGCAATGATGGTAACAATAGGATGTGTTTGGTTAGTTATATTTAAAGGAGTATTATGGGGAATAGCAGTAATATTTTTAATATATAATGGCGGTGGAATGTTACCATTATTAGCAATAGGATTTGTTATAGATATAATAATCAATATGATAGTATATAAAACACCATTAGGAAATTAGAAAAAAGAAATGGAGTCGAAGATTAAGTTCATCGGCTCCTTAAATATTATTTATGGGTTAAATATTAAAATCTTTTCTAAGTTTAAAATAAGTAATAATGCAAGCTAATATAAAAGAAATTATAAAAGCAATTAAATCCATGTTCATATATAATCTCCTATAAAAATACTTCATCAGTAGAAGTAAGTGTATCAAGATTATCGTTATCGGTTACATAAATAGTGCCATTCATTCTAGTCATAATAAATATCTCCTTTTAAATCTTATATATCATGCAACATAATCTACATCAGCAATATCGCCTAAATGAGTAGTTCTTTTTACAGAAACAATAGTAGAACTGCAATCTGCCTCATCTAATATTGCAGAGGCAATCTGTTTAACTTCTTCCTTATTAGCTGTTTCAATATCTACCCACACTTTTTTATTATTATCAAATGTAACAATATAATGGTAAGCCATAATATTTTTCCTTATATATTATTGGATTGAGTGAGAATGGATTTGAACCATTCAGTACTGCTAGAGTTTCCCATTTACAGAAGCATATACTACAAAATGTATATCCGGAGTCGAACCGAATATCCCAGCATATTATCTGTCTGCTCAGACCTTCCATACCCCTCTTCGGAAGTTTATCACTCATTTATTTTATATATACATTATATCACACATATATCATAACTCGTGTAGTATTCGACAATAAACCAAAAATATTTTTTAATCTTCGTTATTAAATGCTTTGTTTTTTATTATAATATCTGTAAAGTTTGGATTATTTATAATATCCATTAATTGAGATGGAGTAACGTCTTTTATCTCATTAGAAAAAATATCACAAGCTATTCTATAAGCACATCCTTCACAATTACTATTTATAAACTTACAATAATTAGCTAATGTACTAAATGGTATCAACATAACAATTTTTTCTCCTTAAATATTTTCTAACAATATTATACTATATTTGTATTATAAATCGTGTATTTATCAATTATGATTTCATATCAACTAATGTATATTTATCATTATCATTAAAGAAATCCTCTGAAATTTCTTCTTTATTGTTACTAGCCCATATAAGATTATCCCCACAACATTCAGGGCAAATACCTTCTCCTACATTAACAAGCATTAATCGGCCACAATCAATACATTTTACAAAATCGCCTTTATCTAAACTGATATTTGCATCAGTTCTTTCATCTAATACAACATCTCTATAATCAGCAGTACTCATAATTTTTTCTCCTAATTATTTATTTTCATTTGATAATATTATTATACCATATCATATATATAATTCGTGTATATCATATTTATAAAGTAATAAAATTAATGACCGAAAATGTCCATAATTTACGATACTATATATATAAGAAAAATATTTAAACAAATATATGTTTAATATATAGGATAAAAAAAATATGAATATACAAGTATTTAAATCAGAATATTTAAATTATAATAAATTTCAAAATGATGTACCAAAGTTCATAAAGAATAATAAAGCTGAAGAAAAAGATAAGATTAATTTCAAAGATATATTAAAAGAAGAAGAAAATAAATTAGAGGAAGAAGAAATAGAAAGATAACTATTTACATATGGGGGTATGTATAAATGGTCAATGATTTAAGTAAAGTGGCTAAAGTAATAAAGGATATGGAAAAGATATATCCACAATATAAAGAAAAACCTGATGAAGGATATAATGAAGAATTATGTGTAAGAATACAAAATAATGATAAAGAGGCAGAAACGGAATTAATAGTACGAAATAGGACATTAGCAATAGATATATTATCTAAATATTATTTTGGAGATAATGTTGAAGATGCATATTTATCTATATTATATTCATTTATAAAAGCAGCAAATAGATGGGATAAAGAAAAAGGAAAATTTGTGACTTATGCATACTGGTGGGGAAGAAATGCAATAGAAAGAGATATTAAAGCGACAGAAAATCCAGTATCATTACCATATTATTTACAGAATAAAATATATGAATTAAATAAAATAATAGCAATAAAACGTACTAATCATGAAAATGATACATCAACAAAAGAACTTGCAGAGATGCTAGAGATAACAGAGGATGCATTAAAAAACTTATTACCATTTTCAAGTGAGATGGAATCATTAGATAAAGTATTAACATATAATAATGAATTAGAGGGTAAACAATCAGAAGAAAACATGTATCGGTTTGTAGAGATAGATACAGATATTGCAGAAAAAGCAGAACAAAAGATTTTTGTAGACCAGATATTAGGTGTAGCAAAAGATATATTAACAGAAAATGAATATATGGTACTTGTATTACGAAATGGAATCGAAACAGGTTATCCATTAAATTTAAAAGAGACAGCAGAAGCCTTAAAAGTAATATATAATAAAAGCATGACAGCAGAAAGAGTAAGACAAATAGAAGGTAAAGCATTAAGAAAATTAAGACATTCAAGAATATTATATAAAGATATAAAAGAGCAATATCCTGAACTGTTGCATGAAAGAAGGAAATATTTAAGATGATAACAGTAAAAGCAAAGAAAAAGTATATAGAAGAAATAGATAGATTACTAATAATGAGTAATTTAGAATATACCAAGAATGATAGGATGTATGAAATAAATAGCAGTTTACATACAATAAATGATTTGTTAAAAGGATATATAAAATTAACAGATGAACAAAAAGAAGAATTATATAAAAATGATAATGGTGGAATTAATTTATATATAGATAAAGTAGAAGATAAATATAATCCTGAAAGAAATTATAATTCATATCAGATAAAAGATATAGATAAAGACGGAAATCCTACGGAATTAGAAGAAGATAATACTTATGATGATATAGATGAAATATTCTTATAACAGGTTATAATAATGAAAAAATATATAATAAAGATAATAAAAATAATAATGATAATTATAAGTATTCTTATTATTGGATATACATTAATGTGGGGATTACTAATTTTAACATTCACTCTTGAACAAAAAAAGCCTTCAGAGAGACATATAAAAAAAGAAATCACTGCTTATCTTGATAAAAATTTAGATGACAAATATGAGATTAAAAACATCATAAAAGAAAATGATGAGGAAACAATATATTCTATATATATACCGGATGATGATATAACAGTTCCAATCAAATATCATCATAATAATAATTCTTTTCAAGGATATTGGGAAGTAGATAATATTGAATTTGAAATAGCTTACTATAATATAAAATTTATAAAAGCTTCAAATGATAGAAAAGCATTATTAAAAAAATATCCGGATATAACAGAAAAAATAACATATGATTATCATAAAACACCAGAGTTTAATATATATGTAGATGATATAAAACATATAGATGAGATATATGGATATTTAACAGATAGTTATAAATTAAATAATTATAAGCTATACACAGACATAGAATATGCAGATAGTGATGATAGTAATAATAATGATAAAAAAGGTAATAGATACTTTGATGATTATTCAATAGAAGTACATATCTTTGTTGATAATAAAGAAGTATTAAATATGCAGTATAGTGATATAAGAGAAAAATTTGAATGTAAACAAGAAGAATTATATAATTTTATACCAAAAGAGAAATTAATAGAACAGATAAAAGATAATTATAATGATGTGACAGCATATGGAAGTGTTGTTATACAATGAAAAAAAATAAAGGAGTTTTGCTTAATAGCATTACTCCTTTTTTAATTTATCTTTAAAATATAGAAATAGGCACAATATACCCATAAGTTGTAAAGATATTGCAATAAAATTAACAGCTTCTAATGAAGAAACTTGTTGTCCATAAATGTTAGAATAAGTAATATTAGGGATAATACTAGCTTGGCCTAATATAAATAAAATACTGCCTGTTATAAAATTTATTAGAAAAAGTAACATTATCATTTACCTCTTTATATATATTATGGATTAGGTTTAGGTGTCCTTGTATTTACACCCTCTATACCAAATAGAGCAGTGCCAATATCTGTTGATAACTGTACAAGCACAAATATTGTAATACCAACACCAATTGTTGTTACTATGTATCTGACATCCTTATTTCCTATGCAGAAATGATTAAGCGTAAATCCTGTTGCTATGATGATGACTCCGGCAGCAAGGATAAATATTTTAATTGTTAGTGGACTCATTGTTTTTTGTTTCCTTTGGTATGTCGAGTGTTTTTATACTCTTATTGTTGTCAGGTGCAATAAAATCGTTGACAGTTATAATAAGCTTTTCTTCGTTGCTAATAGTCTTTTTATACTGAATCTTGTATTCAATATCGTTTTTTGTAAAATATCCCATATCTAATTCAAATCTAAATTCTGTTGCATCAGGATATTCCCTAGCAATAACATCTTTGACAATTGATTTAATTTGATTGTTATATCTACTGTAAATATTTTTGCAGTAATAACCTAAAGCTAGTAAAATTATTCCTACAGCTAATAGCGTAATTATTATTTTCTTATCTTCGTCATAAAAAACAAACATAAGAATGATTACACCCAAAAAAGCCCCACCAAATATAAAAAGTATTATTGTTGCAAAATAAGGTATTGTTGCCGCATAAACTAACTGTTCCATTATTTTTTTCTCCTATTTTTTTATTAATTATTAATTGTCATTAGTTGTTTTTGGAATATTGAGTGTTTTTATCTGTTTATCTTTATTATCATCAGATTGTTTTTTTACGGATATTATAAGTTTTTCTTCATTTTTAACAGTCTTTTTATACTGAATCTTGTATTCAATATCGTTCGTTGTGAAATGACCAGTATCGAGGCCATAATAAAAATCTGTTGCGTCAGGATAATTTTCGCTAATGATAGGTTTTACAATAGCTGTCATCTGCTCATTATATTTGTCAAAAATATTGCCAAAATGTAATCCTGGAATAAAAAGTAATACTCCCAAAATAAACATAATAAGTGATTCTTTACCAGTAGTCATATCTGAAATTATAAATATAACTATGCTAGTACATATAATAGCTATACCAAAAATACAAAAGCCTAACATTGCATAGTAATAAGGTGTTGCTGTATTAATTAATTGTTCCATTGTTTCTCCTTTCGTTTAAAATGGACATTCCATATTGCAAAAATCTTTACAATTACTATCACTTGTAGCTGCAATACTACATTTAAATTTACATGAATCATCATTAAAAGGAATAGTTTTATTAATCATCATAATATCGTTATATTCCTTTTTAGGCATACCGGTAGTTTTACATACCAATTTAATAAAATTCTCATCTTCAATACCGTTATAGTCGTTTTCACTATCAGCCCATTCTAAAATAGCATGGAATAAATAAGACCTTAATGCTTCATTACAAATTTTCATATAAATATTCTCCTTATTAAATATATAATATCATATATAACATATAAATCGTGTAAGGTTTAAAGCTAATAGAAAGAATTTAAATTTGATTGATACCATTGCTCACATTTTTCTCTTATATATTTATAATAGTCTTGTTTTATTTTGTGTATTGTAGAGTTAGATTTATGTAAGGCTATATCATTATATAATTTGTTAATATAATTAAAAAAATATTCTTCTGTCTCATTGTTATGATTAATAAAATCATTTTCTGTTATTACAGTATGTACAATTTTTCTTAACTCATCAGGACCAGAAGATATATCTTCAACCTTATAAAGTCTTTCAGTTTCAAACCTTTTAAAAATTTCAAATAAAATAATATATTGAATATCTGTATTAATATCCATAAATTCTCCTGTTTAATATAATTAAAATTCGATAATAGGAATACATGTATCAGCTTCAGATACAGTCATATTAATACCAATATTAAATTGGTCTTTATATGATAATAATTGTTGTGCTTCATAAATACTCATTTTAAAAACATAATAAAGATGATAATTATGATAAAACATTTCAGTATCATCTATAATGCACACAGGACTTATACCGCTTACTATATTATTTTCAATATCATTAATACTATCCCAAAGTTTTTCTCTAAATTCCTTTGTCTGACACATATATTCAGCTAAAAGAGTATAGGCCTTAATATCCGATAAATAACTCATTCCGCAAGTAATAGGAAATAACTTATCATCTTTTAAAATATTTGTTAAATATAGACTATCATTTATACTTAAATATTTTTCAAGCTGTTCATTTGTAATAACATTTTTACCTTTTAGCCAAAATAGGAAAGGAATAGTATCTATAATATCATAATGAATATCAATATAATCTTCATATATTTCTTTATTAAATTCACGAAAGACACAATAACATAAAAATGGATTTTTTAATTCATCTACGGATTTAATAGTATATGACATATAATTACTCCTTTAAATATTTATAATAAAATTGTTTTACCAACCATTCATTTTATATAAAATCACTATAAGACCAATTTTGTTCATCATAATGATTATTTTCTTTTGGCTCATAAGAAAATAATCCATCTTCTCTTACTTTGTGCCAAATTGGAAGTCTTGTTACAGCATCCATACCTTTTACATACTTTACATCAGGATGGTGTTCTAAAAGCTCTTTTGTTCCATCTTCAAAGAAAATCCCTAAAGGTTTTTCATCATTATCGTAACAATCATACATATATTTTCCTATCATTATATATTCTCCTTATTAAATATATAATATATTATACCATACAAGATATATAACTCGTGTAATAAATGGATGATAATAAGAAATATAAGAATTAATTATAAAAAGAGGGTATTAAAAAAGGATATAGTTAATGACTATACCCTTATTTTGTATTATTTATTTAATTTTTCTATAAAACTTGTGGCTAAAACACCATTTAAGTGAATGTAATATGTGTAATGTCCTGCTAAAAGTATCACCAATAATACAACCATCTTCATAACAAAACCCTTTGTTATTATCAAAATAAATATATTCCTCTGCATCTAATCCGTCAGAATATAATTTATCTATATTACCTAATTGGAGCTGATTTAATCCCTCTTGTAGAGATATTTCTTTATATTCCTTTGTTGGTATAAATTGCATTTAATTCTCCTTTTTATTTTATATTAATACAATTTTAAAGTCCAAATTGAGGTATGTTATCAACTGTTTTATATTTATAGCCTCTAGCTTTTAATACATCTAAAACACCATTAATTTTATTTACATCATTAAGAATACCATCTTCTTCTATTTCATCACAAATATTTTTAATAACATAATCAGGGGCATTGGTATATATCACTTTTTCTATAAATTCCCCTGATACAGGAGTAAACAATTTAACCAAATGCATTTCTTCTTCAATCATAATATTCTCCTTAATCTAATTCATATTTTATTGTAGTATCACCTTTTACTTGATTTTCATAATTATAATTACGAAAATTCAAAATATGATAAAAGGAGTTAAATTTTGCAGTTTTTCTCATAATAGACAATTTTAAGTTCATAGAATTATCTATATATGGATGTTTTAGTATCATTTTGGCAATTATCTTATCTATTTCTTTTCTTGAAAATTCTTTACCGATATACTTATTTAATACAGCATAATCAGTTACTTTTTTATCTATTCCATATGGATATTGATAAGTTATGCTATTTACTTCAATAAAATATTTGTCCATAATATTCTCCAATCAATTAAGAAAATCTAACCCATAAAGTATCATGTGCCATTTTTCCACTAGTCTTTTTAACAATTTCAAGAGGATTGTATTCAGTAAGGCCTAATGTATTAAGTAAATCAGAAGCATTATCTCTTGTACGTGGAAAACATCTTCTTTCTAAAAATCTTTCAAAATCCTCATAGGTAGCTGTTTTTTTACATCCAAACATACGTCTGATATTATCATCTGTAAAGTTTTCAAAACTAACTGTTTTATTTACTTCATCAACAACTGCACGAGTCATTACTTCATCTTTATACATAAGTTCAACTGTCATAATTAATTACCTCATAAATAATATTTTTCTCTTTTCTATAAATACATTATATCACAACCATAGTATAATTCGTGTAGTTTTGTAACTAAATATCCGAAAAGTATAACTATATACGATACTATATATAAGAGTACATTAATATTAATGTATATTTGGAGAAAAGTAAATGCAGATTAATACAAAAAATATTGAAAATAAAATTGTTGAATTTCAGACA
>ERZ831634.593-NODE-593-length-44134-cov-15.147281_pt1 | contig 44134 bp, 33 predicted proteins | sample MGYA00519953_ERZ831634 | MGnify/ENA primary metagenome ERZ831634 (study PRJEB31850, sample SAMEA3708718) | human gut metagenome | biome: human gut; feature: human-associated habitat; material: faeces | place: China | collected 2014 ... | reverse complement strand
GCGTTGACGGAAAGTCGGTATCACGTCCGGTCGGCTCATGAAATTTTCAAGGTACGGTTTGCGTTTGCAAGCGTAGCGTAGCAATGAAAGCCCCAGTGGGGCTTTTAAGCAACGGGACGGTCTTGCGCAGCAAGATAGCAAGATGGAGGGGCCTTGCCCCGAGAAGTTCCCAGAAAAGAAAAATACCGCCCACGCAGTACAGGCGAAGGATTTTGTCGGGGTGAAACGGCGGCAAAATGATCGGGTGTGTTGCGGGGCGATACATTCTTTCTGGGCAATCATCTGCTGAAAGTGGTGGTTATCACGGTGAGGCCCACCACTTTTGTCAGCAGGATTTGGAATAAAGGGTATCATGGAAGCGTGGGTGCGTCAAGATAGTTTTGTGAAATTTATTGCAGTAAAGCGGTAGAAGTAGGACTTATTGATGTGGCGTGAGAATCTTGAGCAGCTGAAAAGACTGATATTGTATCTATATATTTTTTTGCAATCTGCGAATGAAGAGAAGCAGAAGTTCCAAATCTGCTTCGGAAAATTCTTGTATTCCCTCTGAGATGGCATCGATTAGCTCTGGTCGACCGCTGCTGCTAAAGAATTGCTCTGGAGTAATGCAAAAGTAATCGCATATATTAAAGAATTGCGTCATAGATGGAAGTGCTTTTCCGGAGCTTATGCCTTGAATATAATTTTTGTTTTGTCCTAGCTCTAGGCTCATCTGATACTCTGAAACATTGCGTTTCATGCGAAGTTCTGTGATTCGTTGTCGAAGGAAGCTTGCATAATCCAATTTTTTCACCTCATTAGAAAGCATACAGGTAATTGTCCCTAGATGTTCCAGATTGAAAGCCTTAATTTGACAAAGAATTGCTTGATAGTACAGAACTGATGTGGTAGAATGTAATAAATCATCGAAATACACAGAATCATTCTGTCAGCATTATATAAAAATTTACGATAGGAGCGCTTAGGAGAGATTTCTGATGCTGACAAGGAAATGGAGCATATGTATGGCGGAGCAAAAAAGATACTCTCAGTACGAGGAGGCTTGGAACCAGTCGGAGAAGCGGGTGAACACAGAGCTACAGCTTGCCCGGGGCTTTCAGGTGGCAGATGTTTATTTGAACAGAACTTATCTGGAGTCTTTTTCGGCTGCTCCGATCGTGCCGGAGACAAGAGCTTTGATGGATACCACGAAGCTACGTTTACTCGAAATAACAAAGATAGTGTATGATCAAAAAGAAAAATTCACGGACAAACTAAAAAGCGTGTATTCTGCTTTGCATAGCTTGAACAGCGCAGTTGCATTGCTGATCCAAAGTGACGGCGATGCTGTCCGATTCTTTATTGGGACGAGGTCCGTACTGAATGCAGCAATCGCTGGGGATGTGCTGGAGTCAACGCTGAAAGGTAACTTCCCGGGTATTAGCTACTGTACTCTCTCTGTCAGCGAAACTGAAAAAATGATAGATGAGATAAAAAAGTCTGGAATTAAAAGTCTTTCTTCTGTTTCCGTTGTTCCTTCGATGAGAGAGGAAAACTTCGACACAGAGTCCTTCGTTCAGGGAATCGAAAAATTTATAGACACCATGAGCGGAAAGACATATGCTGCAGTTTGTCTGGCAACACCATTGGATAAAGCTGTCACTGAGCAGCGCAAACATGGCTATGAGGAACTGTGTTCCGCTTTATCTCCTCATGCAAAGCTGTCCCTTGCCTACGGTGAGAACGAAAGCTCGGCCGTGAACGAGAGCATCTCGTCCAGCTTTTCAAAATCCGTAAACCGGAGCGTGAGCAACTCCAATACGACCAGCAGCTCTCACTCTAGCGGAACAAATGCCAGCACCAGTGGAGGCACCAGCGCTAACTTCGGTACCAGCTCGAGCCAATCGGACGAAGGTGGCTCAAGCGGCTGGAATGCAGGTTTTGGCAGCAACAGCGGATGGTCGAATGGCTCGTTTGACTCTTACACGTCGGGCAGCTCATTCACACAGTCTTTCTCGGACAGTCAGGGTTCAAGCACAACGGATGGGAGAACCAGTGGAACAACGACGACGACGGGGTCGTCTAAAACAATTACCCTGACCTATGAAAATAAGGGCGTCGAAACTCTGATGAAACGGGCGCAGGCTGAGCTTGAACGATTCAAACTTTGTGAATCGTTTGGAATGTGGGAATTTTGTGGGTATTTTATGTCGAAAGATATTCATACCACTGCATTGGCAGGCAACGTCTACAAGGCGCTTATGACGGGTGATAACTCCAATGTTGAAAGTGCACATCTGAATGTATGGTCTCTGAACCAGGCGGAGTCCATTAACCGAATTCTGGATTATGTTCTGCACTTTTCGCATCCGCAGGCGGAAATACCTGCGTTTGAGGGTGGATATTCCAAACAGCTCGTTACGCCGACAAATCTTGTCAGTGGCAATGAGCTGCCGATGGTAATGGGTTTCCCAAAGAAATCTGTCTCCGGTCTTGCAGTCGTGGAAATGGCGGAGTTTGGGCGCACAGTCGTATATGAAAACCGAAAACCCGGACGAAGCATCGAATTCGGCAGCATCTATCATATGGGAGTGGTTGAAAACACTCGGGTAAAGATGGATCTTGATCTGCTGGCTTCTCACTGCTTTATCACGGGGTCCTCCGGCTCTGGTAAATCGTATGCGACATATCAGCTTTTGGAACAGGTGCTGCGTAATAATGTCAAGCTGATGGTGATTGAGCCGGCAAAGGGCGAGTATAAGCAGGTATTCGGTGGACTCAAGGGTATTAAAATCTTTACAACGGATCCGAACGCTTACCGTATTTTGAAGATCAATCCCTTCCAATTTCCGGAGAATATACATATACTGTCGCATATTGAACAGCTTCTACAGATTTTTAATGCATCGTGGCCGCTTTACGCAGCAATGCCGGCGATCCTGAAGCAGGCGGTGAACGATGCCTATGTCCGATGTGGCTGGGATGTGCAGAACTCTGTGTGGATACCGGGTATCAGTGATCATAAATATCCGGTTTTTGCTGATGTGCTGAAGCTCCTGCCGGAAATTATCAACACCTCGGATTATTCGGCAGATTCCAAGGGCGACTACAAAGGTGCGCTGGTAACACGAGTACAGTCTATGACAGTTGGTATCAACGGACTGATTTTTAAGAGCAGTGAAGGCGTTGAAGATTCACTTCTGTTTGACTCCAATGTTGTGATTGACTTGAGTGAATTGGGCTCTGATGAGGCAATAGCACTGATGATGGGCGTTCTCATTATGAAACTTAATGAATATCGCAAGTCGCAGAGAAAAGCAAATCCTAAATTGGCGCTGAACTCCGAGCTGAAGCATGTTACTGTGTTGGAGGAAGCGCATAACCTTTTGAAACGTACCTCAAAAGATCAGAATCAAGAGGGCGCAAACATGGTGGGTAAATCGGTGGAGATGATCAGCAACTCCATCAAGGAGATGCGAACCTATGGCGAAGGATTTATCATCATTGATCAGTCTCCGATGGCAGTGGATACTTCGGCCATTGAGAATACGGCAACGAAGATCATTATGAACACGCCTGCCAAGGATGCATGCGAAGAATTGGGAAGCGCACTGGCATTGAGTGAAGAACAGACCGGTGAACTCTCTCGATTGAATGTCGGCGTTGCAGCAGTCTTCCAAAAGGGTTGGCTGTCACCGGTTTTGATGAAGGTTGATAAGTGGGATGATCGGTACAACGCGGATGTAGAGTATACGGATCAGTCACTGCTCCGTGTGTTCCGTGGAGACATTGTGCTGCTGCTGCTAGAACAGTATAAAGTAAGCAGATTCTCTCCCATGAAACTGAGAAGTGTCATTAAAAATTCCGGACTCACAGGAGATAAAAAACGTGAGATGGATGAGATCGTGTCCGGATATAACAAGCGGCTGTTTGAGACGCAGAGCCGGAGCCGTAAAGTGTTTGGCCAACTGTTGATGGAACTTATTGGATGCGAGGGGCTTTTTCAGGTCATTCCTATGGACGGAATTCCAACATACAATGAATTTGCAAAGTATGATGCAGACTCTGCTGAATTTGCAAGTCTGGTCCGAAGATATGAAAAAGGAACAGAAAGCTGGTTCGAGCGGTTCTTTAAAGCACTTGATCTCTATTTGGTCATGGATTCCGATAAGGCAAAGGCAGAAGTTATCTTGCTTTTGCTTGAAGTGGCTGGAAACAGTGGAAAAATAAAGCTCTACCGCAACAGCAGAATAACTATGCTTTGCAGGATGATGTATCGCATTTTTGAAATCGACCCTCAGGAGGAATAAAAATGTCATTTGGAAACTTCAATGAAACGAGCGAATCCAAAGAGGTGAGCGAAGCTCCGGAAAAATCGGAGACCAATGAGAGTCAGGACACCGCCGAAAACTATGATGACTTTGACGGAAAAATGGATCAGAGCGAGCGTGGTAAAGAAGCCAAAGACTGCGGAAATGAAAACGCCGAAGAAAAGTCGGGAGAAAAAACAAGTTTTCTGGATAAAATCAAGAGCCTTTTTGCAAAGAAAGAATCTGCAGAAGAACCAGATAAAGCGGAGGAGTCTAAAGAAGAATCTGCAAAGGACAGTTTTGCATCAAGGCGCAATAGTTTTCTCGATGATCTGAAGGCAGACGCACCTTCGATGGAGGAACAGGCAGAGGATGCAAAGAACCGAAAATTTGACAATAAAAACGATAGCTCCGATAGCGGATGGGAACGCGAGCGGACGCGTGATGATTGGGAGAGATAACTCGTTCTTGTGACACTAAAAGTCAATGCTTTTGTGGGAAGGTGATCAAATGCCAAGTCTTGTGGAAATTCAATATGATCCTTACAGACCCAACGTGAGCGTTTTGCTGAACGGAAAACCGCCGTCTGCGTACAGCCGATTGATCCAGTATTCGGATGAAGACCTTTGGAAATGGGCCGATGAAATTCTGGATGTCATTTACGATGAACTGAACGATGATTTTCAGCTGATTTTTGTAGGAACGGATTTTGATGCGGCTATTTTGGAGAAACAGTGTGAAAATGCACCGCACTGCATCGGATTCCGGAAACACAATTTTGAAGTTTCGGATCCGCTACAAAATCGGATGAAGCGTCTGAATCAGCTGATTAAGAAAAGCGGCCTTACTTCGTATCAGAAATCCATCATCGATGCCTGCTTTTATGTCCCATCGGCGTTTCAGTCACTTCTGGAGGACATTCTGGCACTGGATGTCAATAATTTATTCTGCTCCGTAAGAGCTCAGATATTGGGGGCGAAGTTGGCATATGAGGAAACGCCAACTTCAGTTCTGTTTCTTCTTGCGGAGGATTATGACAGCGGTTACGAATGTCTGAGAAAAATCAGAACAGAAAAACCGGCGTATATATTGATCATAGATGGTGGTTCTGGAGCTCTAAAGGTGACAGATAAGGGCTTGTTCTTAAGAACAAGCAGGGAAGAATTCTTCAGGACACTCTTTGAATGTCTTTTGCAGGTGCCGCTGACAACTGCTTTTAGGAATTGTGTAGAGAGTATTCATGGAGGCGGAAAAATTACTTATGAGCTGGAGAAAATCAGAAGCACAGTTCCGATTGTAAGCGTGATCGTTGGAAATGAGGTCGAGGTAGGAAAAAGCATCAGACTTGATTTTTTAATCGAACCGGAAACCGCTCAGCTGCCGGGACTTGTCTGTAAAATGCAGAACCAGGAAACGGCATCTTGTAATGGCTTTAATGTGTACGGTTTGAAGGAGGGCACAAGTACACTTGAAGTATACAGGCAAGGCAGTGGAAGACCGTTCTTTATAAAAGAAATTCGTGTTATTCAGCGAAATCGAATTACGAATCTGGTTCTTTCCGAAGATCATTTGCTGCTTGGTGTTGGAGACCAGAAACAGATCGAATTGGATTACTTTCCCACAGATGCGGATAATGCGGAAAAAATATCGTGGGAAAGCAGTAATAAGGAGATCCTTTCTGTTGATCAAAATGGTTGCGTCACAGCTGTCGGAGCTGGCGAGTGCAGAGTCATCTGCACTGCAGAGAATGTTTCGGCACAGTGTATTTGCACGGTGAAACCATACATGAAAGAACTGACCATCTTGAATGTGCCAGAAAGTGTCCTTAGTATGAAACCGATGCAGGAGGTCAGAATTGACTATCAATTTGAACCAAGAGACTGTATTGACCAAAAACTTTTGATGAAATCTTCGGATTACGATGTGGTAAATGTTGTAAACGAAACTCTTTACGCAAAAAAAGCGGGGTATGCACAGGTTGCGATATGTAACGAATCAGGTCGAATCAGCCGGACGCTGGAGGTTTCCGTTGTAGAAGATGAGAAACCCAAAAAGAAGGTCGGCTTTTTCCAAAAACTATTTTCATAAGAGGAGGACTATGAAACATGGGAAAATACATTGGTATTGACCTTGGCACAACATTTTCGTGTATGGCGTACATAAACGATAATGGTTTGCCTGAAATCATTCCAAACAGCGAGGGCGATGCAATTACACCGTCGACCGTGTTGTTTGAGGATGGCTCGACCATTGTGGGCAAGGAAGCAAAAGCGCAGAGCCTTTTTGACCCGCAGAATTTTGAGCAGTTCGTAAAAAGGCATATGGGCGAACGAGATTATTTCTTCACAACGCAGGACGGTGAAAAATATTCTCCGGAGGCAGTTTCTGCGATCATTTTGGCAAAGATGAAATCCGATGCAGAGAGCTATTTGGGAGATAAAGTAGATGGCGCAGTAGTTACTGTTCCGGCATATTTTAATGAAGCACAGCGGAAATCAACGATGGATGCTGGACAGATTGCGGGTCTGAATGTCATTGGTATCATCAACGAGCCTACTGCGGCAGCTCTTGCATTCGGTATCTCAAAGGGTACGGACAAAGAGCAGACGGTCATGGTGTATGACCTTGGCGGCGGTACATTCGATGTTACCGTTATGCAGTTTACGGCAGATAACATCACTGTCCTTGGCACCGCAGGTGACAGAAAACTTGGCGGCTATGATTTTGATAATAAAATCATTGAGGCTGTCACAAAAGCGGCAGCAGAAGATGGAATCAACATTGATGCGGATCTTACTGCAAGGCAGGACTTGCAGCTGAAAGCGGAAGCTGCAAAAAAATCTTTGTCTGCCAAAGACAAGACCAATATCATTCTGAATGTGGCAGGAAGACCTTTTAAGTATACGATCACAAGAGAAGATTTCCTGGATTTGGTCGAGCCACTGCTGTATAAAACTGTGAGCAGCATGGAAAATGCCTGTGATGAAGCCGGACTAGAGTATTCTGATCTGGACAAGATCCTTTTGGTTGGCGGTTCAACGAGAATGCCAATTGTTCAGGACTTTATTAAGGAAGAAACGGGAATCACACCATCTTCTGAAGTACATCCGGACGAGGCTGTTGCAATTGGAGCAGCTTATCATGTGCTGGATCTTTTGAAGAATCAGCAGGAAAAAGCCAAGGAGAGCGGACATACAGAAGATAAGGTGCTGGCGGCGGATGTTCCTGAAACGACCAAGAAGTATTCATTTACAGATGTGACCTCGCATGGCATTGGTGTGGTCGTTTTGGATGAAAATGGAGAGCAGATGAATTCTGTGATCCTTCCTAAAAATGTGCAGGTTCCGGCAGAAAAGAAAAATTACTACCAGACTGCAATCCCGTATCAGGAGAGTTTGTCGCTGGAGGTCACACAGGGCGAGGAAGAAGATCTGCGCTATGTGACGGTGATTGGAACAGCCGAAATCGAGATTGCTCCGAGAGAACAGCTGGTTCCGCTGGAAGTGACAATTTCCTGCGATGAAAATTCGATTATTCATGTCCGAGTGGTGGATATGGATCGTCATTGTGACCTTGGAGAGATGAAGATTGATCGTGTGTCCAACCTTTCGGAAGAAGAAGTAAAGCAGAATGCGGCAAGAATTAGCAAGTTGGACATCAGTGGAGAGTGAGGAAAAATATCATGGAAGTAACATATGACCTGTATAAAGAATTGGAGTTGGATCGTTCTTGGGATGAAGCAACGATTAAGACGAAGCTAAAAGAGATTCAGCGTTTGTGGACAAAGCGCCAGAGTGCCTGCAATGACAAGGAGCAGCTTCTGCTAATTACGGATATCCTTTCTAAGGTGGAGGATGGCTTCCGCTATCTTGTCAAGGCAGCAAGAAGAAAGCTGTATGACGAGGATCTGGACAAGGCATATAAGGCTGGTCGAATCAAGGATGAGACTGAGGCCAAGATGAAGAGCCTGTTGGATCAGGCACGTCAGTACTATCGCAAGGGTAATATCAAGATGGCTGCACAGTGTGCGCAGGAAGCAATCGACGGTAAGGTCAATGATCCATCGGCTTATGACCTGCTTGCACGCTGCCACTATGATATGCAGAATTATCCGAAGGCACTGGATGTGATTGATGCAGGCACAACGATTTATACTGATGACCTGAATCTGTACTGGCTGGGTGCACGTATTGCAAGTGTTGGCACGAAAGATTTTGATGATGCCCAGAAGCGTGTGAATAAGCTGCTGGAGATGGCCCCGGATAATTCCATCGGTCACTCGGAGCAGGTTTACCTCCACCTTCAGAAGGGTGATGAGGATCTGGCGTTCCAGGAAATCGATTCCTATATTGCTGCGCATCCTCAGGATGATGGCTTTAAAAAGAATGTTGCGTACGATATTGATTCCTATTCCAATGGATTCTTCTATTACGATCAGGCACATGATGCTTCGTTTATTGCGGATAAGGAATCTTATCAGAAGTGCCTGAAGCTTTGCACAAAGGCTGCAGAAATCTATAGTGATGAATATACTCAGAAACGCTTGGAAAATGCTCAGTATTACGGCAAAAAAGAATGGGACAGCTGGAATATCGAGAGCATTAAGGCGCTTACGCTCTATGGTCTGCTTTTAACAGCTATCTTCTTCCCTGTTGGCTTGGCACTTTTGGCAATCGATGCAGCTGTGATCTACTTTAGCTTTAGACCCTACTGGCAGATCAACAAGACCTATGTGACTGGTGAGATGGGCGGCGTTGAGAAAGCTGTGACGATGATCGGCGATTTTGCAGCTCGTTTTGGTGGCTGGTTCACACGGTTCCTGTGGAACCTGTTTGTTTGGTTTATTAAATTCATTATCAGCCTTTGCGGTGGAGCGATTTAAAACAATCAAAAAATAGGAGATAATGGCCATGAAACTTACCATGAAAGAGAAAAAGTTTTCTATTCGCGACAGCTTTCGGGTTCAGGATGAAAACGGAAAGGATAAATATCAGGTAATTGGTGAATTTATCGATACCGGCAAACTCTACATCAAGGATATGAACGGAAATGAAGTTGCACGAATCGAAGAGAAGCTGGTTACACTAAAGACGAAGTTCTATCTGGTGATTGGTGGAGAGCGCAGAGGAGAAATCGTAAAGGAAATGTCTCTCTTAGGTGCAAAATACCACATTACTGGGTATGACTGGAAAGTAAAAGGTGATATTTCCGACCATAAATACTCGATTCTTTCGGACAAGAAGACAATCGTTACGGTCAAGAAAAGGAGACTGGCGCTTACCGGAACCTATGTTTTTGATATTGAGGACGAAGCAAACGAGATCCCGGCATTGGCAGCGGTTCTTGCGATGGATTATGTGGCTTCCCACTGATCAAACTATCCGTAAAGGCTGAATAACCACAAAATCAGACGAACCACTTGCGCTGAAAGATCTCAGGCAGGTGGTTCGTCTGCATTTATAAAAAATGTGAGCAGGTGAATCGGAGGAAATAATTATGGCAGTTTCAATTCACGAGCGGTTTGAAAATCATATTGATACGGCTTCTCCTGAAACATCTGGGGATGCGAAGAGGGAAACAGATACAGAAGAAGATCCGTACGATAAGGGATTTGAGGAAAAACTGACTTTAGCCAGAATCAAAGGAGCAGAACAGCAGGACTCCGGAATAGAGAAAAACGAAGAAGATGATTCTCCTCAAAAACGAAGAATCAGTACATTTTCACGAGAGACAAAAAATTATACGATGAATTCCCATGCTACAATAGAGGGGATTCGAGATCGATACGATGAAAATGGGAAGAAATGGTTTGATAGTGTTCTTGACTCCGGTGTGGGTGGCATAGATGGATGGAAAGTTCGCCTGAAGGGAGCTGGAGAGCGCTACTTTATGACGAGTGACAGTTCTAGCGAAAATGATCCGAACAGTAAAGCATCGGGAAATTTTCTTTCCAAGGAGCACCCCGGCGGTACGAGGAAAGAGCGGACAGAAAATTTGCAACTTCCACCTGAAAACGATGGAGGAAAAGCAACGACTGTGGAGTCTACAAAAGCAGCGGTCATTATGGAAAGTAAGGTGGCTCCTCAAAAAGATTGGGCGGAAAAAGGCGGATACGAGGCAAAGGAAGGTATCAAACAGACCTTCACCCCCACACACGATTTAAAAGGAGCAATCCACGCAGGAATCTATAAGGAAGTGTCGTCAGAAGAAAACGACGTAAAAGAGGATATTGCTCCCAGTGAAGGAAAACAGATTGAGCAGGAGAGCGAACGCTATGTGTCCTATAATGATAGATTCTGTTATACACCCATAGAGGGGGACAGGGGAAAATGGGAAGGAGACCGTGCAGAGTCGAAATTTGTTCCATCAGAAACAACGGAGGCGGGTCGGGCAGCAAAGGAAAAACTGCAAGAATACGGATTGGACGGAATTACATATAAAGATGCCGAACCGGATTTTTCAAAATGTTCGGAAGCAACTGTAACAATCGATCACATGACAGATGACCGCATGGGAAATAATTTTCCTAAAGCGGATGCAAACTGTGCAGAACAGTGGAATATTGAAAAGAAAGATGGTAGGATAAACTGGGACGCAGCAGATGTTCGCGATTGGCGGAGAGAAAATAATTGCTCCTGGCATGAATGTTGTGACACCAGAACGATGATGCTTGTGCCGACCGAAATTCATGGATATTTCAGGCATTCTGGCGGTGTTGCTGAATGCAAGGCTCGTGACAATGCAGATGTAGGAGGCGGTTTCGATGAATAAAACAAAAATAACAATCTGGGGACGAGATTTTGAACTGGATGTATCTATGGAATGCTATCCGGGCGAAATAGTGCTGGATTCTCAGAAAAGTGCGCTTGAGGTACTGTTGAATGCAACAGATGCCATTGAAAATGCGAAAACTCAGGTGGAAGAATATGTAATGACGAACAACAAGGAAAGCTTTCCAGACGGAAAAATGGACAATATTTTCCGGTATGTGATGCCAGTGAAGATTTTTGTTCCGCACGATAAAAAGCATGGTCTGGCAGCGATTCTGTGCAATTACAGGTTCGACATGGAACATGGACTGGCAGTTCTATTTGAAAATGGAACGTATAAATCAGTTGGTTCACAGGATACGGTCTTGTGAACCTCAGCAATGAAAGACTTTTTGCTGTGTGGAAGAGAGGGGAAAAATAAGTGGAGAACTAAGTAGGAAGTGAAGTTTTTTATGAAAAGAATAGATTTCTATTGCATTATGGTGGAAATTATGATATATAAATTATACGAAACAATACTTTGAAAGAACGCTCCACCGTTCAATGATGTATAAATGGGAGGTGCCTGCCATGACCGCCGTGATCTACGCCCGCTATTCCAGCGACAACCAGCGTGAAGAATCCATCGAAGGTCAGATTCGTGAATGCACGGCTTATGCAGAGAAGAACGGCTTCACGGTGGTGAAGCACTACATCGACCGTGCCATCTCTGCAAAAACAGACAACCGCCCGCAGTTTCAGCAGATGATCAAGGACAGCGAGCGTGGCATTTTTGATGTGATCATTGTCTGGAAACTTGACCGCTTTGCCCGGAACCGCTACGACAGCGCCCGGTACAAGACCCAACTGAAGCGGAACGGCGTGAAACTGGTGTCGGCAACGGAAGTCATTTCGGCTGGCCCGGAGGGTATCATTCTGGAATCCGTTCTGGAAGGATATGCGGAATATTACTCTGCTGACTTGTCCGAAAAGGTCGTGCGCGGCATGACCGAGAACGCTCTCAAGGGCATTTATAATGGTGGCACGATTCCGTTCGGCTACATGATCGATGAGACCAGGCATTACCAGCCAGACCCGCTGCTGGCTCCGTATGTGGAGCAGACGTTCCAGAAGTATGCGGACGGTGCGACCATGACTGACCTGCGGGATTGGTTAAAGGCACACAACATCAAAAATTCAATGGGCGGGGAGATGTCCTACAATACGATTCAGCGGATGCTGAGTAATCGCCGGTACATCGGCGAATTGCGTTTGCGGGATGTGGTACAGCCCAATGCGATCCCGGCACTAGTGTCAGGTGAACTTGTCGGGGTAAGACCCCTCCATCTTGCTACGCAAGACCGTTCTGTCGCTTAAAAGCCCCACTGGGGCTTTCATTGCTCCGCTTCGCTGCGCAAACGCGAACCTGTTCAACAAGGTGCAGGAAAAGCTGGCGAAAAATAAAAAGGCCCCTGCCCGTCATAAGGCAGAGGAAAGCTATCTGCTCACCACCAAGCTGTACTGCGGTAAGTGCGGAGCGCTGATGTTCGGAGAAAGCGGTGTCAGCCACACCGGGAAAATGTATACCTACTACAAGTGTGCTGCTGCCAAGAAGAAAAAGACCTGCGATAAAAAGGCCGTGCGGAAACAGTGGCTGGAAGATCTGGTGGTCAACGAGACCATGAAGCTGGTGGAAGATGACGCTTCCATGAATGCCATCATTGCCAAAGTCATGGAATTGCAAAATCAGGAAAGCACAGACCTGCCCATCTACGAAAAGCAGTTGAAGGAAACGGAAGTCGGTATCACCAATATGCTGAACGCTATCCAGATGGGCATTCTGACCAGCTCCACCAAGGAGCGGCTGGAAGCTCTGGAAGAGCAGAGGAAGGAACTGCAAGCCCGCATTGCAGAGGAACGGCTGGCCAAGCCGAAGATGAAAGAAGAGTTCATCCGGTTTTGGCTGCTTCGCTTCCGCAAGCTGGATATGACCCAGCCGGAGCAGCGGCAGGTACTGGTGGATACCTTCATCAATGCCATCTATCTCTACGATGATAAGGTGCTTATTACCTTTAACTATAAGGAAGGTACAGAAACGGTCGCTTTCGGGGAAGCCGTGAAAGCGGAGAAAAGTTTGGATATGAGTGCGCGAGGTGAACCGGATTTTGAACGTCAAATCGTAAGATTTGGCGTTCTTTTTGTTAAGAACTTGAGTGAAGAAAAACCACCAGCTAAGCTGGTGGAATAAAAACGGCTTTAGCCCTAGACAAAGAGAAATAACAAAGACATAGATAGTTTAAGCCATACTACATGGAGATGTCAATACCATGTAGTGTTTGCACCGAAATATCGGAGAATGGTGATATATGGCCAAATCAAAAAAGATATTGGTCAGATACTGCGGCAAAGGTGGCGATGTCTTCACGATACAGAGAGTACGGCGACCAGACCCCTGCATTGATGAGGTTGCCCTTGTACAGTTCCAGACGCACCTTGCCGGTGACATGCTCCTGTGTGGAGGTGACAAAGGCACTCAGAGCTTTGCGCAGCGGGCTGAACCACTGGCCATCATACACCAGTTCGCCAAAGGTGATGGCCAGCTCACGCTTCTTGTGGGCGGTGAGCTTGTCCAGCGTCAGAGTTTCCAACACTTCGTGGGCTTTGTACAGGATGGTGCCGCCGGGGGTCTCATAGACGCCGCGGCTCTTCATGCCCACAAGACGGTTCTCCACTACATCGTACAGGCCGATGCCGTTGCGGCCGCCGATCTCATTCAGCTTTGCGATGATGGCAACGGGCTTCAGCTTCTCGCCGTTCAGAGCCACAGGAGCGCCCTTTTCAAATTCCAGCTCCACAAACTCGGACTTGTCCGGTGCGGTCTTGGGACTGACACCCAATTCGAGGAAGCCGGCCTTATCGTACTGAGGCTCGTTGCCTGGGTCTTCCAGATCAAGACCCTCGTGGCTCAGATGCCACAGGTTCTTGTCCTTGGAGTAGTTGGTCTCCCGGCTGATCTTCAGCGGGATGTGATGAGCCTCGGCATAGTCGATCTCTTCATCGCGGCTCTGGATGTCCCACTCGCGCCACGGGGTGATGATCTTCAGGTCGGGTGCAAAGTGCATGATGGCCAGTTCAAAGCGCACCTGATCGTTGCCTTTGCCGGTGCTGCCGTGGCAGACCGCATCCGCACCCTCGGCGCGGGCAATCTCCACCACGCGTTTTGCCAAAATGGGGCGGGCAAAGCTGGTGCCCAGCAGATAACCCTCGTAATCTGCCCCGGCCTGCATGGTGGGAATGACGTAATCCTCCACAAATTCATCGGTCAGGTCTTCGATGTACAGCTTGGATGCGCCGCTTGCCTTGGCGCGCTCTTCCAAGCCTTCCAGCTCACCCTTCTGCCCCACATTGCCGCACATGGCAATGACTTCGCAGTTGTTATAGTGCTCTTTCAGCCACGGGATGATAATCGATGTGTCCAGACCGCCGGAATATGCCAGCACGACCTTTTTGACCTCAGACATAGGAACTGCCTCCGTTCAAACCAACTTTATATACTTTTCTATTTCCCTCGTGCAATTTCAAGATTGCAGTGTCATTATACAGGCACTTAGAAAATGTGTAAAAAGTATTCTGCATATAGCGGCGATATAAAAGCAGTATTTCACAGCAGGACTTTCTGAACCTATAATAACAGTTGGAAATAAACAGAAAGAGGGTCTTTTTGATGGCTACGATATTTCCAAGAGAAGAAAAAGCAGAGGCACTGTTCGGGGAGATCCTGAAAAATCCGGAAGCCTGCCGCCGTCTGATGGATACCTTCAACGATTCGCTGGACATGGCAGACGTACTGGATGCGCCGACGCTGAGTGCACAACAGTTTGCTGCGGCATTATTCGATGCCTACGAGAACAAGGATCTGTCTGCATTTCTGATGGCGCTCTGTCAGCACAGTATGTTTGATCTGCTGCGGAATGCGGCATTGATCCCCTTTAAGTTCAATGCGGACGGCCAGCCGAACCCGGTGATTCTGACGGATGATGCCGGCGTTCTTTTGCCGGACAATAAGTTTGCAGTCAATAAAAAGCTATATGATCGGTTTGTCCGGGTGTTCCAGAAGCAGGAAAAGGTGAAAATGTACCTTGCCAGCGGCTACTGCAAGTATCACGGCTACGACGAAGGCTCTATGGATGTGGTGGAGTACCACTATAACCAGCATCTGGGGCTGCTGCTGATTTACGAACTGCCGGACACCGTAAAGCAGAAGGTGACCGAAGCCGAAGCCTATTCCACCGTCTGGGACATCCAGATGAAGCTGCAGCACGCACTGCCCCGTTCCGTGGTCTACTATGGACAGGACACGCTGAAGGACGGCGGCACCCGCTACGATGAACTGGGCGTTTTTCTGCCGCTGGAGCACTTTGCTGACCGGCTGGAACGCCATGTAGAAACGGCTACCAAGATCGTTTACGGGGAGTAAGCTCTCCTACAAACGAACTCCCTTTATAAGTGCATCACACAGCAAAACAAAACGCAGCGAACCTTCTGACGGCTCGCTGCGTTTTGCATTATAGAGGGGAGAATGGAAGGCATTGCACCTCAGGTGCAATAACGGAATGTCTTATCGGTGATGATGCGGGCAAAGATCAGACCCAGCGGCAGCGCCACGATGATGAGGATGGCGTTTGCAAACCATGTGGCAGAATCCGTCAGGGACAGGATGCCCAGATTATAGATGGCGCGGTAGAAATACAGCCCCGGCACCATGATAACAATGGACGGAACCGTGACAGAGATGCGGGGATAACCTGCGGCGCTCTTCAGGCAGGATGCCAGCAGGCCGGCCAGCAATGCGCCCAGAAACGCCGCTACGGCAGGCGGGAACCCTGCAAGGCTTACCAGCTCCAGCCGGAACGTGTTCGTCACCGCACCGATGAGCGCGGCGCAGACTGCCAGATTCCGGGGGCTGTTGAACATCAGCGAAAAGCCGAACACACCGCCAAAGCTCGTCAGCAGCCGGAACAGGATCTCTTCCGGGAGCGTCAGGCTCAAAGCCGGGAACTGCACCGGCTGCAAATGCAGCAGCAGTGCCATGATCCATGCCGTCATGGTCGCCACCAGAATGATAAGGACGGCGTAAGCCAGACGCTCCAGCCCGGAGCGCATATCCAGCTTGGCAAGGTCGATGCCGCTGGTGATGAACGGAAAGCCCGGAATGATGAAGAGCATGGAGCAGATATATCCCGCCTCGTGCTGCGCCGATACGGCAAACAGCACCTCGGCCAGCTTCAGCAGGACGGCATACACGAGGCTCGCCGAACAGACCGAAGCTGTGATGCCCAGAAACAGAGTGAAGTGGTGCTTTGTCAACTTGCACCGTACAAAGTTGCCGATGCCCGCGCCACAGAAGGCACATAGCATCTCAACGATGCCGCCGCCCAGCAGAAAGGTGAAGCAGCCGCAGGCCAGTGCGGCTGCAAAGCCCAGCGCAACCGGCGAATACAAGCCGTGGATACGCTCGATCTCGTCGAGGTGGCTGTGCAGTTCTTCGCCGGTCATAAATTTGCCCTCCCGGTCGAAGTCGCTGACGAAATGCTCCAGCCGGTTCAAGCGGGAGGTGTTCACGCCCGTGTTTGTCAGACAGAGCGACTGGGTATAACACTGGTCGCCATCAAAGCAGGTGAACTCAATGGACAACAGGCCGATATCTGCTGTCGTTGTGACACCCAGCTCCCGCGAAAGGGTGTTCATGGAGCTTCGGACGCGCCATGCGCCGGTGCCGCATTCCAGCAGCATCAGCCCGGTGCGGCCAATGACGGAGGCTTTTTCCACAAGTCCCGCCTCGGTAATGGGGTTGCCCTTACTGGCGGACGCATAATCGTGCCAGTAGACTTCCATGTGATTTTTGATGATCTCGCTTTGCCGCTGTCCCATACCGGAAAGCCTCCTTTTTGATATGGGAATGTTGCAGTCCTTTAAGACTGCGGTGCTATTATAAGGGAAATTGCAGGATGGGTAAAACGTATCTTGAATATGCCGACAATATTCGGTTGGTATTGCAAACAAGAAAAGACATTGCGTTTTTGTCCGTTCTGCGATAGGATGATAAAAAAGCCATCGGGAGGAATCCGCTATGACCTTACAGCAGCTTCGTTACGCTACCGCTGTAGCCGACACCGGCACCATCAGCCGGGCGGCACAGCAGTTTTTCATCGCACAGCCCAGCCTGACCAATGCCATCCGGGAGTTGGAACAGGAAGTTGGACTGACTATTTTTCACCGCACCAATCGGGGTGTGGCTCTGACCCCGGAGGGAGAGGAGTTTCTGGGATATGCCCGGCAGGTGCTGGCCCAGATGGAACTCATCGAGGAAAAATATCTCGGCTCAGCTCCGGTCAAGCATCAGTTCTGCGTGTCGGCCCAACACTATTCCTTTGCCGTGGAAGCCTTTGTGGAGTTGCTGAAAGAATACGGCGGAGAGGAATATGATTTCCGCATTCGGGAGACGCAGACCTATGAGATCATTGAGGATGTTGCAAAGCTGCGCAGTGAGGTGGGCGTACTCTATTTGAACAACGACAATGAAACCGTTCTGCGCAAGGTCATCCGGGAACACGATTTGACTTTCACGCCGCTCTTCACCGCAAAGCCCCATGTGTTCGTCAGTGCATCTAGCCCGTTGGCGCAGAAAAAGGCTTTGACACTGGACGATTTGAAGCCCTACCCACGCCTTTCCTATGAGCAGGGGGAGCACAATGCGTTCTATTTTTCGGAGGAGATTTTGAGCACTCTGGACAGCAAAAAGGACATTCTGGTGCGTGACCGCGCAACACTGTTCAATCTGCTGATCGGTCTGGATGGTTATACCATTTGCAGCGGCGTCATCAGCGAAACACTCAACGGTCCGAACATCCGTGCCGTGCCGCTGTTGGTAGATGATTCCATGCAAATCGGCTATCTGACCCACAAACAGGTGCAGCCCGGACGATTCGGAAAACAGTATATTGAGATTCTGAAAAAGTATACGGAGCAAGTATAGCTTCAAGCTATGTCAAACCGTCTGCATTTCGTATTTTACACAAATCAACTCCTGCGGTATACTGTTGCCATCAAGCAACGAGTACTGAAAATTGACGTATAGAGAGGGTTTTACGATATGGCAGAGTTGAAATCACCGTTCCGTTATGACTTTGTGGGCAGCTTCCTGCGCCCCCAGCACTTGAAAGAGGCACGTGCCCAGTTCAAGGCTGGCGAGATCGACCATGCTGCGCTGACCGCGGTGGAAAATGAGGAAATCACCCGCCTCATCGAGAAGCAGAAGCGTGCTGGTTATCACGCCATCACCGATGGCGAGTTCCGCCGCAGCTACTGGCATCTGGACTTCATGTGGGGCTTCCACGGCATTGAGGAAGTGGAACTGGATCACGGCTACTTCTTCCACGGTGAGGAGACTACCCACGGTTCCATTAAAGTGAGTGGTAAGATCAGCGGTGAGAACCACCCTTTTGTAGAGCACTACAAATTTGTTAAGCAGTTTGAGGATGAGAATTGCATCGCCCGCCAAACTATGCCTGCCCCGGCGCAGCTGCTGGCCGAACTGTACCGCGAGGACAACGGTAAAAACACGGATACTGTTTACCCTGACCACGAACAGCTGATTCAGGATATTGCTGTCGCCTACCGCACCGTCATTCAGGAGTTGTATGCCGCTGGCTGCCGCAATATCCAGTTTGACGACTGCACATGGGGCATGATCGGAGACCCGAATTACCAGAACTTCCTCAAGGAGAGCAATACCAAAGTGGAGGATGTAGCCGCAGAGTACCTGCGTCTGAACAATTTGGCACTGGAAAACCGCCCGGAGGGTCTGACGATCACCACTCATGTCTGCCGTGGCAACTATCATTCCACTTGGGCCAGCGAGGGCGATTACTTCACCGTTGCTCCCTTCCTGCTGGCACAGGAAAATGTGGATGCGTTCTATCTGGAATTTGACGATGCGCGTTCCGGCAGCTTTGAGCCGCTGAAGTATGTGGCCGATGGCAAAAAAGTGGTGCTGGGTCTTGTCACCACCAAATCTCCCCGACTGGAAAATAAGGATACCGTCATCGCCCGCATTCATGAGGCAGAGAAGTACATTCCTCTCGACCGTCTCTGCCTCAGCCCGCAGTGCGGCTTTGCATCCTGTGAGATCGGCAATAAGCTGACCGAGCTGGAACAGTGGAACAAGCTCAAACTGGTCAAGGAAATCGCCGAGACCGTCTGGGGTAAATAAGAAGTATGACCGGCAGTTCTTAGAAAACAGAGAACTGCCGGTTTTCAATATAAATTTATCTACCAAGCCCCGTCCTACGGACGGGGCTTGGTATGCTGCGGATTTTTAATGTATAGTACGGCAGTAGGGCGGCCAGGGGGCTGGCCGCCCTACTGCGGAATATTGTGGTGTTGATTCGCAATGAACCTGCATATTTGTGGCATGCCAGGGCTGGCCTGGTCTGGCAGCCCCGACCGACAAAACGCTTTGAGGGCAAACAAACTGCTTCACTCCGCATTTGCTGTGTATGGTTGTATGTGCTATACTAAAAACAATCGATGGTGCAGCTGAAAAGTCGAAAATATCGTTTATTTCTACAAACGCAGCGGGATTTTGCGTTAAAAAGCCTTGGAATCCACAAAGGATTCCCGCGGCTCTTTGCCTTAAATCCGTCTTGCGCTTGTGAAATATCCGTCATTTTCTTTGTTTTCAGATACACCTTAAGAAGCCGCACCAGATGTGGACTGTGCGGGGCCGCAGTGTGGTGTTGAGAAAGGGGAACAGCAGATGACCCGGATTGCGATTGTGGAGGACGAGGCGGCGGTGCGGGAACAGCTGGCGGGGTATGTGCAGCGGTACACCCGGCAGTACGGCACGCCGTTTGAGGTAACGGAGTTTGCGGATGGGATGGAGATTCTGGAAGATTACCGCCCGCAGTTCGACATCATCTTTCTGGATGTGGAGATGAAGCACCTGGACGGCATGGAGACCGCCCGCCGCATTCGGGAGCGGGACGGCGGGGTGCTGATCGTGTTCATTACCAACATGGCGCAGTATGCCATCCGCGGATATGCCGTTGGGGCGCTGGATTATGTGCTGAAACCGGTGCCCTACTTTGCGTTTTCGCAGCAGCTGCAAAAGGCGCTGGGGCAGCTGGAAAAGCGGGAGCGGCATTACCTGGCCGTGGCGGTGGACGGCGGCATGCGGCGGCTGGACGCGGCGGAAATCTATTACCTGGAAAGCGAAGGCCACAAGGTGCATTTTTACACCGAAAAAGAAGATTTTATGGTGCCGGGCACCCTGAAAAACTATGAGGAAAAGCTGGTGGGCCGGGCGTTTGCACGGTGCAACAGCGGGTATCTGGTCAATCTGGCGCAGGTTTCCGGCGTGCAGCAGGATATGGTGCAGGTTGGTCCGTATGCGCTGCAGATCAGCCGCCCGCGGCGCAAGGCCTTTATGGCGGAGCTGGCGGATTATATTGGGGGTGCGGGACAGTGACGACATTGCCGGATATTCCCCGCCTGTACACCGCATTGGCGGAAGTGCTGGCGGCGATGCTGTATGCGCACAGGCTGCCGCCGCGGATGGACCAGCGCGTGATCTGGGGCGTGGAAGCCGGTTGGGCGGTGCTGCTGGGGGCGTTTTTGCAGGCCACGGGGGAAGCTCCGCTGGCGTGGTGGATCCCCTGCATGGCAATGGCGATTCTTTCCATGCTGCTGTTTTTGTGGGTCACACGCAGCATTACGCTGCTGGAAGCGGGCTATGTGTGCGCGCGGGCCTTTATTTTGGCGGAGCTGGCGGCCAGCGTGGAATGGCAGCTGCACTGCGTGCTGTGGCCGCAGCGCGGCGGGGCGGAGCCGCTTTCGTTGCTGCTGTTGGCGGTGGTGTACGGCGGCATTTTTGCCGCGATGCTGTTTGTGGAGAACCGCCGCCCCGGCCCGGCCGGAAAGCTGAAAATAACGCCCGCAGGAACTTTTGTGGCGGTGGTCATGGCGCTGACCGCATTTGCCGTGAGCAATTTGAGCTTTGCCAACGGCAGCGAAGCCAACATGAACATGTTTTACATCCGCACGCTGGTGGACCTGGCCGGGGTGCTGATTTTGACGGTGCAGCACGAGCAGCTGCGCGAAGCCGCCCTGCACAGCGAGCTGGCGGAGCTGGACGGTGTTTTGCACCGCCAGTACGAGCAGTACAAGCAGAGCAAGGAGAACATCCGCCTGATCAACCGGCGCTACCACGAGCTGAAAATGCAGATTGCGGCCATCCGGGCGGAGCGGGACCACGCCAAGCAGGATGTGGCGCTGGCGGCCATGGAAAGCGGCATCCGCCAGTACGAGGCGGAGAACAAGACCGGCAACCCGGTGCTGGACACCCTGCTGACGGCCAAAAGCCTGTACTGCCAGCAGCACCACATCACGATGACCTGCGTGGCGGACGGGCATTTGCTGGATTTTTTGGAGACAGGGGAAATCTGCACGATTGTGGGTACGGCGCTGGACAATGCGACCGAGAGCGTAGAGACCGAGCCCGACCACGAAAAGCGGCTGATCCGGGTGGCGGTGTACGCCCAGAACGGCTTTGTGATGCTGCGGTTTGAAAACTACTGCGCGCAGGAAGTGGAGCTGGGCGCGGACGGCCTGCCGCGCCGCAACACCCATGGCGGCAGCGACCTGCGCGGTGTGCGCGCCGCCGCCGAAAAGCGCGGCGGAACTATGACGCTGCACTGGGAGAATGAGTGGTTTACGCTGCGGGTGCTGCTGCCGCAGAAAAGCTGAATGGATGGCCGTTTTTTTGTTTGAGGACAAAATGCACAAATAGTAACTTTTTAATTATGTAAATTAGACAATAAAATTTGAAACTTTTTTGAAACATTTGCAAAACATGTAATAAAAACAACAACTTATGTAGAATTGTGTGAAATTTTCTCTTTATTTGGTATCATATTAAACGAAATGATGAGCGCGCCATCAAAAGAAATGTCAACATTTACAAAAAGAGGAGGAATAACAAAATGCTGTCAATCAACATGGATGACGTTATTAACGTTATCAACTCCATCAAAGGATATTTGATTGGCTTTGGAATTGTGGCTGTGTTGCTGATTGTGGCAATGATTGCATGTCGCAAGATGAAAAAGTCCAAAAAGTATCTGATCCGTTTTAATGCAGTATTGGGCATTGTACTTGCGTTGGGTGTTACGGTAAACCTGATTCTTGTCGGCCCCATGTACTCCATGGTCACCCTTGCCACCGGCGGCGGTAAGGTCAGTGAGGAAAATGGCGCGCTTGCCACAGAACTGTGCGAGGACATTGCTGATGAAGGCATTGTGCTGCTGGATAACGCAGGGACTCTGCCGTTGGCCAAAAACAGCAAACTGAATGTTTTTGGCTGGGCCTCTACCAACCCCTGCTACGGCGGCACCGGCTCCGGCGCACTGTCGGACGCTTACCCCACGGTTTCTCTGCTGGAGGGCCTGACGAACGCAGGCTTTGAGCTGAACACGGAACTGAGCGATTTCTATACCGCTTACCGCGCAGACCGACCGGAAGTTGGTATGTTTGCACAGGACTGGACTCTGCCGGAACCGGAAGCAGCCCAGTACAGCGATGACCTGATCAACAATGCAAAGGCATTCTCTGACACGGCAATGATTGTAATCACCCGTGTTGGCGGCGAAGGCGCTGACCTGCCCACCGACGTGAGCACCGTTACCTATGATGCCGGCCACAGCTACAATGACTTTGAGCCGGGCGAGCATTACCTGCAGCTTTCCAAGACGGAAGAGGACATGGTAGATCTCGTTTGCAAGAACTTTGATAATGTAATTGTTGTTTATAATGGCGCAAACGCTATGGAACTTGGCTGGGTCAAGGACCACAGCCAGATCAAGAGCGTGATTTGGTGCGCAGGCACCGGCCAGAGCGGCTTTAATGCACTGGGCTCTGTGCTGTGCGGCGATGTGAACCCCTCCGGCCGCACCATTGATACCTTTGTGTATGACCTGACCGCCACCCCGACCTGGAACAACTTCGGCAACATGCTGTATGACAACATGAACGAGTTCGAGGCAGATTCCTTTGGCACCAAGGTTACCCCCGCTTTTGTCAACTACGTTGAAAATATCTACGTTGGCTACAAGTTCTATGAGACCGCTGCGGCAGAGGGCCTGATCGATTACGATAAGACGGTTGTTTATCCCTTTGGCCACGGCCTGTCCTACACCAGCTTTACCCAGACGCTGAACAGCGTTACCGAGAGCGATGGCACCATCACGGTTGATGTGACGGTCACCAACACCGGCAGCGTGTCCGGCAAGGATGTTGTGGAAGTTTACTACAACCCGCCGTATACCAATGGCGGCATTGAAAAAGCCTCTGCAAATCTGATCGGCTTTGCAAAGACCAGCGAGATCGCCGCAGGTGCTTCTGAAAATGTTCAGGTCACCTTCAAGGCGGAAGATATGGCTTCTTACGATGCACACGGCAAGGGCTGCTATGTGCTGGAAAAGGGCGATTACATCATCAGCATCAACAGCGATTCCCACAATGTGATCGATTCCAAGACTTACACGGTCGCATCTGACATTGTTTACAACGAGTCCAACCCCCGCTCCAGCGACCAGACCGTTGCCACCAACGAATTTGACTTTGCCGAGGGCAATGTGACCTACCTGTCCCGCGCAGACGGCTTTGCAAACTATGCCGAAGCTACCGCTGCCCCCACAGACTACTCCATGCCTGCTGAAGCAAAGGCTACGTTCTACAACAACTCCAACTACGACCCGAACGACTTTAACAATCCGGACGATGTGGCCCCGACCACCGGCGCAAAGAACGGCATCCAGCTGGCTGACATGGTTGGCGTGGCATACGACGATGAAAAGTGGGACAGCTTCCTGGACCAGCTGACGGTTGCTGATATGGACGGCCTGATCGCCCTGGGCGGCTACCAGTCCGTTGCCGTTTCCTCCGTGGGCAAGGTTCAGGCCATCGACTGTGACGGCCCTGCCTCCATCAACAACAACTTTACCCAGCAGGGCTCCATCGGCTTCCCGTCTGCTGTGATGATCGCAGCAACCTGGAACACCGATCTGGCCTATTCCTTCGGCGAATCCATCGGCAAGATGGCAGACGATATGGGTGTTTCCGGCTGGTATGCACCGGCTATGAACATTCACCGCTCTGCATTTGCCGGCCGTAACTTTGAGTATTACTCTGAGGACGGCGTGCTTTCCGGCGCAATTGCTTCCTATGCGATCATGGGAAGCCAGGACCAGGGCGTGTACGCATTCATGAAGCACTTTGCCCTGAACGACCAGGAAACCAACCGCTGCGGCATGCTGTGCACCTGGGCAAGCGAGCAGGCCATCCGCGAAATTTACCTGAAGCCTTTTGAAGCCTGCGTAAAGAACGCTGACTGCCACGCAGTGATGTCCAGCTTCAACTACATTGGCAACACCTATGCAGGCAACTGCCCGGAACTGCTGATCAACGTCCTGCGCAATGAATGGGGCTTTGTCGGCATGGTTCTGACCGACTACTACGGTGTTTACGGCTACCAGGATTCTGACCACCTGATCCGCAACGGCGGCGACTTCTGCCTGGTCAACTACGATACCGAGACCAACCACCTGACGGATACCACCAGCGCAACCGCACTGGTATGCGCACGCCAGGCCTGCAAGAACATCCTGTACACCGTTGCAAACTCCCGTGCTTACTATCCCGAAAACCTGAACCCCGGTATGGCTACCTGGGAAAAGGTTATGATCGGTGTTGATGTGGTTGGTGTTCTGGCACTGATCGCACTGGAGATCTTGGTTGCTAAAAAGGGTTACGCCAAGCGCAAGAAAGAAGAAGTTGATGCATAAGCCAAACGCATAACGCAGCAACTGATCCTGCTATAGAACACAGGCTCGCTGCACGGTCAGCGGGCCTGTGCTTTTATTAAAAGAGGACCGAAGTTCAATGAAAAACGCAAGTATCATTCAAAAATTAAACCTTGAACAAAAATGTGCGCTGCTTTCGGGCGCTACTACCTTTGGGACCCGTGCACTGCCGAAAAATAATATCCCGTCCATCACCCTATCCGATGGCCCCAACGGCGTGCGCAAGCAGGCGGGCGCGGCGGACCACCTGGGGCTGAACCCCAGCGTTCCGGCCACCTGCTTCCCCACGGCAGCCACTGTGGCGTGCAGCTGGGACCCTGCCCTGGGCGAGCAGATCGGCCAGGCCATGGGCGAAGAAGCCGCCGCGCAGGAAGTTGCCGTGCTGCTGGGGCCGGGCCTGAACACCAAGCGCAGCCCCCTGTGCGGCCGCAACTTTGAGTATTTCTCCGAGGATCCGTATCTTTCCGGCAAAATGGCCGCGAGCTATGTGCGGGGCATCCAGTCCAACGGTATTTCGGCCTGCCCCAAGCACTTTGCCGTCAACAGCCAGGAACTGCGCCGCATGGCGTCGGATTCTGTGGTGGATGAACGCACTTTGCGGGAGCTGTACCTGACCGGGTTTGAGATCGTGGTCAAGGAAGCAAAGCCCAAGACCATCATGAGCAGCTATAACCTCATCAACGGAACTTACGCCAACGAAAACCGCCACCTGTTAATGGACATCCTGCGCGGGGAGTGGGGCTTTGACGGCGCGGTGGTAACGGACTGGGGCGGCAGCAATGACCATGCCCTGGGCGTGCAGAACGGCTCCACGCTGGAAATGCCCGCCCCCGGCGGGGACGCGGTGCGCGAGCTGATGCAGGCTGTGCAGAGCGGAAAAATTACCGAAGCGGATGTGGACGCCCGGCTGGACGAGCTGCTGACGCTGGTGTTTGATACCCATGCCGCTGTGCAGTCCCACAGCCGCACCTTTGATGCGGACGCTCACCACGCCCTGGCCCGCCGCGCCGCAGCCGAAAGCATTGTGCTGCTGAAAAACGAGAACGACCTGCTGCCGCTGGCCGAGGGCGCAAAAGTTGCCGTGATCGGCGACTTTGCTCAGACACCGCGGTACCAGGGCGCTGGCTCCAGCGCGGTCAACTCCATCAAGGTGGATACCTTTTTGGACTGCCTGAAAGAGAGCGGCCTGGCCAGCGTGGGCTTTGCCCCCGGCTTTGACCGCCAGGGCAAACCGGATGCCGCCAAACAGGCCGAGGCTGTAGCCCTGGCCCAAAAGGCCGAAGTGGTGCTGCTCTGCCTGGGGCTGGATGAAATCAAGGAAAGTGAGGGTCTGGACCGCGGCGATATGCGCCTTGCGGACAACCAGATCGAACTGTTAAAGGCCGTGCAGCAGGCCAACCCCAACACCGTTGTGGTGCTCAGCGCAGGGGCTTCGCTGGAAACCCCGTGGCTCAAACACTGCCGTACCCTGGTGTATGGTGCGCTGGGCGGCCAGGCGGGGGCGGGCGCCATGCTGGATGTGCTGACCGGCAAAGTGAACCCCAGCGGCAAGCTGGCCGAAACCTGGGTCAACGCCTATGCGGATACCCCCGCCAAGGATAACTTTGCCGGGCCGGGCCGCATGGTGCAGTACCGCGAGGGGCTGTATGTCGGCTACCGCTATTACCAGACCGCCGGTGTGCCGGTGGCATTCTCCTTTGGCTATGGGTTAAGCTACACCAGCTTTGCCTACAGCAATTTGCAGGCCGCGTCCAATGGCGTGACCCTGACCGTAACCAACACCGGCAAGCGCGCCGGTGCAGAGATCGTGCAGCTGTATGTGGCAAAACCCGGGGCAGAAGTGTTCCGCCCTGCACAGGAGCTGAAAGGCTTTGCCAAGGTGCAGCTGCAGCCCGGCGAAAGCAAGACCGTGACCATCCCGCTGGACGACAAGGCATTCCGCTACTGGAACACCAAGACCGACAGCTGGGAAGTGGAAGGCGGCAACTATGAGCTGCGGGTCGGCGCGTCCAGTGCGGACATCCGCCTGACCGCCGTGGTGGAAGTGGCCGGTACCGGCGCACCCAACCCCTATGCGGGCAAGCATCTGCCGCACTATACCAGCGGCAAGGTGCAGAGCGTGCCGGATGACGAATGGGCCACCCTGCTGGGCCGCCCGGTGCAGCAGGGAAAAGTTAAAATTGATCGCAACATGACCCTGGGCGAGCTGAACCACAGCCGCAGCCCGCTGGGCTGGCTGATCTGGCTGGTGCTTACCGCACTGCTGAACGCCAGCTACAAGCGCGGCAAGCCGGACCTGAATGTGCTGTTCCAGTACAACATGCCGTTGCGTGCCCTGGCCAAAATGACCAGCGGTGCCATCAGCATGGGCATGGTGGATGGCATTGTGATGGAATTACAGGGATTCTGGATCATCGGCCTCGTGCGGGTGATCATAGAAGCCGTGAAAAACCTGGTACTGAACGCACAGCTGGAACAGCGCCTGCGCAACAGCTGAGGAAAGAGAGGGGCTATTTATGCAGCTATGGAATAATTTTGCGGCAAAACACCCCGCCGCAGCCAAGTGGGTGCGCGAAGGCGGACTGTTTGTGATCGTATCCAACCTGGTTACGGTGTTCAAATACCTGCTGCTGCAATTTTTGCCGGCGGCGTTCAGCAGCCTGCCGGTGGTGGATTTTGGCTGGCCGGGCATCCCGGTCACGCTGTTTGGCGAAACCTTCCAGTGGAACATCCTGGGGTATGATTCCGCCCATGGCGGTCTGCCGTACTTTTGCGCCTACATGGTTGCCATGGTGGTGGGAGAATGCATAAACTTTCCCATCCAGCGCAACTTTGTGTTCCGCAGCAAGGGCAACCTGGCCAAGCAGATCGCCTGGTATGTGGTGGCGTTCTGCTTGATCACCTGCATCGTCAACTCCATCAACTGCGTGTGGGTGGCGGTTGCGGGCCTGCTGGTGCCGGATTTCATCTACAACATTGGCACCACCGTGCTCAATGGCGGCATTTCCATGGTGATCTTCTTCTTTGTGAACAAGATCATCTTCCCAGAGAGCGCACAGGCAAAATAAAGCCCGGCAGGATCACTGGTGCTTTTCCCGGTACTCGAACAGGGCGGCGGCACGGCACAGGAAAAAGTCCTTTGGATGGTATAAAAATGTGATTGCCAGCAACGGCGAAGATCTGAACGGATAAAGAAGAATGCTGCCTTTCCCTTATGTGGAGAAAGACAGCATTTTTATTGCGCTTTTCGGAAAGAGGTAAGCAGCGGCCCCTACGGAATTACAACAAAACACCCCCGCCGTGCGGTAAATGAACTGCGTAGGGCGGGGGCACCGTTATTTTACAAAGAAAACGCGCAGAGCGGAGATTTTAGGCAATACCGCACAATTCTAAGTGCCGATACGGCGAGCGAGGCACGGCAGCTGCTAAGCCAAAAGCGCAGATAATACTTTGTGTATTATCGAGCATTTTGGCAACGCAGATGCCGTGCCGCAGCCGCCGGAGCGGTGCTTAAGCCGTCAGGCGGGAATTGTGCGGTGTTGCCTTTACTGTTCCACGGCACCGGTGGGCAGCTGGGGAACAGCGGTCAGGATGCGCATGAACTCTTCGCCGGTGATGGTTTCTTTCTCGTACAGGTACTTGGCGATCTCGTCCAGCTTGCCGCGGTTTTCAATCAGCATCTGTTTGGCTTTTTCATGCTGCTGCTTGACAACTTCCACGACCTTATCGTCCACTGTGGCGGCTGTGCGCTCACTGCAGGCCAGGCTGGCATCGCCGCCCAGGTAGGCGTTGTTCACGGTTTCCAGGGCAACCATGTCAAAGTCGTCGGTCATGCCGTAGCGGGTAATCATGGCGCGGGCCATCTTGGTGGCCTGCTCGATATCGTTGGATGCGCCGGTGGTGATGGAGTTGAACACCACTTCTTCGGCGGCACGGCCACCGGTCATGGTGGCAATTTTGGCCAGGATCTCTTCCTTGGTCATCAGGGTGTGGTCGCCGTCCTCTACCTGCATGGTGAAACCCAGCGCGCCGGAAGTGCGCGGTACAATGGTGATTTTCTGCACGGGGGCGGAATGGCTCTGCAGGGCGGCAACCATGGCATGGCCGACTTCGTGGTAGGCCACGATGCACTTTTCTTTGTCGCTCAGGATCTTATTCTTTTTCTGGGCACCGGCCAGGATGGTATCCACGGCTTCCTGCAGGTCGTACTGGGTAACGGCCATGCGGTGGTGGCGCACAGCGCCCAGGGCGGCTTCGTTGATGATATTGGCCAGCTCGGCACCGGAAGCACCGGGAGTCATGCGGGCAACCACGGCAAAGTCACAGTCGGGGCCGATTTTGACCTTTTGAGCGTGCAGGCGCAGGATGCTTTCGCGGCCTTTCAGGTCGGGCAGCTCCACGGGCACACGACGGTCAAAACGGCCGGGGCGGGTCAAAGCGGGGTCAAGGGATTCAGGACGGTTGGTGGCGGCCAGAATGATAACACCCTTGGCGGCGTCAAACCCGTCCATTTCGGTCAGCAGCTGGTTCAGGGTCTGCTCGCGTTCATCGTTGCCGCCCATACCGGAAGCACCGTCACGCTTTTTGCCGATGGTATCGATCTCATCAATAAAGACAATGCAGGGGGCTTTTTCGTTGGCCTGTTTGAAGAGGTCACGCACCTTGGAAGCGCCCATGCCGACGAACATCTCGACAAATTCAGAACCCGCAATGGAGAAGAAGGGAACACCGGCTTCGCCGGCAACAGCGCGGGCCAGCAGGGTTTTACCGGTGCCCGGGGGGCCGACAAGCAGAACGCCCTTGGGCATTTTGGCACCGATATCCTCGTAACGCTTGGGGTTATGCAGGAAGTCAACGATTTCCTGCAGGCTCTCTTTGGCTTCGTCCTCACCGGCAACATCGGCAAATTTGATGGACTTGCCATCCTCAACGACATACTGTTTGGCACCGGATTTGCCGCCGCCAAAAATCATGCTGTTGGCGCCGCCGGTCATTTCACCGACCCGCTTACGCATCATGCGGTTGAACCAGACGATCAGGATGATCATGGGCAGCAGCGAGATGACCCAGCCCAGCAGGGTATCCACCCAGGTGGTCTGGTTGTACACCTTGCCAAAGGAAACGCCGGCGCTTTCCAACCGGTTGACCAGCTGCAGGTCCTGCGCAATGGAGTTGGTGCAGTAGGTGGTATCGTTTTTGTCCACAAAATAGATCTGCTGATCCTGAATTTCAACGGTGCTCAGTTCGCCGCCTTCGAGCATGTTCAGGAAGGTGCCGTAATCGACCTGTTTGACCTGGCCTTTCATCATGGCGGGGAAGGCCCAGAAATTGAGCAGCAGCAACACCACAAGGATCACGGCATATACAATGCCGGTCGTCTTTTTGGGGTCGCGCGGCTGTTGGGTTTCGTGCATAACAATTCCTCCAGTTGGGGGCGGTAATAGGGGCCCCCGATAGATTCTATCATGAAGAATAAAAATGAACTGCGGATGAACAAGGCATGAAATAGCTGGAAATTCCGGTAAACTTTGCGTGAACAAGGGCAATTTGTGGGCAAAAACAGGAATGCAGACCGCGTAACGACAGGGAAAAGTGAAAAGAATCTGAACGGTTTTCCACAAACAGAGGGGCTTCTTGTGGAAAACAAAAACGCGCGGCGGGGAGATAGGATGTTGATGACAGGATACTATGGTTGCAGCTCAGTATGCGGGACGATGCAGGCATCGTCCTCTACAAATCTTTATAACAAAAGCGGGGCGCTGCCAATCAGCAGTGCCCCGCTTCATTTTGTGTTATGCAGTTTTATCGCCCCAGGCGCACCGGCTCCGGAGGCTCCTGGCCGGGGCGCAGGTCCATCCACCAATAGGCAAGGTCCAGCCATTGGCCGAACTTGTACCCAGTGCGGGGTTCCACGCCGATTTTTTTGAAGCCGAGCGCTTTATGGAACGCGCAGCTCTCTTTGTTCTGGCCGGTCACAAGGGCAACGGCGTTGCAGTAGCCGCGCTGGCGCACGCCGTCCAGCAGGGCTTTGTACAGCCGCCCGCCAACCCCCTGGCCCACACAGTCGTGGGCGCAGTAAACGGTTAGCTCCACATCCCACGCATAAGCTGTGCGGCTGTGCCAGGGGTGGGCGCAGGCAAAGCCGCACAGCTTGCCCGCTGCATTGACGGCAACCAGGAACGGCGCGCGCTGCTGCACATAGGCGATATTTTCGCGCTGGAATTCCTCGGTACACAGGTCATACTGGAAAGTGGCCGTGGAGTGGGTGACATACCAGTTGTACAGCTCCGCCACGGCAGCGGCGTCCTCCGGCGCGGCATCCCGCAGGGTGATGGTGTTTTCAGCGGTCCACTGGGCGGCAAGGGCTTCCTTTTCGGGTTTTGGCAGCTTTTTCAGGGCGGCTTCCCGCTTCAGGGCGGCACTTTTATCGGTGCAGCGCTCGGCATAGGTCAGCTTAACGGCACCTTTGGCGTGGGTATACTTGGCACCGGCCTTGCCGCCCTTGTGGGCGCGCAGGCGGCGGGCAAGGTCATTGGTCCAGCCGGAATACAGGCTGCCATCCGCGCAGCGCACCATGTAGACCCAGGCGGAAGCCGGGTCTGGCTGGCAGTCCGCCGCGGTGCTGGGGCGGGGACCAAACTGCTCTAGAGTTTCGGCGCTCACTGTGCGCTCACCGGCCTTCCGGCGGCGCGCAGGGCACGGCGGCATGCCTCAATGGCATCCTCTTTGGTTTCCGCGGTGACAAGGAAACGGCTGGGGTGGCAGAACTTGAGAGCCAGGCCGCTCTTTTCGCGCAGGATCTCCTCCGGCTGGCCGCCCCATGCGGGCGGAAACGGCACCTTGCTGCGGCGGGTCTTGTAATCGGTCACGCACTGGGCGCTGTAGCCGCCGCGCTGGCTGGGGTAGACAACAAACAGGGCATCGGTTTTGTACAGGCCGTTTTTCCAGGGCATGTAGTCCGGCAGGACCACAATGCCGTCCTTGGAGTTCTTGTAGGCGTTCTGGACGGTCTCGTCCGCGCGGTTCACGGCGTTGGCTGCGGCAATCTCGTTTTCCAGCACCTGCTTGGCAAAGGGCACGGCGCGCCAGAAGCAGGCATCGGAATCTTCGCCGGAATCCCACACGGGGTTAAAGCTGCCGATGGCATCGGCCAGGGAGTTCTGTTCGCCGGTGTTATCGTTCAAGTCCAGGGGCTGAACAAAATTTTCATCCAGCAGGCGGGCCTGGTGGGCACCCACCAGCTGGGCACCCAACACGCGCCACAGCAGGCCAAAGGCCGCATAGGGCACGCCGTTGGGGCGGCTTTCGCGCGGTTCCTGGTGGTGGTCAAACATACCGCAGCCCACATCGTACACAATGCCGTCAAAACCATCCGGCACAACAAAACCGCGGGTTACTTTGATATCCGGCCGCACAATCATCAGCAGCGCTGTGGCAAACACATCGTCTGCATGGAACTTGCCGCCGTGAGTAAAACCTTTTGCAGGAATTTTCATAGAATAGCCTCCGTCTATGGGGTAAAATGATGATTAACTAATATTATAACATGAAAGCGTAGGTTGGTAAATGCAAAATCTGCGCGGGCGGGCCGGATTTGGAACAAGTGGCGGCATTTGGCCGAAAAACGGTGATTCACAACCGGCATAAAATGTGATATACTAACCTAATATGCCCTTTTTCGGGCATACTGGACATTCGGCGTGTTGACGCGGAATGTTGACCGCAACTTAATGAACAAACAAAGCGAAGGAACAGGATACCCATGCAAAACATCAAAAAAACATTAAAAAGCAAGCGCTTCTGGCTTGGCACGGTGCTGCCATTTGCGCTGGCTGTGGCAGCGGCCTTTGTGGCGCGCTACCAGTTAGAAATTTCTGACGGTGTAACTGCCAACTACATGGCGGGGCAGTGGCCGGTATACGCACCGCTCAATGCGCTGACGGCGTTCTGCCTGACGCTGGTGGTGTTTGCCCTGTGCGGCAGCTGGGGCATTGCAACCGGCATTTCCGGCCTGATTTTTACCGTGCTGGCGCTGGTCAACTATTACACGCGGGACCTGCATGGTTCCGCCCTGATGCCGCAGGACATCCTGAACCTGGGCACCGCGGCAGAGGTGATGGGCAGTTATACCCTGCACATTACCCAGACAGTTATTACCATTGCGCTGCTGTACATCCCGGTGCTGGTGGCTGCCGTTGTGCAGGTCAAACTGGCCGGCAAGCATAAGCGCAGCTGGAAACAGCGCGGCGCCCATGCGCTGGCCTGCGCCTGCGGCATTTTTGCGGTGCTGTATCTGGGGTATTTCAGCCCCAACCCCATCAAGCCCGCCGCCACTTACGGCTGGGCCTGGCAGGAAACCTATTATAAGTACGGCTACCTGGCGGGTAGCATTGAAGCCGCCAGCCTGATGGTGGACCCCATCCTGCAGCCGGACGGCTACAGCGAGGACGCCGCCACCGAGGCCGCTGCAATGGCGCAGGACTATCAGGCCAGCCCCGAAACGGCAAACGAGCAGGACTACCCCGATGTGTTCCTGATCCTGTCCGAAAGCTTTTATGACTTTGACCTGGTAACGGACCTGCAGGCCGACCAGGAGATCATGCAGGTGACCAAAAACCTGCCCAACTCCATTTATGGCCACACCATCAGCCCGCATGTGGGCGGCGGCACCAACTCCAGCGAGTACGAGATGCTTTCCTCCAACTCGCTGATGCTGATGCCCTCTATCACACCGTTCAACTGGTTGAACCTGCACAAGGCAAACAGCCTGGTCAGCAACCTGAAAGATCTGGGGTATACCACGCTGGCAGCCCACCCCTATACCAACTCCAACTACCGCCGCGATTCTGCCTGGCTGACGCTGGGCTTTGACGAGACCCACTTCCAGGATGATTTTCCGACCAAGGAAACCTATGGCAGCCGTCCCTACCAGACCGACAGCGCCACCTACCGCGACCTGGAAGGTTTGTATGAAGCAATGCCGGAGGACCAGCCGCGGTTTGTGTTCCTGGTTTCCATCCAGAGCCACGGCGATTACGATATGAACCCCCCGGAGGAGGATATCGTGCATGCCGCAACCGATTACGGCGAGTATGATTCCATCATGGATGAATACCTGAGCAACATCTATATGACCGACCGTGCCTTTGGCGAACTGACCGAATACCTGACCGAGCAGTACGAAAAGACCGGCCGCAAGGTGATTGTTGCCATGGCAGGCGACCACGCCCCCAGCTTTGTGGATCATGTGGCCGACCATACCTTTACCGATGAGAACAATTTACAGATTTTGGAGCGCAGCACGCCCTACCTGATCTGGGCAAACTACCCGCTGGAAAACGCAGACCAGACCAGCGCCACCGACGAGTACAACCGCATGGATATGTGCATGCTGGCTCCCACCCTGGTGGAAAATGCCGGGCTGCCGCTGACCCCGTATTACCAGTACCTGCTGGCACTCAAGCAGGTGGCCCCGGTGGTGACAGCCGCCAATGACTATATGGACGCGGACGGCGTGACCCACACCTACGGCGAGAATGCAGAGCTGGATGCCTGGGTGCATGGGTACTTCTATTTGGAGTATAACAACATCGGTGCCAAAGCAACCCGTCAGCAGAATTTGTTCCAGGTGGAAAAGTAAGAAGCTGATAAGTAGGCGTCAGCCAGGATTCCTCTGATTTAGGGCAACACCGCACAATTCCCGCCTTACGGCTTAAGCACCGCTCCGGCAGCTGCGGCACGGCATCTGCGTTGCCAAAATGCTCGATAAGACATCCAGTATTATCTGCGCTTTTGGCTTGGCATCTGCCGCACCTCGCTCGCCGTATCGGCACTTAGAATTATGCGGTATTGCCTTAAAAACAAAAATGGCAAGAAAAAATCTCCCCGCTGCAATGTGCTGATGCACAAAATGCAGCGGGGAGATTTTCAATTTCAGATACACTCCGGGCCGTTACACGGCGGCGGGCGCTTTCAGCACAAAGGTCTGTACGCCCCAGATCACCAGAACAACAATGCCGAGCGCGATGCGGTAAACGCCGAACGCGGTGAAGGTGTGGCGCTTGACGTAATCCATCAGGAAGCGGATGGCGATGATGGAAACGATAAAGGCAACTGCACAGCCAACGATCAGCACAACGGTCTGATCCAGCGTGAAGCTGTTGCCCTTGCCAAAGAACTTGACCAGCTTGAGCAAACTGGCACCGGCCATGACCGGGATGGCAAGGAAGAAGGTGAACTGGCTGGCAGCCGGGCGGGACATGCCGCACAGCATGCCGCCCAGAATGGTGGAGCCGCTGCGGGAGGTGCCGGGAATCAGGGAGAGCACCTGCCAGCAGCCAACCTTGAACGCCTGCGGGTAAGTAATGCGGGAAAGCTTGGTGGTGGTGGGCACCCGCGGGCGGCGCTCGATCAGGATAAAGGCAACGCCGTACACAATCAGCATCAGGGCAACCACCACGCTGTTATACAGGTGGGCGTCCATCCAGTCGTCCAGCAGAATGCCCAGCACGGCGGCGGGCACGCAGGCTACAATAATTTTGAACCACAGCCGGACCACGGGCCAGCGCAGGTGGGCGGCAAAGCCGGTATCACGGCCATTATCCTTGCAGAACGGCCACAGCTTGTGGAAATACAGCACCACAACAGCCAGGATAGCACCCAGCTGGATGACAACGCGGAACATTTCCATAAAATCTTCCGTATAGCCAAACTTCAGCACCTGCTCGGCAAGGATCATATGCCCGGTGCTGGAAATCGGCAGCCATTCGGTGATGCCTTCAATCACACCGTAAATGACGGATTTCAGAATTGAAAGAAACAGGTCCATCTTTTTTCCTCCCCTTGGCGGGATCACTCCCGGCCAGCAATACAAATATATAGTAGCACACTTTACGTGATATTGCACCCTGCCGCTGTATAATTTACACTTTTGCTCCAAAACAACAGGCAAAAGCGGTTGCCGTTTTGGCAAAATGCTCCTATAATAGAAGTGTGGCTTTTGCCGTATCAGTGGGAAAAGTTAGAATGTGTATAGAGAATAGAGGATATTACAAAATGTATAAAACTGTAGTGTTTGACCTGGATGGTACGCTGCTGAACACCCTGACTGACCTGGCGGATGCCGGCAACCGGCTGTGCCGGAAATATGGCTGGCCCACCCATGAGCGCCAGGCGTACCGCTATTTTGTGGGCAACGGTATCCCTAAACTGGTGGAGCGCCTGGCCCCGGCAGACCAGCGCACCCCGGCGGTGCTGGAAGCGGCCCTGGCGGATTTTAAGCGGGATTATGGCCAGCACCTGCGGGACACCACCGCACCGTACCCCGGCATCCCCGAAATGCTGGCAAAGCTGAAAGCGAACGGCGTGCAGCTGGCGGTGTTTTCCAACAAGGCGGATGCGCTGGCAAAAGAGGTCGTCAAGGATTATTTCGGCACGCAGTATTTTACGATCGTGCGCGGCCAGATGACCGGCGTGGCCCCCAAGCCCGCCGCCGAGGGCACGAACGCCCTGCTGCAGGCCCTGCATGCCGACCCGGCCAGCACCCTGTATGTGGGGGACAGCAACGTGGATGTGGAAACCGCCCACAATGCGAACCTGCCCTGCTGCGGGGCGGTGTGGGGATTCCGCACGCGGGAGGAACTGAATGCGGCCGGGGCGGAATACCTGGCAGAAAACAGCGATGAACTGTATGACGTTATCATGAAATAACTGCAAAATTGCGGTGGGGGGAACTGTAAAATGATTGCGCAGCGCTATAAAGATATGCTTAGCGGCAAGTCCGTTATTCGCCAAATCTCCGAGTGGAGCACGGCTCGCGGGACCGAGATCGGCTATGAAAATGTGTTTGATTATTCGCTGGGCAACCCTTCGGTGCCCTGCCCGGAGCACTTTACCAAAACCTGCATCGATCTGCTGCAAACCAAGGAGCCGGTGACGCTGCATGGCTACAGCCCCACGCTGACCATCCCCGCCGTGCGCAAGGCGGTGGCCGAAAGCCTGAACCGCCGCTTTGGCATGGACTACGGTATGGAGCATATCTTTATGGCAACGGGTGCTGCCGGTGCGCTGGCCCACGCCATGCGCTGCGTGGCGGTGCCGGGGCAGGATATTATCACATTTGCGCCGTTCTTCCCGGAATACAAGCCGTATGTGGAGGGCGCGGGCCTGAATCTGAAGGTCGTTCCGCCCCGCACGAAGGATTTCCAGATTGACTTTGACGCATTTGACGCGATGCTGGATGAGAACACCGCCGCCGTGCTGATCAACACCCCCAACAATCCCTCCGGCGCAGCCTACAGCGCCGAGACGCTGACCGGCCTGGCCGACCGCCTGCGCGCCGCCAGCGCCAAGTATGGGCACCGAATCTTTTTGATCTCGGATGAGCCGTACCGCGAAATCATGTTCGGCGGGCAGCCCATCCAGTACGCCGCCAAGTTCTATGACGATACGTTGACCTGCTATTCGTTCAGCAAGAGCCTGAGCCTGCCGGGCGAGCGCATCGGCTATGTGGCTGCGAACCCGCGCTGCGAGGACGCCGAGTATATTGTGCCCATGTGCGGCCAGATCAGCCGCGGAACCGGCCACAACTGCCCGGCATCACTGATCCAGCTGGCCGTGGCCGAATGCCTGGACGAAACCAGCGACTTGGGCGTGTACGAAACCAACATGGAGCTGATTTACGCCGAGCTGAAAAAGCTGGGCTTTACCGTGGTTAAACCCTCCGGCACCTTCTATATCTTCCCCAAAGCGCTGGAGGAGGACGCCAATGCGTTCTGCAAAAAGGCCATGAAGTATGACCTGGCGTTGGTTCCCGGCGACAGCTTTGGCTGCCCCGGCTACTTCCGCATGGCGTACTGCATTGATACCGAGAAGGTCCGCCGCAGCTTTGCCGCACTGGAAAAATTTGTGGCGGAAGAATACGGGAAATGAATTCCGTTCGGGCCGCGCCCGCCCGCAGTGGGAAGCAAAGCCCGAAACATACGATTTTGACACCATAAACGGGAGGTCTGCACAATGCCGCAACAAAAACGTCCGGCGCAGGGACCCAAGCGCCGCCCTGCACCCGCTGCCAGGAGCAGCAATATGCAGCGCCGCCGCGCTGTTTCACGCAAACAGAACCGCCGCGTGCATGCCCTGATCACCTTGATTTTCTGCATTGCCGTGTTTATTTTGGTGTGCGCAGGCTGCTTTTTGCTGGTAAAAACCGATGGCACCATTACCAACAAGCCCAACCAGAGCCAGGGGGATTCCAGCTCCGCCGCGCCCGATGGTACAGACAGCACCACGGATGGCGACAGCCAGCAGGAACAGCCCACCATGACCGAGGAAGAACGGCGCATTGCCGATGCCACCGCAACGGCGTCCGCAAACTGCACCAAGGATGCCCCGCAGGTGGTGGACCCAGCGCTTTGGGATGAGCGCGGCAAAGCCTTGATGGAACAGCTGGCTGCCGATGAATTTTACCAGAGCGAGGGGCTGAAATACAGTGCCAAAGATGGCTGCCCCTATATGATCGCGGTCAACCGCGCGGCTTCTACCGTGACGGTACTGGCGCTGGACGATGAGGGTAACTACACCAAGCCGTATATGGCCATGGTGTGCTCCGGCGGCGCAGATACCCCGCTGGGATTCTTTGCAACGCCGGTCAATTATGACTGGCGGCTGCTGGCCGGGCCGAGCTATGGCCAGTACGCTACTCGCATCTGGGATTCCTATCTGTTCCACACTGTGCCGTATTACAGCCAGCACAAGGATGATATCGAGTACGACCAGTTCAACCAGCTGGGCACCCAGGCCAGCCTGGGCTGTATCCGGCTGCTGGTCTGTGATGTAAAGTGGATCTATGATAACTGCCCCATCGGCACCCGCGTGGTGATCTATGATAACGCCGATGACCCTGGCCCCATGGGAAAGCCCGGCACCATTTACACCGACCCGACGGACGAGAGCAAGCGCGGCTGGGATCCCACCGACCCGGATTCCGCCAACCCGTGGGATGCAGCATTCCGCAGCGGTACAGCTATCCGCAGCGAGGCAGCCTGGAACGAATGGAACGACGCCCAGAACGATGGCCGCTGGAACGGCTCCATCAACCCCACTGACCTGCAGGGCTGGAGCACCGATTCCAGCGTTGAGGGCACCCGCGGATAACACACCATAGGGGTTAGGTTTTACCAGGTTTTCACCAAGAAGCACTTGTTCTGCCCGGCGAATTGGGATATAATAAAAGGGTTACAAACAGCTTTACCTGCCATGGAGGGCAATGAATGATGAAACTGGCAAAACGTGCAGCTGCACTTGTGCTGGCAGCGGTTCTGGCGCTCAGCCTGACCGCCTGCAGCCCCAAGGAAGTAGCAAGCAATCTGATTTTGAAAACGGCAGACCTGCTGGGCCTGCGTGAAGAAGGTTCCGATGACGATGAGGCGGACGAAATTGTGGCGCAGCCCGGCGGTGAGGTGAACTTCCCGGATGGGCTGCAGGATACCTCGGTCCACTGGAACCAACAGGTGCAGGATGGGACGCTGTATGTTGCGTTTAACAGCATCCAGAACCGCAACACCGAGTATTTTGTGGCGGGTTCCGATACCGTGCAGGTAACGGGCTATGGCACCACCGAATCCACCGGTATTCTGGAGTTCAAGGTGGCGCTGTGGGAACTTTCGGAGGATAAGGCAACCACTTCCTATGTGGCGGGCACCACGGTGTATTTCCCGACCGGCGGGGAGTGCAGCACCTATACCATCTCCGGCTTGACCCCCGGCAGGCTGTACAAGGCCAATGTCAGCTATGACTCTGGTATGTTCTACATTACCGGCGGCGTGAAAATTGAGGGCATTGGCAGCGACGACCTGGTTGCCCCGGATGCAGAATAACCAAAAATGAAGCGTGCCCCGGCGCAGCGGTCAACGCAGACCGACGCCGGGGCATTTTGCGGATATGACTGAAACAAAAAAGGAATCAAAAGATGAACTTTGATAAAAAACAGCTGCGCAACACCCTGCTGCTTCTGCTGGGGGCGCTGATCTGGGGCACAGCCTTTGTAGCGCAAAGTGTGGGCAGCGGCTATGTGGGGCCGTATACCTTTTTGGCGGCCCGCAGCTGGCTGGCCTGCGCATTTTTGATCGTGCTGGTTTTGCTGCGCCGCGGCAAGGCCCGCAAAGCGGATCCCGGCGTTCCGTTCTGGATCAACGGCCGGATGCTGCTGCGGGGCGGTGTGTTCTGCGGCATTGCGCTGTTTGCGGCTTCGGCGGCACAGCAGATCGGCATTGGCACCACCAGCACGGCCAAGGCGGGCTTTTTGACGGCGCTGTATGTGGTGCTGGTACCGCTGCTGGGGGTGTTCTTTGGGCGGCGGCCGGGGGTCAAACTGGGAATCTGCGCCTGCATCAGCCTGGCGGGGCTTTACCTGCTGTGCCTGGCGGGGCACGATACCCTGACCCTGACCGGCGGCGAATGGATGCTGCTGCTCTGCTCGCTGCTGTTTGCGTTCCAGATTATGCTGGTGGATCATTACAGCCCCAGGCTGGACGGTGTGCAGCTGAGCTTTGCGGAATTTTTTGCAACGGCGGTCCTTTCCACTATTTTTATGTTTGTGTTTGAAACGCCGACCTTTGCCCAGATCCAGGGGGCGGCGGTATCGATTGCTTACTGCGGCATTTTGTCCAGCGGTGTGGCCTACACACTGCAAATTGTGGGCCAGAAAGAACTTGACCCCACCATTGCCAGCATGGCCATGTGCATGGAAAGCGTGTTCAGCGCCCTGGCCGGCTGGCTGATTTTGGGCCAGACCCTTTCCGGCGTAGAACTGGCAGGGAGTGCTTTGATGTTTGCGGCAATTATTGGGGCGCAGATACCGGAGAAAGTTAGGAGTTAGGAGTTAGTAAAACGCGCACAGCGCCGATAAATATCGGGCGTTGTGCGCGTTTTTTGTATGATGACGAGGAAGAAAATGTATTGAAGGGGAAGAAAGATAAAATTTTGCCGCGAACAGAAAAAGAGATTTGTAGGGAACGATGCTTGCATCGTCCCGTGGGGCGGGCCGTAACGTGGGCAGGTGGTACAATTTTATGATGTCTCTCTGCGGCGCGGTCCACCGAAATTATTCTTTATTATTATTTATTCTTTTTTCATTCAAACAAAAACGCGCCCTCCCTTGCGGGAAGGCGCATTTGATTTAATCGTGCCGGATGGCCTCCAGGGCGCTGATGCGAACGGCGCGGCTGGCGGGAACGATGCCGGAAAGCAGGCCCACCACCACGGCAAAGCCGATGGCAGCCAGCACCAGCCAGATAGGAATGATGGACATGATGGTTCCGCTGCCGGAATCAGACATGTAAATTCCACCGCCGTAATACATCGAATCGCTGCTGCCCATCAGGGAGCTGAGGTCGATGGTGGCGTTGATGCCCAGCTTCATCAGCAGGGTGTTCAGGCCGTATACGATCATCGTCATGTTGTTCATGCCAAAGCTGATGATGTAGCTTAAAATCGTACCGGCTACGCCGCCGATAAAGCCGATCATACCGCTTTCAATCAGGAACATCCGCCGGATGTTGCCAATCTCGCAGCCCAGAACTTTCATCACGCCGATCTCACGGGTGCGCTCGTAAATGGCCATCGTCATGGTGTTGGCGATGTTCAGCGCGGCAACAAACAGGCTGATGGCCGCCAGACCCGCCAGGCGCAGCTGGCGCTGTGCGGTCTGCTGCTGCATCTGCTTGCGGTAATCCACCATGGAGCTGATCTGGTAGCCTTCCTCTTTTAAGGTATCGCAGATCTTATCCACATTCTTGATGTCATCGACCTTAATGTACACTTCGTTATAGGTCACTTTTTTGGGGTTAAAATCCGTTTTGGCCAGCTTGCTGTAGGCTTCGCTCAGCATCAGAAGGTCGTTCAGGCGGAAAGTAATGCCGTATTGCAGCATGTAATCCTCGGATTCTTCCGAGACAACGCCAACGATTTTGAGCTTGTAGCTCTGGGTCTTGGGGCTCTCGGTGTCACCATTGGTCAGGGTCAGGGTAAAGGTATCCTTGGTAGCATCCACAAAGGGCGGCAGCTGGTTGCCGTTGGCATCGGTTTCGCCGCTCCAGCGCTGGCGTTTGGAGCTGTTTTGGCTGCGGCGGGTATCCTCAAACTGATACAAAAACTCTTTGCCCACCACAACGGGGATCACATCCTTGCCGTAATTCACGCCGCTTTTGGGCCAGTCGCCGCTTTCCAGTTTGTTGTCCAGCAGGGGCATGGTGTCCGGGTCCAGGCCGAGAACGCTCCATACATAACTGGCGCGGTAGCGGTTGTTTTTGCCTGCTTCTACATACAGGTTCAGGTCCGGCTGGTAATAGGGGGTGACAGCCGTAACGTGGTCGATCTTGCGGAACCGCTGGACGGCTTCGTTATCCAGCTTGACCTCCTGCCCATTGATGTTCTGGCTGCCGTAGTTGTATACCTCAATCTTGGTCAGGCCGCCCATATTTTTGAGCATTTCGTCGTTGTTATGGCTTTCCGCAATGCCCATGGAGATCATAACGATAACCGCACAGATGCCCACAACGACGCCCACAACGGTCAGTGCCGTGCGGCCCTTGCGGCGGGACAGGTTGGTGACAGCCAGCCCGATCTGGTCAGATATCTTCATCGTTGCCTTCCTCCAGCTTGGCAAGTGCGGCGGCCTTCTTCTTTTTGCGTACCACCACAACGATCACAACTACCACCACGATCACAGCAGCGCCGATTGCCAGATAGGCCCACAGGGGCAGGCCGGTCTGCTGGGGCTGCATGTCATCCATGTTAGAGTCCATATCGCCAGAATCGCCGTAGTCCATGGCCGGCTGAACAGAGAAGGAAAAATCTTTGCTGACGGTTTTCAGGGTGCCGTTGGCGTCCTCATAGGTCAGGGTGATGGTACCGTTGCAGGTGCCTTCCTGGGTGGGGGTCATGTCAAAATCCACGCTGTTGGAGGAACCGGCGTTCAGGTTGCCGATGTACTGCACAGTGGTGTCGGCGCCCAGGTTATCGCCGGAAAGGGTGGCTTCCAGGTTGGAAAGGGCGTCGCGGCCCTTGTTGACAAAGTTCAGTGTGACGGAAGCGGAATCGCCCAGCGTAATGCTGTCGCTGAGCTCCAGCTGGCCCAGCTCAAAGCGGTCCGGCTGAGATACCGGAACCGAGATGGTGGTGGACATACCGGTAACGGCCTTGTTGGTGTCGGCACCGGTGCCCACGCTGTTCACGGTAATGTTGGCCACGCCGCCGGTAAAGCCGGCGCTGGGGGTCAGACTGAAGCTGACATCGCGGGTGGACTTGGGGGCCATGGTGCCCAGGTAGCTGCTCAGGCTGCCGCTGGTCATGGTGATGCCGTCCGGCAGGGTCAGCGAGATGACCACATCGTTCAGGTTCTCCTGGCCGCCGGTGGCGTACAGGGTCAGGGTCAGGGTAAAGGGCGTCCCGGCCACAACCGCTTCATTGCCGTAGCTGGAAGCGCGGATCATCAGGTTGGGGGTATCGGGGTCTTCGTCCACACACTGGCCCAGGGTAACGCTGAGCTGCTGCATCGCCATGGTGGAATTCAGGTAGCTCAGGTTGATGGGCACGCTGTTGCCGCCGCCGTTGTAGATCACATCGCGGAACAGCAGTACATAGCTGTAGTAACCGGCACCGTTGGCGTCGGTTTCCTCGTACAGCTGGCCAACTTCGGCGTTGCCGGTAAAGGTGAACGCGGAGGAGTTGATGCGGGCAGAGATCTGGTCCGCGGGAATGAAGTTGTTGTAAGCACCGTAATCCGCCACGCGCAGAATCAGGTTAAACCGGCTGTCCCGGTCAATGGTGGTGATCTCGCCGCCTGCGGCATCGGTCACGGTCTGAGCAATGATATAGGCCGAGCCGCTGTTGTTGGGCTGGGGGGATGGCGTCGAATCGGGATCGTCATGATTTTTGTCCGAGTTGTTGTTGTCGGAGGCTTCTTGGTCATTAGCGGTCACTTGCGAATTGGGGGCATCATCATTTGCGGCCAGGGCGGGCGTAGCAGCCACGCTGCCGAAGAGCATGACGGCCGCCAGCAGGGCGGCAAAACGGGAAGCTTTTTTCACTCCGGGGTCCTCCTTAAATTGATTCCATCTTTTTCTATGGGCAACACCGCACAATTCCCGCCTTACGGCTTAAGCACCGCTCCGACGGCTGC
>ERZ831634.581-NODE-581-length-44568-cov-20.977288_pt1 | contig 44568 bp, 39 predicted proteins | sample MGYA00519953_ERZ831634 | MGnify/ENA primary metagenome ERZ831634 (study PRJEB31850, sample SAMEA3708718) | human gut metagenome | biome: human gut; feature: human-associated habitat; material: faeces | place: China | collected 2014 ... | reverse complement strand
CGCCGAAAATACTTGGATGGTAACGTCCCGGTAAGATAGGGTGCTGCCGACACCTTACTAAACAGAGAAGATAATGTTCTTCTCTGTTTAGTCATATTCCTCCTTAGCTCAGTCGGTAGAGCATTCGGCTGTTAACCGAAGGGTCGTTGGTTCGAGTCCAACAGGGGGAGCCAGAGAGCTATAGCTTTTGCTATGGCTCTTTTTTGTATATATGATTTAGTATTGCAGTTTGTAAATGTAATGTATGGAAACAGTGCTTTCGTATGCTTACGTTAATGTAAGTGTGCGGAAGCACTTTTTGTCTAAAAAAATCACAGCACACGTTATGAGTGCTGCGATAAATAATCTGCTCGATAAATTGGAATTTAACGTTTATTCGAAGATTAAAGTTTCCCGATGAGAAAAAACCAATTTGATATTTTTCTTTGAATTCATCAACAACATTAAAGTACCTTGTTCTTTTGTTCCCATTTGTGTTGTCATAGCCAAAGAACGATATGGTTTAAAGCCGCATTTTTCCTGAACTCTTTTAGAGCGTTCATTAAAGTTATAATAACCGCAAAGCAGAAAATCATAATCCAATTCATTGAACAAATAATCTATTACTGCATTTACAGCTTCGGGTACAAGCCCGTTTCCCCAATAGTCTTTACTCAAAACATAACCTAATTCTCTGCCGTAGTAATCCTTGAATTCTGTTAAAGCATCTTCTAACCCATACTTTTCTATGCCAACAGTACCGATTACTTTATTGTTTTCCTTCAAGCAAATTGCAAATACTTTATCATTGCTGATAAATGAATTCATAATACTCTGAGATTCGGCAATACTTTCATGGTGTTTCCAGCCTGCCATCTCACCAACGCCTTCGACGGACGCATATTCATAAAAATCTTCCAAATCGGTTTGTCTGAATGGTCTAAGAATGAGCCTTTCTGTTTCTATCACTTTTCCGTTTATTCTGAAATCAGCGTTCATATTTTCACCTACTACATTAAATTCCGATTTGTCGAGCAGATCACCCGACCAAATTCCAAAACCATTATACCACAGCTGATCAATGGTTCGTCCCTTGTTTGTATTATTTCTTAGCCAGATCTTTAATAACTTCTCCTGCAACGATAAGCCCCACCACTGACGGAACAAATGCCGTTGAGCCTGGAATATCACGGCGCACTGTGCATTTTCTTGCCGTACCAGGAGGACAAATACAGTCCTGATGGCATGAAATAGCCATATCTTCTATCGGTCTGATAGGCTGTTCCTCTGAGTAAACAACTTTAAGCGACTTTATGCCTGCCTTTTTAAGCTCTCGTCGCATGACTTTTGCAAGTGGGCAGACCTTTGTCTGATAAATGTCCGCCACACGGAATGCTGTAGGGTCAAGCTTGTTGCCTGCACCCATTGAGGATATAACAGGTACTCCTGCGACGTCTGCTCGCTTTATTATCTCCAGCTTGCCTGTAACAGTGTCAATGGCATCGATAATGTAATCATACTGAGTAAAATCAAACTGATCCGCTGTGTCAGGCATATAGAAACACTTGTATGTGTTCACCTTTATGTCAGGGCAGATGTCGCTGATAACAATTCATCTGTCTATATAGGCAACGGTTATGTTGTTTATTATGATATTAAAAGCTCATGGGGCAATAATCAGAATATTGAAATAAAAATCAAAAATATAGGTTCAGAAACTATATCAAACTGGGCTTTGAAATACGACGCTCATGGATAGATAAGCGGACTTTGGAACGGCATTGCTTACAGCAGCAGCGAAACTCAGTATATTATAAAAAGCACAGGATATAATTATGAAATTCAGCCCGATCAGGAAGTGAATTTCGGTTACTGTGTGACATGAGAAGGTTTTGAAATTCCAAAAGCTTTTGAAATCTGTTCAAAAAGAACCGATAAAGCAGAAAATGAATATATTGTTTCGCTGAATGTTACCAACGATTGGGGTAACGGTTTTACCGGTGAAATAAAAATACAAAATCTCTCAGCCGAACCAATCCCCAGACTTTTGGCGTGCCTGATTCTGAGTATATATTTGAAGTTGACGTTCCGTCAGATGTCGAAAACTTTTCAAATATTAATACCGATACAAATCCTTTCGAGGTATCGGTTAAAATGAAAGCTGCAGGAAATATTCTGTCAAATCTTGATGCAAGAGAAAGCCTTTACTCAAATGCAATGACAAATGATGCAACTTTAGGAATTTTTTCGGAATTTATTTACGATGAGGGTTGCAAAATTGAAGAAGCTGTGATACAATTTAAAATAGATGACGAAATGCAGTCGAAGCAGATACTAAAAAGGCTGAAGATTCTGAGTTCTATACACTGTTTCCATTGATTATTTCAGTATTAGAATTAGGCAATCAAGGCATATCTACTGCTTTTTCATGTATATCGGACCTTTTCAGTAACACGGTCAAAACTTGTAATTAATGAAATAAGAAGATTATTGAACTTAGAGGAGGATTTTTTTGATAGATGGCAATAATGAGTTAGAAAATCATATTTACTATGTTTGCTTAATAAATGTTATTTTATTTCTGATTGGCGTATTTGCGGCTTATGGTGTTTATTATGAATATTTGTATGAAGGGATATTCACTAACGGTATATCTGATTTCAAAAGATTGATAATATTTAATTTTATATGCTATCTTTTGGTTGTGTATAATGCCGCAGTCATTATAATGGCTATGGGTGAGGGCCTTTTGCTAAGTGCAAGATATAGGAAATTTAATAAGTCAAAAAAATTAGGCTTGAAAATTATTACATCAGCCGTAATAAACCATGATAAAGATTTTTTGTTAAAAAATCGGATACGGATATTAGTTTTTATTTGTTTGCTTATAGGAGTAGGTGCAGGTATAAATAAAATATTTGAGATCAGCAATATGACAGTATTTGAACAGTTGTCTCTGATATCCGAAATAAATGACGATATAGAATATGATGATCCGATAAGTATTGAAACCGACAGCATTGAGTTATACGATAATCGAAATATTTGGGTAGAAAACAGTGATGGTGTTAATGTAAAACGATCACTAAAATCAAGTCAGGTCGAAACGATCAAGGGCGACAACGGATTTCAAAAAGAAATTCCAGTTGAACGGCATTTTCGAATCTCATATTATAAAAGATCAGGTTATGTAAAAGAAGTTCTGGATATAACGGATACCTCCGATTACAATTTGTCACTTAGTTCTCCATCATATTCATATTTTATAAAACAAAATATTGAAATAAGATTAAGCGTCAATGAAAACAATACAATACTTGTAGAGCGTTCTGGTATTGCAGTGTATGATGATTTAGATCCGAACAGCGTAGAATTAGCTGAGATGGAAAAGAAAATATATTGGTACATTACCTGTGACGGCGAGTTCTATAAGCGCAGTTTAGCTATTCGGTCAAACTGGACAAATATTCTAACTTTTGCTCCTGCCGGAGATTACGCTGTCACTCTTGTTTTGGATAATGACGAAGAAATCGAAGATCAAGCCCCTATCAGCAATACCATTTTATATTCTAAGAGGAGTAAGAATAGTAATTCTGAAGAGTATGAGAGTGTACCACTGGAAAAAGAAGAGTGATTATTTTAGGGGGAAAAACAATGACCCAATTCACAAAATCATTTCTATGGAGATTCATATTAGATATAATTCTTCTTGGAATTTTCGTAAGACTTTTGCAGAGCGTTATCTTGGCGATTTTGTCAAGAAGTATGGAAACTTATGATGATGTTGATTATGTATATGATAAATACGCATATAACAATATCAAACATATTAATGAGGAGATTTTGTAGGGAAAAATATGAAAGCTATTAAAACAATTTATAATAATTGCGGTTGGTTTTTGTTAGTGCTGATATTCGGAAATATATTATTGAATTTTTTTGCTCCAAACTCATTGATTGGTCAAGAAAATATAAATTTAGTTTGTTTATTTTTGAAAATTAAAGCAATCTCAGCAATTGTACTAGCCTTTTTTATGATCATGTTTATGATAAAATCGGCTGTAACATTCTTTAATGAAAAAGGTTACGGTTTAGGTCATAAAATTGTTGGAGTCGTATTTTCGTGTTTTGTTTCAATATTGTGGATGAATTTTATATCTGTTCAGTCTCAGTATAGTACATACGGCATAAAAAATCTAATTGAAGAAATTTCTGTTGTGCAAAAAATAAGCGACGGAAGTGCTTTTAAGAAAACTATTAATTTAACCAAGCAAGATGATAATATTTCGGTTTATACAAAAAAATCGAAAAAGTCTTCTTATCCATCACGATTTCAAGGCGTTCAGGCTACTCAATTGTATAATTTTTATGGAGTTTATGCGGATTCAGACAAATTAAAAGTATATAATGAAAGCATAAATACTCAACTAAGATTAAGTCTTAGTAAATCAGAGTTTGACTATTATAATGACTTGATAAAATCAGCTAATAACAATGATGAGTTTCAAATTGAGTTTTATACTGATAAAGATGGAAAGAATTTGGGATACATAGAATCAATTCAGTTGGTTGAGAAAAAAAATTCGCCGTCATATTCAGAAAATATATCTGTGAAAGAAAATTCGGATTTATATACTGTTACAAAGAGCGATAATTCAGAATTAGAAAATAGATGTTGGCTTATAGTCAAGGACGGTGAAATTCAAAAAATTGTCGATGCAAGTGAAATAAACGAATTCAAATTGCGAAAGGATGTGCCGGAAGGAGTATATACAGTATTATTGTGTACTGATTATGATTCTACCACACATTCATATACACAAGTAAGCAACGCTATTGAAATTATAATTTGATAACAGGAGAAAGACATGACCAAATTTACAAAATCATTTCTATGGAGATTTATATTAGATATAATTCTTCTTGGAATTTTCGTGAGACTTATGCAGAACATTATCTTGGCGATTCTGTCAAGAAGTATGGAAACTTATTCGACACCGTTTCTTATTATTGAAGCAGTTGTCGTATCGGCAATCAGTATGTTGTTTATCTGCTTTATTACCTATTGGAATAACAGCGTTATTTCAAACAAATGGAGAGCTATGAAGCTTTGAGGGGTTTATAAGTTTCATTGATAAGTGGATAGAGAAAATGACCAGATTGGTGATTGCGTGAAAAATACAGGATAGTTGTAAATATGTTGAATTATCGATACTACGAAAAAGACCGAGTAAGATGTTCCGGTGGAACATTTTGCTCGGTCCGATTATTATTTGACTTTGATAGTTATTATGTTGTAATATCAGACCGGAGCCGCATATACTCCGTAGATCTCGGTATAATTAGAGGTAAATATGTGAAGCTGTCCCATGTCATAAATGCTTACACGGTAGTTGCTGAAAGCTTGTGCAATGTCATCGTATGAGTAGAAAGCAACTCCTGACGACACCTCGCTTGCACTAGTGCAAATATCCCAGCTATATGAGTACTTGTTTTCAAGGAACAGCATAGGAGCGCTGTCACCGCTGTAAACAATAGCGATTCTATAGCTATCGCTTATATACTTTAACCCGTCAGAAATCGTGAGATCTGAACAGACAGGTATACCGCTTCCCATTTTATTTTGTAATAGTCACCAATCACATAACACCGTTATGTTTCAATATCATATAATATGCTGAAAATATGGTAAATGTATTGACATATCGGGCGTTATATGCTAAGATAACAGTGTTATGTGAAGTGGAAAGTGTGGTGCAGTAATGGGTGACGAACTTGAAACAAGGGAAAAGCTGTTGGAAAGTGCAATGACCGAGTTCTCTGAAAATGGTTATATGAAGGCTTCTCTGAGAAAAATATGCGCTGACGCAGGCGTGACGACCGGTGCGCTGTATTTCTTCTTTAAAAATAAAAATGACTTGTTCAAGGCTATTGTTGATGAGCCGCTGAAAGAGCTTTGCAGGCTTCTTACGGAGCATTATATGCAGGACGCTCAGGATATGGATAGCGATGACCCTGCGGTGCTGTCTGCTGAGTATCACATTGATACTCACACCGACCTTGACAAGCTTGTTGATTATATGTATCTCCACTATGACGTTTTTATGCTGCTGCTCACGGGTGCGCAAGGGTCTGAGTATGAAAATACTGTGGATATGATCGTAGATATGACAGAAAAGGGCTTTAGGATATCAGCGGAAAAAGCTGCCGCAAAAATGCCTAACTGCCACGTTGATGAGTATATGCTTCATTGGATAACCCATATAAGTGTTGACGCCTACACTCATTTGCTAACTCACGAGAGAGATGTGGAAAAGGCAAAGCTCCATATGCGCAGAGTAATGGAGTTTCTAATAAAAATATGGTTTACAATGATAGTCGAGGATTAGAAAATTGCCGCCTGCGGGCGGTAACTTTTAGAAACCTACATAACAACGTTATGTGTGAATTTTGTATCTCAAATGTCGATGAAATGTGCAGATATGCACATTTTTATATAAAGTAAAGTTAGCTAAGTCTAACTTCTAAATGGAGGAAATGATATGTATTTGGAGATCAAAGATGTGAAGAAAAGCTACGGCAGTGACGCCAGCTATATTCAGGTGCTAAAGGGTATCACCACAAGTCTAGAAAAAGGTCAGATGTGCGTTATTCAGGGTACGAGCGGTTCTGGTAAATCCACGCTCCTTAACTGCATAGGCGGTCTTGACACTATGGACAGTGGCTCTGTTAAGGTCGACGGCAAGGAGATTTTCGGTCTTAAACCTGATAAGCTTGCCGACTACAGAAAGGAAAATCTGGGCTTTATCTTTCAGTTTTATAACCTCGTTCCAAATCTGACAGTTGTGGAAAATATTCAGGTTTGTGAATATCTTTCAGATTCGCCACTGGATATGGAAGAACTTCTCACAACGTTGGGACTTTCCGAACACAGAAACAAGTTTCCGTCACAGCTTTCAGGCGGTCAGCAGCAGAGATGTGCTATAGCAAGGGCACTTATAAAAAATCCAAAGCTACTTTTGTGCGACGAGCCCACAGGCGCTCTTGACTCCAAAACTTCAAGGGATATTCTCATTCTGTTGGAGAAGCTAAACGAAAAATATGGCACAACAATGCTTATCGTTACTCACAACAATGCTATAAAAAATATGGTGCATAAGGTAATAATCGTTAAGGACGGACTTATCAAAAAGGATTATCTTAACGAAACACGCATACCTGCCGCAGAGCTGGAGGACTTGTAATGAACAGGGTACTCAGAAAAAGGCTCGGACGTGAGCTTAAAACAAATTTCGCACGTTATCTTGCGCTTGTATTGCTTATCGTAATGGGAATGTACATAATAGTTTCCGTGGTTGCAAGCGCAGACACTATCATAGACGGAACTGCCGAACATGGCAAGCAAAACAAGGTTGAGGACGGACAGTTCGGCGTTTTTATTCCTCTTACAGACGAGCAGGAAAAGGAAATAACAGACAAAGGAATTACTCTTGAACAGCATTTCAGCATTGACGTTACAGCAAAGGACGGCTCAAAGCTCCGTGTTTTCCGCAAAAGAAATGACATTGACCTTATCGAGCTAGACAGCGGTAGACTTGCTGAGAAAAAGGGCGAAGCGGTAGTCGAAAAGCGCTACAGCGAGGAACATTCTCTGTCAGTGGGTGATAAGCTTACAGCAGGCGGAGTTGAGTTTGAGATAGTTGGAATAGGAACCACACCTGACTATGACGCACCTTTTGAAAATTTCTCTGATACGGCTGTTTCAAGCAAGGGCTTTGGATTTCTTTTCGTAAGCGACGATCAGTACGACTATTTCAAAAATGACAGCGATCAGAAAGCCGAAGACCTTTGCTATGCTTACAGACTTAACGGCAAGGCAACTGATGATGAGCTGAAGAAAATGATCGAGGATTTCGACTTTGATTATAAAAAAGTCACAGACAAGTATTATCTTGAAACTATCAAGGACGTCTTGAAACAGCGTGACGATTTTTCATATGGTATCGACAAGCTCTATGACGGGTCTCAGACCCTTAAAGACGGTGTGAAAGACCTTTCTGAGGGAGCAGACGCTCTCTATGACGCAATGGGCGGACTTTACGAGGGTGCAATGGCACTCCCAAAGGGTGCGAACGCTATCACGGCAGGAGTTAAGGCCGCATATGACGGCTCAAAAGACCTGTCAGAGGGTGCTAGATCTGCATACAGCGGTGCAGAGAGCCTTGCGAATGGTATTGATAGCTTCAAAAAGCAGGCTGACGAGCTTCTTGACGAGGTGTTCACCATTGACCTTGACAACCTGACAATGTTTGTGAAAAAGGGCGACAACGTTCGTATAGCCGGTGCGGCAGGTGACGTTGTCATGAACAAATATGCAGGACTTGGTGTGGGCGTTATACTTATGGCACTTCTTACTTATGTTATCTCTGTTTTCGTCATTCATCAGATACAGCGTGAAAGTAGTGTTATAGGTGCGCTTTATGCTCTTGGCGCAAAGAAAAAAAATCTTATCCGCCACTACATAACGTTGCCGACTATAGTTGCATTTGTTGGCGGAATAATCGGTGCGGTCATAGGCTTCTCACCTGTGGGGATCGATTATCAGCTTCTCGACAGCTACGCATATTTCTCGCTCCCTGATTTTACCCCTGTTTATCCTTTGTATCTTATCATTTACAGCATTGTAATGCCTCCTGTTGTTTCGGTGATAGTTAATACCCTTGTGATAAACAAGCGGCTTTCTCAGACGGCTCTTTCACTTATCAGAAACGAGCAGAAAACAGGTCACTACAGCAGAGTGAAGATAAAGAGCAGGAATTTTATCCGCAGATTTCAGATACGCCAAATGCTTCGTGAAATGCGCACAGGCATAACAGTGCTTCTCAGTATGCTGTTTTCACTGTTCATTCTTATGCTTGGCGTTGATTGCTACTATCTCTGTGAGAACGTGAGAAAAGACACTATAAATGACACAAAGTACGAGTATATGTACACTCTGAAATATCCAGAGGAAAGCGTTCCAGAGGGTGGCGAGGCTTGCTTTGTAAAAACGCTTTCAAAGGAACAGCTTGGCTATAACCTTGATGTCACCGTTATGGGTATGGACAGCGATAACAAGTATTATGATGTGAAAACACATAAGGGCAAGAGCTTTATAACAGTGAGTCAGTCAGTTGTGGAGCGTTACGGAGTGGCAAAGGGCGATAAGTTTATCCTGACAGACGATGCGACCTCAATGGATTACGCATTCAAAGTTGAGGATATCTGCGACGAGCGTGGCGGACTTATGGTGTTCATGGATATTGACAGTATGCGTGAGCTTTTCGGTGAGAGCGACACTTACTACAACTGTTTGCTCTCAGACAAGAAACTTGACATTGACGAGGGCAGACTTTACAGCACAACAACAAAATCGGATATCGAGCGTTCAGCGGCAGTTTTCACGGATCTTATGATGTCAATGATAGTAATGCTTATTGCGGTTGCTGTAATAATTTTCTGCTCTGTGATGTTCCTTATGCTGAATGTTACAATAGAAAGGGCTTCCTTTGGAATATCACTTGTGAAGGTGTTCGGCTATAAGACCAAGGACGTGAAAAAGCTTTACCTAAACGGAAACGCAATTATCATAACTTTGGGCGCACTTATCGAGATACCGCTTTCAAAGATGTTTATGGACAAGGTTTTCCCAGTGTTCATTCCAAACGTAACAAGCGGAATAAACCTTGCATTCCCTTGGTATGCTTACGTTATAATTTTCGCAGGAGTAATGGCAACATACTTTATCATCACCTCAATTCTTGTAAGGAAGCTTGGCAAGATAACCCCTGCCGAGGTGCTTAAAAACAGAGAATGATTTCTTAATACACAGAAAAACGTACAGAGCGCAATGATGTGACCTCCAAATCGTTAGATTTTTGGTCTAACTTATAAGGGTCGGATCATAAAGCTTTGTACGTTTTTGATTATGCCTAATTTGAATTATTGTCTATTTTGGTTATGATAACAGCGGCAATGGTAAGGACAATATATCCTGCTGTGATCTCAAATGGAAATTTTATTATTGCAGTTTTGGGGATCATAAAAGGCAAGGTAGATATTGCACAGCATGGAGGAAAATAAAGCTTTGCTTTTCGGCAAAGGACGAATATCACAGCCGAGGATAAAACTGCACCAAATGTCAGGGAAAGCCCAAGCTTTTCAGAGATAAAAAATCTTGCCATAACGCCTGCGAACGCAGCCGCCGACATGAGAGCAATTGCTGTGTATTTTCGATTCATAAGCTTTGAGCCTGTGCCGCTAAGCTCGAAAAATGCAACTATAAGCGGCGGAGCGATAAAGAATATCTCGTGAAAATGCACAGGCAATATGCAGATAACAAGCACCGTGATGACTTGTTTTGCTCTTAGTTTGAGAAGCTCTGAGCTTGGTTCGATAGGTCTATATTCATACTTTTCATGCAGTCCAAAGTATTCAAGAACTTTTTGAAAAATAAGTATAAATGCTGTCATGACCGCAACGGAAATGACGTAAACAGGGCTTTTTGTACCCATAAGTATCGGAAGTATGCAGGCTGAAATGGCAGGAACGAAGCTAGTTTTTGACAGTGTTATAACGCTCACTGCTACAAGAAGTCCCAAAGCTATACGAAGTATAAGTATCTCAGGGATAAACCGCACTATGCACACGCCTGCGACGGCGGCAGAAACTATAGCCGCAAAAAGCCGTGTTCGAGAGGTGTTCCAGGATTGCACAGGCGCAATTAGCGCACCCATTGCCACTGCCGTTATCTCAGGAAAAATTATTTCCTTTTCCCCGAAGATCTCCGCCGAGCCGACCATAACAGCCACCACAGCAAGGGATATCCCCATAGCTATATTTTGATTTTTATTCATTGCTTCACCTTGATGTTTTTTCTTTATTATAACATAAAGGGGAGAGGTTTTCAATCGGCAGTATCAAAAATACTAGTCTGACCGTTATGTGCAGCCACGATATAAATTCATGCCGTTTTTTTGCGAGAGTATACCTTTTGCCGTTGTGAAGTGCATAACTTTTTTCTCCATGATTTGTTACTAATATCATAACACATATGTTCTGCAATGTCGAGGCTTGAAAAACAACTTCAAAGGTGCTATAATGGATTAAAAGCCAAAAGGAGCGTTGAAAATGAGAAATATACCTACAGATATTTACATAGAAAATGGAGCGGTAAAAAATCACGGGGGCGAAATAGCGGAACTTGGCAAGAAAGCCATGATAGTCACAGGCAGATATTCTTCTGCGGTGAACGGTTCTCTTGATGATGTCAAGGCAGTGCTTGAAAGTCAGGGCATTGGATATGTGATATATAATGATATTGAGGAAAACCCGTCTGTGGAAACTGTTTACACAGCGGCAACGGCGGCGGTAAAATACGGCGTGGATATGTTCGTGGCAGTGGGCGGAGGTTCGCCAATGGACGCAAGCAAGGCGATATCAATGCTTGCTAAGAATGGGATAGTTTGCGAAAATGCCGAGTTTTCCGAAAGCGAGAGCGTTGTAAAAGCTGAGAAGTGTGAGCTTTCAGACAGCATTGCCAAGGTGGAGGAGCTTCTTTACACTCCTGCGAAACTACCTTTTTACCCTATAGTTTGTGTGCCTACCACCTGCGGAACAGGCTCGGAGGCTACACCTTATTCTATACTGACTTCCCACATCAAGCAGACCAAGAAATCTATTGCCCACAAAATTTTTCCGTCACTTGCATTGGTGGACTACAGCTATCTTAAAACCTCCTCATACAGCGGTATGAAAAGCACCTGCGTTGACGCACTTGCTCACATGATAGAGTCACGGCTCAACACCAACGCAAATGCGTTCAGCCGTGCATATGCAGAGGATGGTATGAAGCTTTGGGCAAGCTGTAAGGGCTGTCTTGAAACAGAGGAGAGATTTGCTCATATGACCGATGATGAGTTCTCAACTTTCATGCAGGCGTCAGTGCTTGCAGGCATGGCGATAGCCTACACAGGCACAAGCATACCTCACGGTCTGAGCTATACTTTGACCTATGAAAATGGCGTACCCCACGGCAAGGCAGTAGGCGTTTTTCTGTCAGGCTTTTTGAAAAAATACGGTGACAGCACCGAAACTGAGTATGTTGTAAAACAGCTTCTTGGCTTTGACGATATCGACGCTTTCAGGGACTATATCAGGACGCTTTTTGGCAATCTGGATATGTCAGAGGAGCTTTGGAAGAAGGACAGAGACGGAATACTTGCCAACCCTGCCAAGCTTAAAAATTATCCTTTTGAGCTTACGGCAGATGTGCTTGACGATTACGTTCGCTATTATAACGCATAAAAGAAGCTGTCAGGGCGGTGGCTCTGACAGCTTTTTCTTATTCGAGTATGTAATCTTTCACAAGGGGATAAATGGCTTTGTAGCCCTCCTCTTTAATGTGTACGCCTTCGTAGGTGTATTCTTTTTTTAGTCTGCTTTTTTCGTCTTTCAGGGGAGCGTTTACATCAATATACTTTGCATCCAGTTTGTGAGCAAGCTTTTTTACCTCTTCATTTGCGATGTCTATCTTTTCATTTGTTCGCACTCTAAGACAGCCTTTTGTTTCCTCGGTTGCCGCCTCGGGATTAACAGGGTAATACGCCATGAGATATATCTTCACATCTGGTACTCTCTTGATAGTTTCACGAAGAATGTACTCATAATTTTTCATGACCGTTGACATTTCTATCCGTGAGTCGCTCAAATCGTTAGTGCCGATGTTGATAAAAAGCTTAGCAGGTTCAAGGTCAAGTATGCATACGTCCATTACCTTTATAAGCTCGTCAGTGATAAAACCGCCGATACCACGATTATAAACAGTGACAGGCAGCTTATCCTCAGCCGCAAACTGCTCGATAGGGAACATCTCCATAAGAGATGAGCCTGCAAAAAGCACGCTGCCTTTCTTAATATCTTTGTTCATTTTTCTGTAGCGTTCAACTTTGTATTCCTTTGTCCAAACTATTTCTTCGCTCATAAAGCTCACCTTTCTGATTTACATCTTCGCAAGTCTGTCTATCTCTGCAAGTTCAGCTTCTGTGAAGTCAAGGCGGTCAAGACAGCCTATGTTTTCCGTTATCTGCTCAGGACGGCTTGCACCGATAAGCACAGTAGTAACAGCCTTGTTGTGAAGCACCCATGAAAGTGCCATTTGTGAAAGGGTCTGTCCCCTCGAAGCAGCGATATCATTAAGTTTGTTGAGCTTTTCTATCATTTTGTCGTTAAGCTCATTGCCTATCCATGTTTCACCTCTGCCTACCCTTGAATCTGCCGGTATGCCTTTGAGATATTTGCTTGTAAGGAAGCCCTGATACAGCGGCGAGAACACTGCAATGCCAAAGCCTTCAGAAAGTGCAAGGCTGTCAAGCTTATCGTCCTCTATCCAGCGGTTGAGTATGGAATATGAGGGCTGATTGATAATAAAAGGAGTTCTGAGCTCTCGGAAAATTTTCAGCATTTCGGCTGTGTCGGCTCTGTTGTAATTTGATATGCCAACATATAGTGCTTTTCCCTGTCTTACTGCATTGTCAAGTGCAAGGGCAGTCTCTTCAAGAGGCGTTTCGGGATCTCTTACATGGTGATAGAAAATGTCAACATATTCAAGTCCCATTCTTTTGAGAGATTGGTCAAGGCTTGCCGTGAGATATTTTCTCGAGCCGTTTCTGTCACCGTATGGACCTGCCCACATTTCATAGCCTGCCTTGGTGGAAATGCACATCTCGTCACGGAACTCTCTCATGCCACGGTCGAGTATCCTGCCGAAGTTTTCCTCTGCCGAGCCGTTGTAGGGATTGCCATAGTTGTTTGCAAGGTCAAAATGTGTGATACCGCTGTTGAACGCAGTGTGTACCATTCTTTCCATGTTCTCAAAATTGTTTTTCAGGCTGAAATTCTGCCAAAAGCCCAAAGACAACGCAGAAAGCTTAAGCCCGCTTTTTCCACAGCGGTTGTATATCATTTTGTCATATCTTTTATCGTCAGGTATAAACATTTCAAAAAACCTCCTATATAATCGTATTAGTGCATAAATTATCCCACTTACTTTTATGATTATAGCATATTGTATTATCTATGTCAATGTGCTATAATTGAATAAGTTATATGATAAAAAATATGTGTGTAATGCACAATAAATGGAAAGATAATAATATGAGAAATGATATGAACAGAAGAATTATCGCTGCTGTATGTGCAGTAATCATGACGGGAGCAATGCTCACAAGCTGTGCTAAAGAAACAGGGGAAAGCTCAAAAGCAGAGAGTAGTTCTGCCGAATCTCAGGCTGTGACAACAACGACTGAGCCTGTTGTAACTCTCCCTGCCACCACAAAACAGGTGATAAACTCTGAACCTGCTACTTATGAAAGCCTGAGTGCTGACAAGGCTGAAAAAGAAAGTTTTAAGAAAAAGATACGATCAGAAAGTAAGATACCTGTTATAAGCGTCACGACTGCCCCTGACGATATGATAGCTTCAAGGGAGAAGTATACTTCCTGCGTGGTGGACGTTTTCAATTGTGATGAAAAATTGGAGATAAACGAAGCCTCAGCAGGCATAAAGGTAAGAGGAAATTCAAGCGCATATTACGGCGATGTTAGTCAGATCCTTGCAAACAAAGTGCCTTATAGGATAAAATTTGATAAAAAGACAAATATGCTTGGTCTTAATAACGGCGCAGAGTGCAAAAGCTGGGTGCTGTTGAAATCAGATTGGGATCTAATAAGAAACGATATCGCATTCCGTTTTGGCAGAACTATCATGGGTGACAGCAATTTCTGCTCAGACGGTCAGCTTGTTCACCTCTATGTGAACGAGGAGTTTCAAGGCGTTTATGAGCTTTGCGAACAGTGTCAGATAAATCCAAACAGAGTGGATATCTCCGAGCCTGAGGAGGGCTGCACCGACACTGATATAGGCTATTATCTTGAACTTGACAACTATGCAACAAGCGATGAGGATAACCATTATATAAGCATGGACTATGAAAATGCCACTGTCACCGACATAAACGGCGAAACAAGGCAGTTCGTTCCTGCGGAATATTCTATCAAGAATGACCTCTATTCGCAAAATCAGATAGACTTTATTGACAAGTATCTCAACAATCTGTTCAAGATAGTTTATGAAGCCTGCGAGAACGGCAAATATTACAAATTTGATGAAAATTATGACCTTGTTGACTCCGATGTTACTACCGCTGAGGAAGCCGTTTCTGCCGTTATGGATATAGACTCAGTGAGAGATATGTATATTCTTTATGAGATCGTACATGACTATGACTGTGGTGAGGGAAGCTTCTATATGTGCGTCGATCTTTCAAAGGACAGTAAATGTCCTAAGCTGAAATTCACTTCTCCTTGGGATTTTAACTGGGCATATAATGACAGCACTGAGAAATATTATGCTGGTGCTTTCACAGACAAGAATTTTGTGGCTAAAAAAGGCGACCGTTCAAACCCATGGTTTATCATTCTTTGTAAGCAGGATTGGTTTATGGCTACTGTCAAGGAAAAGTGGACGGAGATGAGCCGGGAGAAGCTTTTACAGGGCTGTATAAAAACAGAGCGTGAATATCTTAAAGAGTATGACGCCGACCTTAGAAAAGGCGAAGAGTTGGGCCCTGACTCTGCTGAGGATCTTTTCAATTGGATCGAAAACCGCATTTATTGGCTCAATAGTCAGTGGAAAATAAAGTCTGACGTTAGTAACAGTGCTTCTTAAATGATAAATTTTATTCAATTAATAAATCAGGCTTGAAAAATGCTGTAAAATCGGTATAATAAGATAGTATCCCCATATTGAAAGGAGGAAATGTCTGCAACGCAGGCATAATAAAATATGACGGAAAAATTATTCAAGCTGAAAGAAAATCACACCGATGTTAAGACTGAGATAATGGCGGGCGTGACGACTTTCATGACAATGGCATATATCCTTGCCATAAACCCGAGCATTCTCGGCAGCACGGGCATGGATCCTACAGCCGTACTTCTTGCCACCTGTATCGCCTCTGTTATTGGAACAGTGTGCATGGGACTTATGGCAAATCTGCCTTTTGTGCTTTCCGCAGGCATGGGACTTAACGCTTACATGGCTTACACTGTTGTGGCAGGCTATGGCTATCCATGGCAGGTTGCACTGCTGGCGGTTTTTGTCGAGGGTATAGTTTTCATCGTGCTTTCTCTTACAAACGTCAGAGAAGCCATTTTCAATGCAATACCTGTGGTGCTGAAAAAAGCGGTGTCCGTTGGCATCGGTCTTTACATTGCCTTTATCGGACTTCAGAATGCCGGACTTTGCGTTGACAGTTCAGCCACTCTTGTTACCATAACAGGCTTCCGCAAGAATTTCACAACTTCGGGCATATGTGCGCTTCTCACTATCGTGGGACTTTTCATCACTATTATCCTATATATCAAAAAAGTCCGTGGCTCTATTCTTATGGGTATAGTGGCAACATGGGTAATAGGCATGATATGTCAACTTGTAGGGCTGTATGTTCCTGACGCTGAAAGCGGCTATAATTCGCTTTTCCCTACAATGTCGCTTACTGATTTTTCAAAGCTTGGCGAAACATTTGGTCAGTGCTTTAAGGTGGATATGCACAGCATTGGTATCTTCAATTTTATAGTCGTGGTATTCTCCTTCCTGTTCGTTGACCTTTTCGACACTTTAGGCACTCTTATCGGCGTATGTTCAAAGGCAGATATGCTTGATGAAAAGGGCAGACTTCCGCAGATAAAGCCTGCGCTTCTTGCTGACGCCGTTGCCACAACAGCAGGCGCAGTTCTTGGTACTTCCACCACAACAACATTCGTAGAGTCCTCAGCAGGCGTTGCCGCAGGAGGCAGAACAGGTCTTACCTCTATCACAGCCGCAGTGCTGTTCGCACTGTCAATGTTCTTTGCACCTATCTTCACGGCTATACCATCCTTTGCAACAGCTCCTGCACTTATAGTTGTAGGTTTTTTGATGTTCAGCTCTATCACTGACATCAAGTTTGATGTCGGCAATTATACAAAGGCTATCCCTGCGTATCTTTGTATTCTTTCAATGCCTCTTTTCTACAGCATTTCAGAGGGCATCTCTCTTGGAATAATCTCATATGTTGTTATAAATCTTGTTTGCGGAAAGCGCAAGGATATCACACCGCTTATGTATGTGCTTGCAGTGCTTTTCGTGCTGAAATATGTTTTCTTATAAGGAAAGCTTTCAAAGAACAGTTCTGAAACTAGCCATGCTTTCCTGTTCGTTCTGCTACAGAATGAGAATTGGCGTAAAATGACAAAAAAGCGGCAGCCGTTACCGACTGCCGCTTTTGTTATATGCTTTTTATTATCTCTCTGAGTTTTTCCGTAAGCACCGCAGCTGCCTTTTTGTGGGTCTTTTCTGTAGGGTGCCAGTTTGCCGCAAAGCCGTCGTTTGCGCCGTCCTGCTCATGGAACATCATTGAGCTTATCTTGCTGTCAGCGTGGCTTTCAAGATATATCTTTATGCCCTCTTCAACAGCAGGGAATATCCTCTCGCCCATTATTCCAACAGTGCAGAGAATGTAAGCCTGCGGATTTTTCTCACGAACGACCGCAAGAAAATCAGCATAAAGCTTTGAGAAAACAGCCTGCCTGTCCTTGTAGTCACGGCAGTAGCTGTCGTCGTTTGTGCCAAGGTTTATAACGATTATCTGCGGAACATATTTGCTGAAATCCCATGGTATATCCTGCGGAGCAGTTCCTGCAAAATTGCCCCTTGAAAAGCCGTAGCTGCAATAGAACTGTGGAATCGTCTGTTCACTGATAGGCTCGTCACCTTCTGTGTAGCCTGATACTATGCCATAGCCACTGGCTGAAAACATACTGTATTCAGCGTCAAGTGCCTTGGCGGTCTTGTAGGCATAGGCTTTTGTAACGTCCTCTGTGGCGGTGGTGAACTGGTGGTTTTCGTCCTCATCATCAACACCATAGCCACAGGTTATAGAGTCGCCGATAAATTCTATTTTGAGCTGCTTTTCAGGAAAAGCCTCAGCACCGCCCTCGGCGAAAGCCTCAACGCCAACTGCTGACATTGGAGATTCTGAAAGCTTTATTATCTCCACAACTGACTGAGCGTTTTCCGTGCGGTCTATTACCGTGACCTCTTTTTCTGCACAGTTTATCATCTCGTCAACTACTCTCTTGCCGTCAACATAAACGGCTATCCTTGCATAGTCGATAGGATTGTCGCCCACTGCGATATTGTCGCCTTTGAGCTTCAAAACAAGCTTTGTGCCGCCAAATGTGAATGACGCACCGCTTCCTGAAAGACCGAGCCACATTACCTCGTCTTTGAAATATACTCTGCCTGTGAGCTTTGCATTTTTGTCAAGCTGTAATCTATCCATACTTTTTCCTCTTTTTCATCTATGATCTTCTTTAGCTGACGCAAAAAGGCTGCGTGTCAGCTCCGTAACAATAAGAGTATAACACACAGCCATATTATTGTCAACTTATGCAAGGGAATTTACATCACCCTCACGCTTTTGCTTAACAAGCAGAGCAGCCACAGCAAAGAATGCCACTGCGAACAGTGCCTCGATACCAATGCAGATGAGATATTCCTTTGTGCTGAATACTCCACCGCTCATGCCGAAAAGCATATTGTTGGCTTTGGTGTACCAGTATGCAGGGAACAATCTTCCCACTGCAAGAACGCCTCCTGTGAGCAATTCCTGCGGCACGAAAACTCCGCAAAGAAAGCTCATGCCAAGACCAATTATGTTCGATATAGCAGTTATGCCGTTGTCGCTCAGGTCAAACTGCGCTATTATCATTGCTATGCCTGCGGCGGCAATGATATATACAAAGCTGTTAAGGCAGGCAAGCCAGAATTTCACGCTGAGCGTTTTGCCCCAAATTATTGCGACTATCATAAACAAAAGCCATATGCTAAACACCAAGATACTTGCCCCAAGAGCCGTCTGTCTGCTGTAGTTTGCTGACGTCAGGCTTGAACACATTGTGCGTTCTCGAACGCCCTTTCTGTTTAGCGTCAGTATAACGGGGCAAAGGGTAACAATGAGCATGGAAAGCATAACGTATGCAAGATACTGAAAATAGTAGCCGAATATTGCCGGCATACCTGTTCCGCCCTTGTTGTTAAAATTTTTAAGCTCCGCCTTTACTTGCTGAGAAACTGCCGTTTGGGCAAGCTCCATAGCGTTTTCTGTGCTTTCACCCGCCGTCTTGTACGCCTTTACGCTTGAAAGATAGCCGTCAAGCCTGCTTTCAAAAAGCTGTCCGCCGTAGCTGGAGGGCATTTTGAAATTCTCAAAAAGTCCGTCAAAATCCCCTGCGTTTATCTTGTCGTCAAAGCCCTTGTTTATATACAGAACATAGTTGGCACGCTGATAATAAACGGCGTCGATGACCTCGTCTTCATCATCTGCAAGCTCCACCTTTTTGTTGCCGCTGAATATAAAGTCCTGCAAACGCTTGCTTTCAGCACTGTTGTCACGGTCAATGACGGATATGGACATTTTGTAGTCCTCATAGCCATTGTTATCTTTTGCAGTATCCGCCATTATTACTGCTATGACCATAAATATGACGAGATATAATATAGCAGACGTAAGCCTTGTTTTGAGTATTTTCATAAAGGTCTTAAAGACTTGCATATTTACGCCTCCTTGTAAGAACATATCCACCAAGGGTGAACAGTACTGTGTATATCGCCATTGAAATTATCTTCACCGTGAACCGCCTGTAGTCCTCGTAGAGATTAAGACAGTAAAAGCTGTCTGAGATAATGGCGGCAGGGTTTATTTCATTGAATATCGGGCAATGCTCTGCAACAGTGCCTTTCATGGTGTTTGACATAAGACCGCTGAAGAAACAGCAGGTCATTGATACCGCCAGGACTACAGATATTTTTAAACCCTCTATTATGCGGAAAGAGCCAACGAAAAATCCCATGGATATTCCCATTATTCCGCCTAGCACTGCGGCAAGGTAAACAAGTGGAAGCTTACTGCCGAAATCCACTTTAAGCACAAATCTCAGGAACGTCACCGATATCACCATGCATATCATTTCCACCACATGAAAAGCAAGGAGCGTTGCCGTTATGCTTGTAAGCTTGTTCACCGGAGAACAGCACCGCCTTGCACCAAGTGCAGACAGGTCGCCCTGATTTTCCTGTGCCACGAACAGACCTGACATCGAGCCGAAAAGTGCCGTCATGGCAAGGAGATTATAGAAAAACTGTATCGTTATATCAGGATTGCCGTGGAGAGGTATATCCTCATTTGGGCTTATCTTCTCAGAAAGGGAAGCTATGACCTTATCAAGCTTTTGCGGAGCGTTCTTTGCAGTGTCGGTTATTATCTTTTCTTGAGTTTTGTATTGCTGTATGAACGTCTTTACAATGGTCTGCTGGATACCTGTTGAGCCAAACTCAAGGGAGAGGTCGGAAGCCTTTATAATGCCTTTTATATCTTCGCTTTTAAGCATTTTTTCTGCCTTGTCAATATCCGTATACGTCACCTTGAAAAGAGCCTCATCACTATCTGATATCTGTTCAAGCACCTGCTTAAGGATATCGTTTTCTTCTATATTTGTCACCGCAACAGGTATCGCATTGAATACAACATCTTTTTCGTATATTCCTGAAAACGCCATCTTAAAAAAGCAACCCAGTATTATAGGAAAGGCTATGAGCCAGAAGAGTATGGCTTTTTGACGCAGACAGCTTTTAAATTCGTATTTGAATATGTGTGAGAACATTCTATCACTCCTTATCCCTGAGAGCCTTGCCGGTTATTTCAAGGAAAACGTCATTGAGGGTAGGCTGCTCAGAATAAACGCTGCCGAAGCCCACCTGATTTTCCTGCAATATTTTCAGTATCTCAATAAGATTGTGCCGTCCTCCTGTACAGCGTGCAACGAGCTTGTTGTCGGCATAGGAAACATTATAAACGTGTTCCAAAGCTTCTATTTGTTCACGGACGTTTTCAGGAAGCTGGAGTATCTCGGCGGTGATAGTTTCGGTGTTTTTTATCATTCGTTTGAGTTCCTCTGTAGTACCCTCGGCTATTTTACTGCCCTTATCCATTATGGCGATACGGGTGCATATCTGCTCGACTTCTTCCATGTAGTGGGAGGTGTAAATTATAGTTGCACCTTCACGGTTGAGCTGTAAAATGCCCTCCAGTATCTTGTTTCTTGATTGTGGGTCAACGGCAACTGTCGGCTCGTCGAGTATGATAAGCTCAGGCTTGTGTGCGATACCACAGGCAATGTTAAGTCGTCTGAGCAGACCCCCTGAAAGCTTTTTGGGGTGGAACTTCACAAAGTCCTCAAGTCCCACAAAAGCTATGGCATCGTCAACATATTTCTTTCGTGTGGCTTTGTCGGTGATGTAAAGCCCACAAAAATAGTCAATGTTCTCATACACAGTCAGCTCGTCAAACACCGCAACATTCTGCATTATAACGCCAATACGCTTTTTTACCCCATAGTTCACAGGAGACATTTTTTCTCCGAATATCTCGATGTCGCCCTTATCGTATGCCAGCAGTGAGAGCAGGCAGTTTATCGTGGTGGTCTTACCCGAACCGTTAGGACCGAGAAGTCCGAAGACCTCGCCTTTTTTTATTTCAAGATCAAAGTGGTCAAGAGCAATAAGCTCCTTGTATCTTTTTACCAGATTATCTATTTTTACTACAGTTTCAGCCATAAGAAAAACCTCCCTTAGTTTGTATTATCATTATACAATACTATCCGCCAAAAAGCTAGTGAGCAAAGTCACATCTTCATGTGACAAATGTCATATTATAAAAAAGCAGAGCGGCTGGTGACCAACTCTGCTTTGCAGTTATTTAAGCTGTGCTGTAAATATCATCATGCCGTTTTCGGCTTTGCATGATATCTTGCTTTTGTGCGACCTGACTATTGCCTGTGCAATAGAAAGCCCAATGCCGTAGCCGCCTTTTTTCTCGCCTTTTGACCGAGAACGTGAGCTGTCGTCACGATAAAATCTGTCAAAAAGTTTTGTTAGGTCGCCTTGCGGTGGTTCTTTGCAGGTGTTTGAAGCTTCAAGGTCAGTTTCCTTGCCATTATGAGAAGTGAAAAGCTTTACTATTATTTCGCCATCCTCGTCAGCGTATTTTACTGCATTTTCCGTGAGGATAGAAACAAGCTGTCTTATCGCACCTTCGTCGCCGTGATAGGAAAGTCCGTTGGCAACATCAATGGTGAGTTTTTTGCCCTTTGTTTCCGCAAGGGTAGTAAAAGGCGAAGCGGCGTCATAAACAGCGTCAGAGATATTGAAATCAGCCATGGTAAGAGCAGGCTTTTCCTCCTCCATTTTTGCAAGGCTCAAAAGCTCTTTCAGCAGACCGTTGAGCCTTGTTATCTGATTTTTTATGCTCACTGTCCACTGGTTTGGCTCTGACACCATTTCAAGAACTTCCGTGTTTGCGGAGATTATGGCCAGCGGCGTTTTTATCTCGTGCCCTGCGTCGGTGATGAACCGCTTTTGCTTTTCAAAGCTTTCCACAACAGGTCTTATGGCACGCTTTGAGAAGATTATGATAAGCAGGCAAACGAGTATATATCCTGCCGCACCTATAGCGCACGACACCAGCAAAAAGCGATTTTTGGTGGCACTGTCACTGCGGCAGTCCATGAAAACTATTATCTTGCCTTTGTCAGTGTCGCCTGTTTTGTAGCGGTAGTTTCCTGACGTGCCTGAAGTCTTGCCGCTGTCAAGAACGCTTTTGCCGTATTCTATAGCCTGCGAACTTGACACCGCCGCAACGTGTCCTGTATCTACCTTGGTTATTTCGCCATTGCTGTCGGCGTATACAACAAAATACCTTGTCTGATACTTAGTTTCCTCGTTAAAGCCTCTGTGCTTATCAGGCCTTTTGCTCTCAGGGGGAGAGGCGCTGTCTGAATTATCCTGCGGCTTGTCATGCTTCATGCCCTTGGGGTCGAACTCAGGAAATCTGCCGTCATTTTCGATTATTATGTTCAGCAGATCGTCTGCATTCTTGTTGGTCTGATAGATGTTCACTCCATTTATGCCGCCTATTATGGCAAACTCTACGATAAGGAGGCACACAGCGGCGATAACAACGAATTTCCGCTGTAAACGCTTAATCATTATGCTTTTCCCCTAGTGTGTAGCCCACGCCCCTTGTGGCTTTTATCTCGACATCTGCACCGATAAGACCAAGCTTTTTACGCAGATATGAAATATATACCCACACCACGTTTATCTCAGCGTCAGAGTCATAGCCCCATATCTTTTCCATGAAACGCTCTGTGGAAATAAGCGTGCCGTGATTTAGCATAAGGGCTTCTATCATTTGAAACTCTTTGTTGCCAAGCTTCTGAGAGCCGTTAGGACCTGAAAGCTCAAAGCTCTGTCTGTTGAGAGAAACGTTTCCGAAAGTAAGGGTAGAGGGTGCAAATTCAGTGCGGCGGCGTGTCATTGCCCTTATTCTCGCAAGAAGCTCGCCCATTGCAAAGGGCTTTGTAAGATAATCGTCAGCACCCGAATCAAGTCCGGTTATTCTATCGTCAATATCAGACTTTGCAGTAAGCAGCAGAACAGGGGAGTCGATACCCTTTTCACGGAGTTTTGTAAGCACCTGTATGCCGTCCATACCGGGCATCATAATGTCAAGGATTATGCCGTCATAATCCTGTGCAATTGCATAGTTGTATGCGTCGATGCCGTTGTAAACAGCGTCAACAGAATAGTTTTTGTGTTTAAGCACTGCCGAAAGCGCATTTGCAAGCTCCACCTCGTCCTCGGCAAGAAGTAATCTCATTAAAATTCCTCCCTATAAGTCAGTATAATATCTTATGATATATGATAACCTATGAACTTTAAACTCACTTTAAATGTATTATACCATAAATATTCTTTTCGGGCAATAAAAATCTGCCCCCGAAAACCGAGGGCAGATAAAAGATTTTTGAATTAGAATGCTGTCTTATAAATGCCGAGGATAGACTCAACTGTGCAAGGTCTTGGATTTCCTCCTGTGCATACGTCTGCAAATGCAGATTCGCTCAAAGCCTGAAGATCCTCTTCCTTAACGCCTATCTCGTGGAGCTTCTCAGGGATTCCAACGTCCTTTGAAAGCTGCTTAACTGCGTTTACTGCGGCTGCTCTGTATTCAGCCTGGCTCATGCCTGTTGTGTCAACGCCCATTGCTTCTGCGATGTACTTGAACTTTTCGCCTGTGTATTCAGCGTTGTACTCCATTACGTATGGAAGAAGAACAGCGTTTGCAATTCCGTGAGGTGTGTCATAGAATGCGCCAAGTGGGTGAGCCATGCCGTGAACAACGCCAAGTCCGACGTTTGAGAAGCCCATGCCTGCGATATACTGACCGAGAGCCATATCTTCTCTGCCCTGTGGGTCATTCTCAACAGCCTTTCTCAGTGAACGTGAGATGATCTCGATAGCTTTAAGATGCATCATGTCTGTAAGCTCCCAAGCGCCAAGTGTTGTGTAGCCCTCGATAGCGTGTGTAAGAGCGTCCATACCTGTTGAAGCTGTAAGTCCCTTTGGCATTGATGACATCATCTTAGCGTCGATTATAGCAACAACCGGGATATCGTGTGGATCAACGCAAACGAACTTTCTCTTCTTCTCCTCGTCTGTGATAACATAGTTGATAGTTACCTCTGCGGCTGTGCCTGCTGTTGTAGGAACTGCGATTATAGGAACACTAGGATTCTTTGTGTCGATAGCACCCTCAAGAGAAGTAACGTCAGCATACTCAGGGTTGTTTATGATGATACCGATAGCCTTTGCAGTGTCCATTGATGAGCCACCGCCGATAGCGATAAGATAGTCAGCGCCTGCTGCCTTGAAAGCTTCGATACCAGCCTTTACTACCTTTACAGTAGGGTTAGCCTTTACCTGAGAGAATATATCATAAGCAAGCTCTGCTTCTTCCAAAAGATCTGTAACGTTCTTTGCAACGTTAAATTTGATAAGATCAGGGTCTGTTACAACAAGAGCCTTTTTAAAAGCTCTCTTCTTTGCCTCTGTAACTATCTCGCTGATCGAGCCTGCACCGAAATATGAAGTTTCATTAAGTATCATTCTGTTAGCCATTTGATTATTCCGCCTTTCAAAATATATGATCTCTGTTATCAAAGTTATATCTTTGATTATTGATATTATACAACTTTAATACCATAATTTCAATTATTTTTATGCAAAATATTAGTGGCGCATTATTGTGTAAAACAGCCAAAAACATAAATCATTTAATCTAAGGCACACTGTACAAGGCGTAACCTGTGAATGATACTTTTTTCTTGACAAATCGGCAAAAATGTGCTATAATTCTCAATTAGGAAAGTTACCTTGCGAAAAATTTCGCAAGGTGCTTTTGTGTTTTATAGGCTTTTTGTGAAAAATTACGATTTTCTTTCCTTTGATGGGAGAAAATATATTTATAATTTTTATTGTTTATAATTTTTGCGAAATATATTAAGCAAATCGTTACAGAAAGCATTCGCTTTGCTGTGTCTTGATAAATCGGAGGAGTATGTATGATTAGAGAAGATTTAAGAAATGTTGCTATTATTGCCCACGTTGACCACGGTAAGACTACCCTTGTAGACCAGATGCTCAAGCAGAGCGGTACTTTCAGAGAAAATCAGGCTGTAGAAGAAAGAGTCATGGATTCAAACGATATCGAGCGTGAGAGAGGAATCACTATCCTTGCAAAAAATACTTCTATTAAGTATAAGGACGTTAAGATAAACGTTATCGACACCCCAGGCCATGCTGATTTCGGTGGTGAGGTAGAGCGTGTTCTTAAAATGGTAAACGGTGTTATACTGCTTGTGGACGCAGCCGAGGGTCCAATGCCACAGACAAGATTTGTGCTTCAGAAAGCACTTGAGCTTGGTCATAAAATAATCATCGTTATCAACAAGATAGACAGACCTGACGCTCGTCTTAACGAGGTAGGCGACGAAGTTCTCGAGCTTCTCATGGATCTTGACGCTACTGACGAGCAGCTTGACAGCCCTATCCTTTATTGCTCAGGCAGAGCAGGTACAGCTACTCACTCACCTGATGAAGAGGGCAAGGATATGATACCTCTCTTTGACGAGATACTCAGCTATATCCCTGCACCTGAGGTAGATACTGAGGGTCCAATGCAGTATCTTGTTTCCGCTATCGACTACAACGAGTATGTAGGAAGAATAGCTATCGGCCGTATCGAGCGTGGCGAAATGAAAGTTAATCAGGACGTTACGATCGGCGATTATCATCAGACTAAGAAGGAATATCGTGGCAAGATCGTTACAATGTATCAGATAGAGGGACTTAACAGAGTTCCATGCCAGAGTGCAAAGGCTGGCGATATCGTTTGTATAAGCGGTATCGAGAACATCACTATCGGTGACACTATCTGCGACTTCGGCAACTTTGAGGCTGTACCTTTTGTAAAGATATCCGAGCCTACAGTTGAAATGACATTCTCTGTAAATAATTCACCATTCGCAGGCAGAGAGGGCAAGTTCGTAACGAGCCGTCACCTGAGAGACAGACTTTTCAAGGAGCTTCTTAAGGACGTTTCACTGAGAGTTTCTGAAACAGACAGCACAGACGCTTTCAAGGTCGCAGGACGTGGCGAAATGCACCTTTCTATCCTTATCGAGAATATGCGTCGTGAGGGTTATGAGCTTGGCGTTTCAACACCGCACGTTCTGTTCAAGGAGATAGAGGGCAAGCTTTGCGAGCCTATCGAAAGACTTGTTATTGACGTTCCTGAGAACTGCGTAGGTTCTGTTATGGAGAAGATAGGTGCAAGAAAGGGCGAACTTCAGGAAATGGCACCTGTTGGAAGCAGAATGCGTCTTGAATTTCTTATCCCTGCAAGAGGACTTTTCGGATACAAGAGCGAGTTCCTTACAGACACAAAGGGTGAGGGTATCATGAGCTCTGTATTCCATGACTACGAGCCATATAAGGGCGAGATACCAAAGAGAGCAACAGGCTCACTTGTTGCGTTTGAAACAGGCGAGGCTGTAACATACGGTCTTTACAACGCACAGGAGAGAGGCGAGCTGTTCATCACAGCAGGCACACCTGTATATGAGGGAATGATAGTTGGCGCTTCACCAAAGCAGGAAGACCTTGTTGTAAATGTCTGCAAGAAGAAGCACCTTACAAATACTCGTGCAAGCGGTTCTGATGACGCGCTCAGACTTGTTCCGCCAAGAAATCTCAGCCTTGAGGATTCACTTGAGTTCCTCGCTGATGATGAGCTTCTTGAAGTAACACCAAAGAGCATAAGAATAAGGAAGCGTATTCTGAGCAACTCGCAGAGAGCTAAAGAAAGAGCTAAAATGTAATAATAACAAAAAGAGGAGCGGTCATGCCGTCTCCTCTTTACTTTTTATGAAATTGTAGTGCTATTGTATGTTGGTGTAGTAGAAAATAGCAAGCTGTGTGCGGTCACGGAGGGAGAGCTTTTCCAGGATAGTGCTGATGTAATTTCGCACTGTGCCCTCACTGAGATAAAGCAGTGAGGCTATCTCCTTGTTGCTAAGCCCTTTTGCCACCTGTTCGATTATCTCCTGCTCTTTTTCGACTATGCCGTAGTGGTCAAAATCAAAACTGCTGTGATTGGTAAGAAGCTCAGGAAGCTTGCTTGCAACATCTGAGCCGAAAACTGTCTGCCCATTCATAACGGTTTCAAGGGCAGGGCATATGCTTTCAAAATCCTGCTTTAAAATATATCCCTTTGCTCCCATAAGCACAGCCTTTATAATGTATTCATCATCAGAAAATGTGGTAAGATAAAGTATCCTTGCGTCAGGGTACCCAGCAAGGATCTTTTCGCCGGCTTCAATGCCGCTCATGCCGTTCATGCGGATATCCATAAGCAGAACATCAGGCTTGAGAAGAGAATAAAGCTCTAGGGCTTCCTCGCCACAGCTTCCCATGGCAAGAACTTTCACACTGCCTGTGCTTTCCAAAATGGTTTTCAGCGACACCGCCACAAGCTTGTCATCATCTATTATAACAATGTTCATGTCAAGACCTCCGTTCAGTCAGGTTTTGTTTCGGCACAGACAGAAAAATGCGGAATCCCTTGCTGCCCGATGTGATGTTTATGTTTCCATTTAAAGAAGCCGCACGCTCACGCATATTGGCAAGTCCCATTCCGCTCTCGTCTATCTTTTCGGGACAGCTTCCGTTGTCTGCGATACTAAGCTGATAAAGAGCAGGGTGTTCACGAATGATTATTTTTATGCTGTCGCCGTCGCTGTGCTTTGCAGTATTGGAAAGTGCTTCTTTTATAACGCCAATAAAGCAAAGCTTCACATCTCGTGACATTCTTTCGGAAAAGTCATAATCACAGCTTACTGTAAATCTGTCTTTCAGAGGTCTTATGCAGTCTTCAACAGCAGGCTTTAGTGCGATAGAATCGTCATGAAGATCATGAACGCTGCTTCGTATGCTCGTCATGGCGGTGTTCAGCGTGCCGCTCAGGTCGTTGATGGCTTCACCGACAGATTCATCTTTGTTTATGACCGAAAGCGCACCAAGCTGTAAAATAGACCTTGTGAGCATATGTCCCACGTTATCGTGTATTTCCCTTGCAATGCGGTTACGCTCTTTCAGAGTGGCAAGATATATCTCGTAGTCTTGATTTCTCTGCATGGCTTTGTTTTTTTCTACAAGCTGGGTGGTAAGTTCTTTTGAATTGTCACGAGTATTTATGAGCATCTTTGTCAGCTTTTCGTTCAGAACGCTGCGGCTTGAAATTGTGAAGCTTACCAAAAAAAGAGCGACAAGCGGGAAGAGGTCTTTTCCCAGAGTGAATATATTTGCAAGTACGCCTATGAATGTTAAGACCATAGCAGGGTAAAATTTTGTACAGAAAGCATCATAAAGCACCAAAGGGGCGAGTATCAAAGCTTCTTTACTGAAAATGCAAAGTGAGCTGTACGCAATAATTGAAAGGTATGCAACGGCAGAGCTTGGTTTTATTTGAAAGATAGCGGAGCATATGACAGCCAACAGCAATGTGGTGATGTTTGACGGATCTGTTCCCTCTGCAAGCATAAAAGCACAGCAACTAAGGCCTAAAAGAAACTTATCCCACAGCTTGTTCATATGGCGTCCCCTCCTTGATGTGATATCTCAATTTTAACACATTAGTGGCGGATTGTCTAGTATCGTTCTAAAATAGTTTTGCTATACTGTAAAAATCATTGACTTATACCTATAAAAAATGGTATAATGATAACAATGATAATTTCTTGTAAGGAGCTTATTTTTATGAAAGACGGTTTTATAAAGGTCGCCGCCTGCACCCCTGAGATACAGGTGGCAGACGTTGACTTCAATGTGGATAAAATAATCAGTCAGCTTGAAAAGTGCAGGGAAGAGGGCGTAAAGGTCGCTGTGTTCCCTGAACTTTGTATAACAGGCTATACCTGTCAGGACTTGTTCTTTCAGAACGCTTTGCTTGATAAGGCAATGGAGGGTGTTGTAAAGATAGCAAAGACTACCGCTGACAGCGATATGCTTGTGGCTGTGGGCGTGCCTGTGAGAGCAAACGGCAAGCTTTATAACTGTGCGGCTGTTATACAAGACGGCGAGGTGCGTGCCTTTGTACCTAAAACGCATCTGCCGAACTATAACGAATTTTATGAGGCAAGACATTTTGCACCATACAGAGGCGAATGTGCCGCCATTGATCTGAGAGAGTACGGACAGCTTGAATTTATACCGCCTATGGAACAGACCGTTTTCGTATGTGAAGAGATACCTGAGCTTGTGGTGGGCTTTGAACTTTGCGAGGACTTGTGGGTGGCTGACCCTGTTTCAAATTATCTTGCTAAGGCTGGGGCTACCCTTATATGCAATCTGTCTGCAAGCGATGAGGTCATCGGCAAGGATTCTTACCGCAGACAGCTTGTTTCAAACCAATCTGCAAGGCTTGTGGCAGGATATATCTATTGTTCTGCAGGTGACGGCGAGTCAACGCAGGATATGGTCTTTTCAGGTCACAATATCATTGCGGAAAACGGCTCTATACTTGCAGAGAGCAGGCTTTTTGAAAACGGCATTACCATATCGGAAATAGATTTTAAAAAGCTTGCATTTGAGCGAAGAAAAATTTCTACCTATCCTGCAAGTGCAGAGTGGGACTATTCTTCCAAAGACAGCGGTTTCTTGGATATGGAAAACATCTCCCGTGAAAGATTCAGCCTTGAAATGGGCGAAACAGCTTTGACAAGAAAGTTTGCCAAAACGCCTTTTATCCCGTCAAATCAGGCGGAGAGAAACGAGCGCTGTCACCTTATTTTGCAAATGCAATCCCATGGACTTATGAAGCGTATCGCACACACACATTCCAAGACTGTGGTCATTGGCATTTCAGGGGGACTTGATTCTACGCTTGCACTGCTTGTGTGTGTAATGGCAATGGACTTGCTGAAACGTCCTCATACTGATATCGTTGCGGTGACGATGCCATGCTTTGGCACAACAAAGCGCACACGCTCCAATGCGGAGATACTTTGCGACGCTTTGGGGGTAACGTTCAGAGAGGTGGATATCTCAAAAGCAGTTTTACAGCACTTTGAAGATATCGGTCATGATTATAACGATCACAGCGTTGTGTTCGAGAATGGTCAGGCGAGAGAGCGCACAAAGGTGCTTATGAATATCGCAAATCAGGTGAGCGGAATGGTGGTCGGAACAGGCGACCTGAGCGAACTTGCTCTCGGCTGGGCGACCTACAACGGCGACCATATGTCCATGTACGGTGTGAACGCATCTATCCCTAAGACCTTGGTAAGGCATATCGTTCAGTATTACGGCGACACCTGCACATCTGATACTCTGAGAGATGTACTGTACGATATTTTGGACACTCCTGTTTCTCCTGAGCTTCTTCCTACCGACGAGAGTGGCACTGAGATGACACAGAAAACAGAAGACCTTGTCGGTCCATATGAGCTTCATGACTTCTTCCTTTATTATGGCATACGCTGGGGCTTTGAGCCGTCAAAGGTGAAAAGGCTTGCGAAATATGCCTTTGAGGGGGATTATCCTGACGAGGTCATAGACAAGTGGCTCAAAACATTCTATCGCAGATTTTTCTCACAGCAGTTCAAGCGCTCCTGCCTGCCTGACGGCGCAAAGATCGGTTCTGTTACACTGTCACCGAGAGGAGATTGGAGAATGCCGTCTGACGCTGTGGCTAAGCTTTGGCTGGAGGATATCGACAAATAACGCAAGGTAAAAATAAAGTAACAAAATCTTTATAACTGCTCGGTTTTACAGAATTGGCTGTTCAGATATAATTATAAGTAAGGAACGGAAAACTTTTCTGAACAGTATCATTACGGAGGATTTATTATGAAATACACAGAGAAAGAGGTTTTGCAGTTCGTTGAAGAAAACGACGTAAAGTTCGTAAAGCTCATGTTCTGCGATATATTCGGTTCGCTAAAGACTATCTCTGTTATAGCAGGCGAGCTGCCGAAAATATTCAGAGAGGGACTTATCTTTGACGCTTCAAAGCTCGGTGGCTTTTTGAATGTGACTGCTTCAGACCTTAGACTTTTCCCTGACCCTGATACGCTGGCGCTTCTTCCATGGCGACCGCAGCACGGCAGGGTAGTAAGATTTTTCTGCCACCTGAAATATCCTGACGGAACGGCTTTTGAGGGAGATGGCAGGTTTTTCCTCAAAACTGCTATCGCATATGCAAAGGGTAAGGGATATAACTTCCAGATAGGTACTTCATGCGAGTTTTACTGCTTTGAAAAGGACGATACTGATATGCCTACAAAGCGTCCTCACGATTATGCAGGCTATTGTGACGCTGCGCCTGTTGACAGGGGAGAGAACCTTAGACGTGATATTTGCCTGACACTTGAGCAAATGGATATTTTTCCAGAAAGCTCAAGACATGAAACCGGTCCGGGTCAGAACGAGATAGATTTTCAGTATTCAAACGCACTGAAAGCGGCAGACAATCTTGTGACATTCAAGAACGTTGTAAAATCTGTGGCTGACAGAAACGGGCTTTACGCAACGTTCATGCCAAAGCCTATCGTTGACAACTGCGGATCTGGTCTGCATATAATGCTAATGTGCATGAAAGGCACGGAAAATGTTTTCAAACCTCAGCTTGGCGGACTTTCCAAAGAGGCTGAGCGCATGATAGCAGGAATACTGAAAAACGTTGGCGATATGACGCTGTTTCTAAACACCACTACAAATTCATACAAACGTTTTGGCAGTCTGCTTGCACCTAAGTACATTTCATGGTCACATGAAAATTATGCACAGCTTCTTCGTGCACCGCTTGCTGATACAGATGAGAATGGTATAATACTCCGTTCAGCAGACAATACCTGTAATCCTTACTTTGCTATGGGTTTGCTTATTTATGCCTGCATAGACGGCGTTATAAATAAGGAAGAGCTTCCAAAACCTTTTAATTTCAATATAGGCTCGGCAGATGAAAGCGAGCTTGCAAAGCTTGAAACACTTCCGCAGTCTTTGAAAGAGGCAGTGGAACGTGCTGAAAAGAGCGAGTTCCTTGCGGATAGGCTTCCTGAGCATATGTTGGAGCGTTTTATCGCAATAGAAAAGGAGCTTATCATAGAATATGAGAGAGCTGCCGATAAGGAGCAGTTTGAAACAGCCAGATATTTTTATCATCTGTAATGTCAGAGAAAGCTAAAAAAAGGAGGTGGGGAAATGGACAGGATACTTGTGGCTTCAAGCAATGACAAGGCAACAGCTATGCTTGTGAGTCTGTTAAAAGAAACCTTTCCCACCTGCAAGACTTCTATAGCCGCAACGGGTCTTGAAACAAGGCGTGCGGTAGGGTCAGGCGGTTATGACTGTGTCGTGATAAACTGTCCATTGTCAGACGAATATGGCAACGAGCTTGCGGAGATAGTCTGCACCTCAACTGACGCAAGCTGTGTGGCTATCGCAAAGTCGGAAAATGCGGATATCCTTGCGGATAAACTGGAAGATTTCGGTGTAATGGTGATACCAAAGCCACTAGGCAGACAGTATTTTTACCGTTCAATGAAATTTGTCAGTGCCGCAAGAAAAAGAATGCTGGGCATAAGGTCTGAGAACCTGAAGCTTCACAAAAAGCTTGAAGAGATAAGAACGATAAACAGAGCAAAGTGCTCACTTATGCAGTATCTTGGCTTTACAGAACAGCAGGCTCATAAATATCTTGAAAAGCAGGCTATGGATAAGAGATGCACAAAGATTGAGGTGGCTCAGAAGGTCATCGAGATGTACGAGGTTTAAATGTTACATAATTGTTAAATTAATGTCACGCTATTGCAATTGTCGGAGTAATGTTGTATAATAATAAAGGAAAATTTGAAATAACGGAGGTCGTTAAAAAATGTTAGTTTCAGCTAAAGAAATGATGACAAAGGCACTTGCAGGCAAGTATGCTGTAGGTCAGTTCAATATTAACAACCTTGAGTGGACAAAGGCTATCCTTCTCACTGCTCAGGAACTGCAGTCACCTGTAATTCTTGGTGTGTCTGAGGGCGCAGGCAAGTACATGACAGGCTTTAAGACAGTTGCTGCTATGGTTAAGGCAATGGACGAAGAGCTCGGTATCACAGTACCAGTAGCACTTCACCTTGACCACGGAACATATGAGGGCTGCTACAAGTGCGTAAAGGCTGGCTTCTCATCTATCATGTTCGACGGTTCACATTATCCATTTGATGAGAACCTTGCTAAGTCAACTGAACTCGTTCACGTTGCAGATCAGCTTGGTCTTTCAATTGAGTGTGAAGTTGGTTCTATCGGCGGCGAAGAGGACGGCGTTGTAGGTATGGGTGAGTGCGCAGATCCAGACGAGTGCAAGACAATCGCTGATCTCGGCGTTACAATGCTCGCAGCTGGTATCGGTAACATTCACGGTAAGTATCCAGCAAACTGGCCAGGTCTTTCATTCGAGACACTTGCTGCTATCAAGGAAAAGGTTGGCGATATGCCACTGGTACTTCACGGCGGTACAGGTATTCCTGATGACATGATCAAGAAGGCAATCTCACTTGGCGTTGCAAAGATCAACGTAAACACAGAGTGCCAGCTTTCATTCCAGGAGGCTACAAGAAAGTACATTGAAGAGGGCAAGGATCTTCAGGGCAAGGGCTTTGACCCAAGAAAGCTTCTCAATCCTGGCTTCGAGGCTATCAAGGCTAAGGTTAAGGAGAAGATGGAACTCTTCGGTTCTGTTGGCAAGGCTTAATCAATAACTAAATTAACGTAAATAAACGGGCTGTCGTTTCGGCGGCAGCCTTTTTATGTTATTTTATTTTCCAATTAAATAGAGTGTAACCTAGATCAACCACTCACAAATAAAAACAAGGAGATTTTTTTATGGAAATTTTCAGTGCACGTCGTTTAACAAACATGGGACTTATTGCAGCGATATATGTTGTGGCTACGATGCTTTGCAGCTCGCTTGCATACGGACAGGTACAGTTCCGCATATCTGAGGTTTTGATGCTACTTTGTTATTTCAACAAGGATTACATCATTTCGCTTTCTATAGGTTGTTTGATAGTCAATCTATTCAGTACGCTCGGAATGGTGGACGTAGTATTTGGAACGCTTGCTACAGTTGTGGCAGCGGTTCTTATCTATCTGCTGAGAAACAAGGTAAATCTTGTAGTTGCGTCGCTTTTCCCGGTGATATCAAATGCGGTGATAGTTGGCTTTGAACTGACATATGTCTTCAAGACGCCGCTTCTTGTGAACATGGGCTGGGTAGCCTTAGGCGAATTTGTATGCGTAACGATAGTTGGTGTTATACTTATCAAGGCGCTTATGAAGAACAAGTATTTCAGCAAGCTTGTGACTTTCGGCATGAGTGATCAGGCTCTTAGTGAGCAGTTTAAAAACGGGTGACGATTCCGATATAAAAATCAGCCTGACTTTTTAGTCAGGCTTTATTTTTTGGCGTTTTTATCGAAAAAACTGCGAAAAAGTATTGACAAAGTACGTGTAATATGATATAATATATACGTTGCATTGAGCAACGTTAAATATGCGGATGTGGCGGAATTGGCAGACGCGCTAGCTTCAGGCAGCGTAACGACAGTGAATTTATTTGCTTGGCTGCTTTCTGGTTCATCATAAATGTGGATTAGTGTGATAAGCACCCACCTCGGTTTTGGATTTGAGCCGAGTAAAAGTTTCAAATTTTTATATGCGGATGTGGCGGAATTGGCAGACGCGCTAGCTTCAGGTGCTAGTGATCGCAAGGTCATGTGGGTTCAAGTCCCGTCATCCGCACCACGAAAAGCTCGATTTTATCGGGCTTTTTTCTTTTGCTCCAGTAAAAATAAATGGGCAGACACGCTGGCTCTAAGAACAATTTTTAATTGATATTATGCTAAAACGCACTACCATAGCTAATGCGTCTGTCGGTTAATATATTCATATATGTAACGAACAAATCCGCAGGCGATACTGCGGATTTCGTTTTAATTTCTATGCACTTTCTAATTCTTCTGTTGGCTCAATAAACACGCTGACAGTTCCATTAAACTCTCCGTTCATCTCGAATCTGATATCAAGACTTTTATCTTCATTTTGATGAATGAAAATTCGCTTGACTAACATTCTTAGATTGATATCCGAAATCGTACCCTCGGACAGGATTTCATCAAGTATCTGTGTTGTGTTTTTAAGCTGTTCTTTTCTCTGTTTGCAGATTTTGTCATATTCCCTCAAGTCGGTTATCCGTTTTTCAATAGCGGATATTTCTTCTTCACGCTTAGTAATCATATTGTTGTAAACTTGTGCGTGTTCTCTGTCGCCGATTCGCTCTATAATCAAATCTTCGATCTGCTGTCGGAGTGATAATATCTTATCGTTGAGCTGCTGTATCTGACGTTCATACAGCGGCTTTTTCTTTACCCAATCCTTGACAATCTTGTTGTAGCGTTCGCTTTCGGCAAGTATCGTTTCACGAAGTCCTCGGACTTCATCTTCGATCAAAGCGTCAAGCTGATTTTCACGGACTGTGTGCGGAGTACAGTATTGCTTGCCGTAGCGGTGTGCGCTGTTGCAAGTGTATTCAACGTACTCTTTGCCTTTCCATTTTCTTGTGCGAGCTACAAAGCAAGCCCCGCAGTCGGAGCATTTTATTAATCCGGAATAGCGATGAAGATTCCTGCCATTTTGCGAACGTGGATTAATCTGTGAACGCTGTTCCAGTAAAAACTGTGCCTGTTTCCAAGTTGTTTCATCAATTATTGGTTCGCAGAAATTCTCATGGCGATACTGTTCTTCGGGCGGAATGAAAGTTTTGGTTTTGTATATTTTTGAAGTTACTGTCTTATGATTAACCATTGTGCCAATGTATAATTCATTTGTGAGAATGCGTTTGACTGCTGTTTGTACCCACAAGTATTTTTTAGAGATGTCGGGTTTCCAATCTGCTAGCTTTCTGCGCTGATAGTATTCTGGTGATTTTATTCCACGTTCGTTCATCTTCTTTGCGATTGTGGTCAAGCCGTAGCCGTCAACGTATAGCTTGAATACTTCCTGCACTATCCAAGCTGTTTCATCGTCTACCAAAACAGTATTTGTGTTTCGGTCACGCTTGTAACCGAGGGGTAAGGACTCTATCAGACCTTTTCCTTTCTGCTTTTGACGTACACCTGCTTTTACTTTTTTGCTGATGTCCTTAGCATAAAAATCGTTGAAGATCTGCTTGAATCCAATCATCAAATCGTCATTCTCGTTACTGGAATCAATGCCCTCAGTCACAGAATAGACCTTGACATTGTTCTGTCGCAAGTGATCTATGAACAGTTCCGTTTGAGTACGGTGTCTGCCAAGTCTTGATAGATCCTTGACCAGAACTACATCAATTTTACCTTCGTCAACAGCAATTTCAAGTTCTCCTAAGCCTTTTCTGTTAAACGTCATTCCTGAAACATTGTCATCAAAGCTCTCTCCGACGATTTCGTAACCATTCTGCTCAGCGTAATCAACTAAAATCTGTCGTTGATTTTGCAGACTGTTCATTTCCTCATCTTCGTCACGAGATAATCTGTAGTATAGCCACGCTCTCATTTTATCGACCTCCTTTAAATTCGGCAGGCACGCTATGGTGTGTCTGCGTTACCTATCTGAACTTCGTTCAGATTGACACTACCACAAGCCGACCTGAAAGTCCAGCGATTACGCTGTTTTATCAACAAGTTCTACCTTTTCAATAAAATCGGAGTCGGAGCATTTGGACATACTATCTGAATTCAAATAGTCGTTAATCATGGACTCCATGAAGGTATCAAATGTCTTTCCGTCGCCATTATAGATAACAGTGACTGAATTGATTTTCGGGATTTCTCTTTGTCTTGGCATATTTTTATCGCCCTCCTTACTGTCTTTTCAGTTTCTTTTTCTCTGATTTTTAAACTGATCATTTTTAATCATTCCTTTCTTAAAATTTCGTTTGACATCATCAACAACGCCCGCAATTATGCCGATTTCACGCAGTTTTTTGCACTTACGACCCCTCAATCATTCAAAGCTCAAATTTATGACCCCATAAAAATTATGCACAATCATTTTGCTGAAACTGCGTATTTTCGGCACTTTTGCGGCGAGCTTTGCTCGTCCGCTGTGAACGTTTAGGGGGCTGTGACCCCGAAACTTTAACTTGCAATGAAATATTTAACTTTGCTTTAACTGCTGCATATCCGGTATTTGTGCAGATTGACAACTGCCTTTTTATTATCAGAATTAAAATCTCTCCCACATATCGCCCACAGCGGCTCACAAATTGCTTGTGTTGGCTTTTGAAATGCTTTTGCTAAACTTACCCGACAGAAAAATCAAGCCCTCAAATTGGCTTACGTTGCGTTGACAGTAACCTTGAAATGTTGACAGTAAAACTTTGATTTATTTTTTACTGTCACACCTCGCAAAGCAAGGAATTTCAAGGCTTTTCACTATTTTGAAGTCAGCCTGTTGACAGTAACTCCGCTACCATTTTTACTGTCACTACTGTCACGGTCATTATTTTATCTGTCTTTCCACTTTGTTGGTAATATACATTTTTTCTTTTGCTATATTAATATTACTTAGTATGTTATATTAAAGGTATGTCTGTGTGACACGGAGACTATCGCAAATCACTTCAATTGATCTCTTATTATTACTGGCAACAAATTTGAAAAAGTACAGGATTTTTTTATTTGGGTTTTATAAATTTCATATGTTTGCACAAAATTGAAATTGATAATTTGTCGAGTTTCCCTATACTTGTATAGGGGAAGTAACTGACGACTTAACAACCTTATTTGAAAAATTTTTTTCAAGTTTGTATGATTACACAATAGCCAGAACTTTTATGACTTTTTGCTTTAGCATTTACACAAAGTTATGAGGTGGTAAAACGCCACCTCATAATTTTTATTTATGCGATAAGAATATATTTCCTTGTCTAAAATCTATTTGTTTGAGTTCTTGTACTTGCAAAAAAAGCATAATCATAAAAATGACGATAAGAATGTTGCAAATTGGTCTTAGATGTGATATACTCAATTTTGGAAAAATAAATGTTTTGACTTATTGATAGGAAGTGACTGTATGCTGCCGATATATATGGCATTGATCGATGATGAGGAAGATATCTCAGCTTTTGAGATACTGTATAAAGAATGTAAAAGTAAAGCATATATAATTGCTTATAATATACTAAAAAACGAAAGCCTTGCAGAGGTATGTGTCTCGGAGGTCTTCTTTTCTGTTGCGAAGAATTTCAAAAAAGTTAACAATTTAACTTCTTACGAAAAGCAGAAATATGTTGTTATTAGTGTTAGGAACAAAGCTTTCAACATCCTTACGAAAGAAAAAAAAAATACATCGAATTTGCCATACGAAGATGATATTTATTTTAACGACGATAAATATTCGGAATTTGATAAGGATAAATGGTCTGATTTCATAAGGAAATTAAATAAAACTGATAGAGATATACTCTATCTTGTATGCGTCCAGGGAATGGACTATAAAGAAATTGCAGATTCGTTTGGTATCAGTTATGCAGCAGCCAAGCAGCGATATTGGACTGCTAAAAATAATCTTAAAAGAATAATTTTAAAGGAGGGGATGCTTGATGAATGAAAATTTGCAGTTTTTACAGGCATTAAAAGATGTATCTGATGAAGATTTTAATGAAGATATGAATTCGATCTCTTTAACGGGCGAACATGAATTCAGCGACAAATTCAATAGGAAAATGAAAAAGCTTATTGCAAGGCAAAAGAAGCAATATTTTAGATTTGTTAGTACAGCAGGCCGTAGAGCTGCATGCATTATATTAGCAGTGGTCGTGATATCTGCATCAGCGTTAAGTGTCGAAGCGGTTCGTAATGCAGTATATGATTTTATAATAAAAATCTTTTCGAATCACAGTGTTGTAACAATCGAAAGTGGAACGGACGATGGTTATCCGACTTCTATTGAAGAAAAATATTATATTTCACAGTTGCCTGCCGGTTTTAAACAGACTCAATATGGTGAAACAGATAATAGTATTTCAGTTTTTTATTCAAATGGCAAAAAAGGAATTTTATTTGACCAGAATGTCAAAGGTAATCATAATATATATATGGATAATGAGCGAACGGATTTTACGAAGATTGAGTTCGATGGTCAGGAATATTTGCTCTTTGAATCTGATACTGATGTGACGTGCATTTGGGATAACGGTAGGTATATATTGTCAATTTCCGGCAATCTTGACAAAGAAACTGTTATAGATTTATGCAAGTCTACAAAGTTACAAAAATAGTCTTACTAATTTGATTTTTTATTGTTATATAGGGTAGAGAGGTCGATTTGATCTTTCTACTCTATTTTTTTTGAAAGGATAATAAAAGATGAAAAAGTTATTAGCGTTACTTGTTTCTTCCATTATGGTGTGTGGCGGTGGCATATCTGTTTGTGCTGAGCCTCAGTTAAGTACTCCTATCGAAGGTGAATTCACAGAATACTATAAGTATACTTCCAAAGTTTATAACAGTATGACTATTTCAAATAAGACTGCTTCGTGCAAAAGTACGGTAATGGGATTTTCAGATAAGACAACTAAAGTGGTTGTTACACATACACTAGAGAAAAAGAGTGGAAAATGGTGGAGCAATGTTACAAGCTGGACAAAAACGTTCAACACATATACAGCGATATATACCACGTCTAAATCATCGTTAAGCAGCGGTACATACCGTCTTAAAACAATCGCAAAGGTCTATAACGGTTCTGATTATGAGACCATTACGATTTATAGTAGCACAGTGTCATGCTGAAAATACAATATAAGAAGAAAGGCTCGGTGATTCCAATGCAGAACTAAAATATTTAACAATATTGCACGATTCAATTTGTGCAGGCTTACGAAACTGTTTGAATACAAAGGATTTGCATTGATATTTTTTGGTATTAATGCTATAATTTAAAGGAGAAATTTTTATGAATATGAAAAAAAACTATTACAATTGGTATTGCTTCTATTATTGCTGTTAGCACGATGGCGACGACTGCAATTGTAGGTGCATTCGATAAAACCTATGAATCAAATTATAATTATACATACGATGGTAATTCATATGCAAAAATGGATTACTATGAAGCTGGCAATTTTGTTCAAACAAGGGCAACGAATAAGCAATCGCTGACAGAATATCCTAAAATCAGTGTTGATGTTTACTATTCTAACGGCGGATATTTGGATGGAGCATCTGAATATAAGACACTCAGTACAAAAGGATCGATTGGTATCAAGGGTTGTTCAAATTACAGAAGCTCAGGCGGAGACAATTATAAGCACACTGTAACTGTATATCGTGATTCCTCACATACAAATAAAGTTGCCACAATAAGCAAAACCGTAGGATAAATAATGAAAGGTCGGGGCACATGTTTTTTATTCTTAAAAACATTGCACAGTTTATCAGACACAGCAAGGTTATCTTTGCTGTGTTTGTGGTCTGTGAGATCACAAGCTTGATGCTTATTATTTTTTCATTTGGGATATATCAGAATTATTCACAGCAGATAAAGGACATTGCTTCAGATGAGCCTATTGATGAAGAAAAGAATTGGATTAGCTTTGATTTTGAAAGCGACATTGATGAAGAAAATCCAATTTCAAATGAATCGGTTTTGACTTTTCTTAACGAGATGGGGTCAGCGCTTGGGAATAAAATAGGGTACATAGATTTTGACTGCGGCGGATATTACGTCTGCCTGTCATATAATGACGGCTGGGAAATGTATGATATTAAAAAAAATCTGAAAACTAACGGAAGGTGGTACAGCGGTAGCTCTTTCAGTAAAACAGATTATGACAAAGCTGCTAAGGTATGTATAGCCCCGATCGAATGTTACAAAGAGATAGACAGCGAGATCGGATATGACGACGACCTTTCTCCTGAAGATTACAGCTATCAGGCATATGATAAAGACGGCAAAATATTTGTCGATCTTCCTGAAGGAACCTTTGAAGTGATCGGATTTACCAAAACCTGGGGAGGCAGATATTTTATACCGTATACGGTTTTTTCATCAGATGCCGAAGTTACGACTTTTCCGCAGGTGAAAATACAACAGATTCTGTATCAGAATGAATATAACAGCGCTGTTAACATTTTCAAAAAGTGCTTTGGTGACAGAATAAGCGATGAGGAAATTTCGGATATGCCGGTTTATGATGCCGAGGTGCTGAAAACCTTTCAGACAAAAATGACGATCTGCGTTGTTATTGCGATCATATCTTCTGTCAATATCACGGCATTGTTTAAATATGTGATTGATCTTAGACGAAAGACTATGGCTATATTCAGGATCAATGGGTGTTCTAAAAACAGGCTCAAAGGAATCATGGTCAGCGAGATGATGATATATAGTGCGATCAATATTCTGCTATGTATATCTTGTTTTAATTTTCTTATACTTCCCGGACTAGCCGGTATTTTGCCGTATGTCACTCTTGCATATTCAGTGAAAAACTATATTTTACTTGCAGCGATCTACATAGCTGTGACCTTCGTTTCTCAAAACATAATGATTTATTTCAGCATTTCGCGTTCGCCAGTGCAAATGCTGAAATCACGGAGGTGAAAACGGTGCGCGCATCATATATCAGATATGGTATCAAGGAATTTGAACGTAATATATTTTTTAATATTTTTATAATCCTACAAATTTCCGCAGCTTTGATACTGATAGTTTACTGTGTGTCCTCAATAAACTATATCTCAAAGTTTTATTCACCGATAAAGGAACATATAGACGGAGAAGGAATTTGCAGTATCGACATACAGAATTATCCTCTGCTTGAAGAGATAAGCGGTTTTGAATATGTTGACGAGGTTTACTCCTTCAATTCAGTTGGCGGACTTTATAACAATAGCAATGCCTTTTATAAAAATGACATCAGGTACGTTTATATCAACAGCTATGATGACAAATTCATCAATGATTACATACCAATCCTTGAAAAGGGTAAATGGTTAAGCGAATGTGACAGCGAAGACGGCATAATTAACGCAGTAATATCCTATAGTGATGAATATGAGGTCGGCGATGTGATAACTGTGGTTTTCGATCCGCAGTCAGATTGTGAGAAGGAATTAAATTTTAAAATAGTAGGAATGCTTTGCGATGGAGCTAAAGTTTTTAACGCCTATACATTGATGTCCGAAGTTTCAGACGCTTCATCTTTGTATCCAAATTATTATAGTGCGCAGCATAAAAATGAAATTCTCCTGCTTACTGAAAAAAATCAAAAGCTAGGCGGTTGTCCCGGAATGTCGCTTATTAAATTCAAAGAGGGTCGTAGCGATGAGGAATATGAAAATTTCACCACTCAGTTAGGCGCTGATTTTGATATAAAAGGGATAAAATTATCAAAAATAAACGAGACAAGCTTAAAACAGATAAACGAGCAAAGGGTGATGATATTACCGCTTATAATCGGCATAAGCATACTCATTTTTACAAGCATTTTGAGTATGAGTGCTATAAGTACAAACAGGCAGCTGAAAAATTACGGCATATACAGCATTTCCGGCGGAACAAGGGCAGGCTGTGTTTTAATACAGATGTGTAATGTATTATGCTGCTGTATCTTCTCATGTTTTCTTGCTTATTTGTTTTTCAATATTTTAAAGATCAGTGGAAAGCTTAACGGATCAATTGTTGCTTTTGGTACAAATGAGTTTTGTTCATGTGCAGCATGGCTGATAATTACAATTATAGTTTCATCGATTATGCCTATATTAATAATCGGGAAAAAGAAGATAAAAGATATGTTGCGGGAGATGGAATTATGATTAAGCTTAACAACATAACAAAGATATATAACCCTAAAAAGTCCAACGAGTTTGAAGCTCTGCACGGCGTTTCCTGCGAGATTCAGGACGGTGAAATGGCAGCAATAATCGGCAAATCCGGTGCTGGAAAGTCAACGCTTTTGCATATCCTTGCCTGTATTGACGACTATCAGGACGGCGAGTATACCCTTGACGGGGAGCTTGTCAAGAATCTTTCCGAGCGGCAGTATGCAAAAATACGAAACGAGAAAATCGGTATGGTAATGCAGGATTTTTCTCTTGTCGAGGATTTTACTGCACTGGAAAACGTGATGATACCGCTGAATTTTGCAAAACCAAAAATCAAGAATAAAAAGGAAAAAGCGCTTGCCGCACTTGAATCTGTCGGAATTGAGGAACTTGCGAAAAAGCCTTGTAATAAACTTTCCGGCGGTCAGAAACAGCGTGTGGCGATTGCGCGTGCTATTGTAAACGAGCCGAGCGTGATACTTGCTGACGAGCCGACTGGGGCTTTGGATACAAAGACTTCTGCCGAGATAATGGAGCTTTTCAAGTCGCTCAATCACGAGGGAAAAACGATAATAATCGTAACCCATGATATGAACATTGCGGAGCAGTGCGATAGGGTTATTGAGATTTCGGATGGGCATGTTGTGAAATGAATTTTCAAAACGTGAAATGCCATTTTAATTTATATTTGCACAAATACGTCATAGACCCTATGAAAAACAGTCGTAAGCACCCGCTTGTGACTGTTTTCAAAAGTGGAATTTGCTGATTTTAACGAAAATAAAGAGTTAGTAGATATAACTTAGATTTAAAAGTATTCTTCCACTAACGTTACCCCACCCTCAGGTGCTAGTGATCGCAAGGTCATGTGGGTTCAAGTCCCGTCATCCGCACCATAACAGGACACCAATTTTGATACAATGCGTATCTTGATTGGTGTCCGTTTTCTTTATCCGAAAGTCCTTGTTTAATGGGATTTGTCAACACAATTTAACGAAAGCAGGCAATAAAGCTCGCAAAGGAGATTGGCACCAAGGTAGCAGATGAGCTGTGCATCCCCAAAAATGGACGCTGGGGACGTGGGTGCAAAAGGCGCGGATCGGGGAAATAGACACAGGTGCAGGCTCACGTACAC
>ERZ831634.580-NODE-580-length-44590-cov-4.950466_pt1 | contig 44590 bp, 37 predicted proteins | sample MGYA00519953_ERZ831634 | MGnify/ENA primary metagenome ERZ831634 (study PRJEB31850, sample SAMEA3708718) | human gut metagenome | biome: human gut; feature: human-associated habitat; material: faeces | place: China | collected 2014 ... | reverse complement strand
CGGAAGTTAAGCATCATAACGGCGACGATAGTGTGAAGACGCGACAATAGCAAGCAGCCAGGTCCTTTTTTTATGCCTTCCTGCGGGAGGGCTTTTTTAGTACAAAAAAACATCTATCTTGTGATAGATGTCTTCTCATTAATAAACTTAAATACTTTATTCCAATAATCATCAGGATTCATATAGATACTATTGGCATGTGTTGCGCCCTTTACACTATATAATTCTTTTTCACAATTAGCTGCTTTATAAACTTCTAATCCCATTGAATAAGGGACAAAATCATCTTTCGTACCATGAATAAACATCATAGGTTTCTTACATTTCTTAACTGCGTCAACGCTACTTGCTTTCTTGAAATCATAACCTGCTTCAATATTTGCCATAATATTAGAAATATCCATGACAGGGAACGGTGGTAAACCAAATCTCTTATCTAATTCGCTAGAGAATATATCATATACACTCGTATAACCACAATCCTCAATATACCCAACGATATGGTCTGGATTATCTCCTGACAACATCATAGTTGTTGCACCACCCATGGACACACCATGTACTACTATTTGTGCTTCTGGATCCTTATTCAATATCCATTTAATCCATTGCTTCATATCACCCTTATCAAGATAACCCATCCCAATATGATCTCCTTCACTCTTACCAGAAGCACGATCATCTGGCAGTAACACATTATAGCCATGCTCATAATATGTTCTTCCAAAAGGCATCATATTTCTATTATCCACCTTATAACCATGAATAATAAGAGCCCATTTATGACTGTCTTGTGTTTTATAATTACCAGAGAGTTTTAATTGGTCCTTACTGGTAATTGATGTTAAAGTAGTTTCTTTATAAAAGGCATCTGCCTTCTTCATTTCACTTACTTTATTTCTCATCATGATTAATTCATTCTCATTTGTTGCATGTACTGTTGTCTTCACATTTCTTTCGCTAGAATTACTTGCAGGAGATAAAGCATAATTCACAAAATAATGACCTACTCCAATACTTCCACAAAGTAATATCAATACAATCAATCCTATAATCTTTTTTCTCATATATCCACCTCGGAATGTATTGTATACTAATGTTTACTTGAAGTTAATAGTTTTAATGTCAAACTAAATAAAAATTTTACATATTCATATGATATGTAAATATTAGATTTTTTCTCAACATTATAAGAATTTTATGATATATTGAAACAGTATTTTTGGGAAAGGAAAAGGGAGTTTTGTGTTAAACAATTATGTTTTAAGATTAAAAAGTGAGTTTAAGGGGTATAACTCACAAAAGTTAGTTAAAGATATACTTGCAGGCTTAACAGTTGCAGCAGTGGCTTTACCACTTGCCTTAGCTTTTGGTGTCAGTAGTGGTGCTGATGCAGGTGCTGGCTTAATTACAGCCATTGTCGCTGGTTTACTCATTGGAGGACTATCAGGCGCCTCTTATCAGATTTCAGGCCCTACAGGGGCTATGTCAGCTATCTTGATTGGTTTATCTACTACTTATGGACTACAGGGTGTATTTGTAGCCAGCTTTATTTCTGGGGTTATGTTACTTATTGCATCATTTTTTAAATTTGGTAAGGTTGTATCTTTTATTCCAAGTAGTGTTATTACAGGCTTTACAAGTGGTATTGCGATTATCATTGCGACAGGACAGATTGATAACTTCTTTGGTGTGACTTCTAAAGGAGGGAATACAATTGAAAAGCTTCTATCTTATTCTAAATTAGGTTTTCCTATTAATAAGTATGCCTTGATGTTTGGCTTACTTGTTGTCTTTATTATGTTGATCTGGCCTAAGAAATGGGCAAGTGTATTCCCATCATCTTTAGCCGGTATTATTATCGCTTTAATTGTGAATATTGTAGGACAGTTCGATGTAACAATCGTAGGTAAGATTCCTACTACATTATTTCCAGATGCAAGACTATCTATATCTAGTCTGAATCTTACGACTGTAACTCATCTTATTATTCCTGCTTTTAGTATTGCGATGCTTGGTATGATTGAATCATTACTATGTGGTGCAAGTGCTGGTAAGATGAAAAATGAAAAGCTGGATGCTGATATGGAACTATTTGCGCAAGGTGTAGGTAATATGGTGATTCCATTCTTTGGCGGTGTACCAGCCACTGCCGCTATTGCACGTACTAGTGTCGCAATCAAGGCAGGTGGACAGACAAGATTAGTAAGTATCTTCCATGCTATCGCATTACTTATTTCTATGTTTGTATTAGGTCCTTATATGTCACAGATTCCTTTATCTGCTTTAGCTGGAGTCCTTATCATGACTGCATGGCGTATGAATGAATGGGATGAAATTAAATCAATCTTTAGAAACCGTATTAAAACAAGTATGACACAGTTCTTAGTCACTATGCTTGCAACAGTTGTTTTTGATTTAACAGTCGCAATTGTATTAGGTATCTGTGTTTCAATGTTCTTGTTTGTGATCAATAACTCTTCATTACATGTAGAAACAAGTGCCATTGAACCACATAGATTAGACAAAGAAATCAATTATAACCATTCTACAACTCAGGTAGTTTATTTAGCTGGACCACTATTCTTTGGAAACCAGGATCAGTTATTATCTAAAATAAGAGAACTAGTAGATGGATGTGATCATCTTATTCTCTCAGTAAGAGGTGTACCATCTATTGATGATTCAGGTATTCATGAATTAATGGATGTTGTAGAACTATGTCGTGCACATAAGGTACAGCTCTATTTCACTGGTGTACAAAATAATGTCATGAGACAATTAAGAAGACGTCACTTTGATACATATGTCGGTGAAGAATCATTCTATTGGGATGTTATTAAGGTTATAGAGATGTTGGAAGAAAAGTAGGGAAACCTACTTTTTTGTGGGCACCTATGAATTTATCTATGTAAATATGGATGATAAAGGACATGGTACACTCAAGCGTACAAAGAAAAAGTCTTATAACTGGATGAAGCATATTATTGAAACAAATGGAGCTGCATTAGATGACTAGAATAGTGAATAATCACTATTCTTTTTTTGTATCCGTTTACACATAATGACAAAGTCACTACAAAACCTAAATAGTCTTAGTGTATAAGTAAGGCTATTTAACACCTTAAAATAGGTGTTTTAAAACTGTAGTTTACATGCAATTTAAAAATATATGATATATACTCATGAAAATGAATTATTCACACTTATGCACATTATGCACAAAATAGAATAAAGAAATGAACAAGGTATCTATGGTATTTTGATGTAAAATATAACTTGAAACATTGTAATCAAACAAATACATGATAAAATAGAAATGCAATCGTTTACAAAAAGGAGGCTATACTATGAAAGCGTCTGAAGTACTCAAAAGACTTTCTAGTGGTGAAATGATTCCTCTATTAAGAGGAATTTACTCAGAAAATATAGATGATCAGATACTTAGATACAAAGATGCAGTCCAGTCCTTTATTGATTATTATGGAGACCAGGATATTATGATATTTAGTGTTCCTGGTAAATGTGAAATAGGTGGTAATCATACTGATCACCAGCATGGACGTGTTCTTGCATCCGCTATTCAATTAGATTCTATTGGTATAGTGGGTAAACAGGATCGCTATGTAAAGGTTATTTATAATCAACTAAGTATTAATGAAATAGATACAGAAAATATAAAATATAATGAAGCCAAGAAAGGTACAATGGAATCATTGATCAATGGTGTTTTATTTGGACTCAACCAGAAGAATTATCATATTGGTGGTTTTAACGCCTTTATTCAATGTGATATTCCTAGAAATGTAGGTTTAGGTTCTAGTGCTAACTTTAATATTATGATTGGTACCATTATTAACTATTTATATAATGAAGGAAAAATTGAAAACGAACATCTTGTCCAGATTGGTCGTTTTGCGACAAATACATTTTATTGTAAGCCAAGTGGTTTAATGAATGAGTGTGTCTGCTGTGTGGGTGGCTTTATTAAAGTAGATTTTAAGAATCTCAATTCACCAGATATTTATAAGCTGAATATTGATTTCTCAAATTTTGATTATACTCTATGTTGTGTGAATTCTAATATGTATAGATCAGATAATACAATTGATTATGATGCTGTTCCAAATGAAATGATCAAGGTAGCTCATTTCTTTCAACAGGATGTTTTAAGAGATGTTTCTTATGATGAGTTCATAAAGAACTATCGTATGGTAAGAGCAAGAGTAGGGGATCGTCCTGCTTTAAGAGCACTTCATTTCTTTAAAGAAGAAGAGCGTGTCTTAAAGCAGTCAGAAGCACTTGAAAAGGGAGATTTTGATACCTTCTTAAAATTAGTGAAAGAATCTGGAGACTCTACATTTAAAGCGCTACAGAATATTTATCCACAGGGAAGTACACGTCATCAAAATATTGGTACAGCTATTGTATTAAGTGAGAATTATCTAAATGGTGATGGTGTAGCAAAAGTGAATGGTGGAGGATTCTCAGGTACTATGCTTACCTTTGTGAAAACAAATAGAATTAATGATTATGCATCTTATATGGATTCTATATTTGGTAAGGATTCTTGTCATATTATTCATACAAGAGAACAAGGCGCAATGAGATTACTTTAAGCAGTGAAAACTGCTTTTTTTCATATTGTTTGTGTTATAATGTTATCGACATATGTCAGTAATTGGAGGAGCGTATGGCTAGATCGAAGAGATCAAGGACAATTACAGGATTTCCTGAATACAATATGTTTGTACCTGATGGTATCCCTCAAAGAGGCTATATAGAGCTTGCATTAGATGAATTTGAGGTCATCCGTCTTATAGACTATAAGTCCTATACACACGCCAAATGCGCTGAAAAGATGAATATATCACGTACTACAGTTACTGAAATATATGCCAGAGCAAGAAAAAAGATAGCACGTAGTATAATGGAAGGCTATCCTTTAAGAATTGAAGGCAATGAATGTATAAAAAAAACAGGTTATTCTGTTTTAAAAGTAAAAGGAGAACATATTATGAGAATTGCGGTAACTTATGAAAACGAATCAGTTTTTCCACACTTTGGAAAAACTTCACAATTTAAATTATATGATGTAGAAAACAATGAAATCAAAGAATCACAGGTTGTAGGTACAGAAGGATTAGGTCATGGTGCATTAGCTATTTTATTATCTAATTTAAATGTAGATGTATTGATCTGTGGTGGCATTGGTAGAGGGGCTATTATGGCTTTAAGTGGTTCTAATATTAATGTGGTTGGTGGAGCAACTGGTGATTGTGATACTGCAGTGAAAGCTTATTTAGCCGGTACACTCGTTCCTGAATCCGAACCTACTTGTGGATGCAGCCATGATAATTGTGAATGCCATCATGAATAATATTTGACAAACAAATAAAACAAGAATAAAATCAACACTGTTGAATGCTCGGATGGTGGAATGGTAGACACGCCAGTTTCAGGTACTGGTGGTTTATGCCGTGTGGGTTCAAATCCCATTCCGAGCACCAATAGTTATTAACGTGGGAGACCACGTTTTTTTTTGTGCAAAAAAAGACTATGAATAACTCATAGCCTCTATATAGTGATTCCCAAAAATCCTAATGCAAGGAAAATAAGAATGAGATAAATTACAACCTTCAAACTCCATTTGAATATATAGAACATTACAATATATGGAAGAAATGCAAGAAAGAACACCATAAGTAATAATGTACTTAACATAACCATCACCTCATTCTTATTATAGTATTATTTTCCAGAATCTCCATAGTTTTTAAGTACTCTAGCACTTGGGTCATTGACATCACAGTTTTTCCAAGTCTTATTAGGCATCCAGAAGTCCTTGATCCACTTAGCTTTTCCTGGGTAATAAGATTCAAAAATATCACGATATAATAATGATTCTTTAGTAAATGGTGTACAGTAAGGATACTTATCCTTGGCATTCTTAACATCTTCATCTGTATATAAAGAATCAGCATATTCTTTTAAGTAATCTACCATAGAATGTCCAACAGCATCAGAGAATGCTGCTTTTTCTCTAAATAAGATATTATGAGGAAGATAGTTCAAACCTTCAAAAGCATGTCTTAAGAGATATTTACCTTTGTTGTATGTATTCATCTTCTTCTTAGGATCAATACGCATTGTATAATCCACAAAATCAAGATCAGCGAAAGGAACACGACCTTCTAAGGCATTTGCACTAATACATCTATCTGCTCTTAATACATCATACATATATAATTCACGCATACGCTTCTGAGATTCTTTCTGGAATTCTTCAGGACTAGGTGCAAAGTCTGTATACTTATAACCAAATAATTCATCACTCACTTCACCAGTTAAAATAACCTTTAAATCAGTATGTTCATGAATATATTTACATAGAAGATACATACCGATACTTGCACGAATAGTTGTAATATCCCAAGTCTCTAATGTACGGATGACTTCTCTTAAAGAATCGAGTACATCATCTTTAGTCATGATCACTTCTGTATGATCAGTACCTAAGAATTCGGCCACTTCTTTCGCATACTTTAAGTCAATAGGATCTGTTTCCATACCAATCGCAAAAGTCTTGATAGGTGTATCAGTAATACGCTGACCAATGGCACATACTAAAGATGAATCCAAACCACCAGATAATAGATAACCAACAGGGGCATCACTCTGTAATCTCTTCTTCACTGCTTCAATTAATTTAACACGTAGGCTCAAGGCAATTGTGTCTACATCATCATTATGCATTAATTTCACATCAGCCACATCATTGAAGCATACAAACTTCTCACCATCATAATAATGTCCTGGTGGGAAAGGCATGATTTTCTTACAAACAGGCATTAAAGCTTTGGCTTCAGAACCAAATGCGATTGTGCCTTTTTCAGTATATCCATAAAACATTGGACGAATACCAATAGGGTCTCTTGCAGCTATCATTTTATCAGTTAATGCATCATATAAACAGAATGCATATTCACCATCTAGATATCTTACAAGTGTATCTAAACCATATTTTCTATATAAAGGAATTAATACTTCACAGTCACTAGAAGACTTAAAAGTATATTCATCCATAATATTCTTCTTTAATTCTGGGTAGTTATAGATTTCTCCATTACATACTACAATTGTATGATCATCAGAAAATGGCTGCTTACCATTCTCACTTAAATCCATAATAGCCAATCTATTGAAACCAAAAGTCTTATCAAATAATCGAGAAGTCTGAATCATATCAGGACCTCTTCCTTCAATCTTTCCTAAAGCTTCATCAAATACATCAATTTCTACTTCTGTAGAACCCATTGTTAGAAAACCACACATTTACATCTTCCTCCTATACTTGAGTCAAAAAAAACTCGCTTTGTGGTGCGAGTATCTTACTAAGTCGTTGAGTCTATAACTAAGTACAGACATACTTCAAAGAGCATGCGATACCCGCCAGCGGTAACGTCGCTGAAAGAACGTTCTAGCCTACTTGCATAATGCTTTGGGTAGACAGCTCAGAGGTGTTTTTCATCTATCACTTAACTGTAAGTCTTCCACCATCACTTACTCGCTAGAGTCTCTGTCATAGATTACTCTCCTCGTCTTCGCCTTTGTTGGGTCTAAGTATAGTACAAAGATTTAGTCAATGCAATAATAAATTATTATAAAAGTATTAAAAATTAATTAAAATTTAGTATATATACTAATTTATGAATAAATATATCGTTATATGTAAAAAAATCATCAAAGATTATAAATATGTTAGAATAGAAGTAACCAAGGAGGAAGGGTCATGAAAGCAAGAACTTACTCAGTCATAGAATTTAAAAGAATATTAGAAAACAATGGCTATAGATTCCTTAGAAATGCGAAAGGGGATCATTGTATCTACTCTAATGGTGAACGTACTATCACTATTAAGAGGACTCATGTGAATAAGATGATTGCCCGTAGACTTATTAAGGAATATGATTTAAAGGTAGAAGAAAAGTGTGAAAAATGGTAATGTTCAGGAATTTGTAGATCATATACATTATGGTGATGAACTATGGTTTCTATATAATGATACAAAATATTTTTTAGAAGGGTGGATGGAAAATGATATATTAGAGTTAGTGCTCTGTGAAATGAAAGAAAATGGTAAGGATTATAAATGGAAAGGTGACTACAATAATTATCCTGTGGAAGATTTTTTATCAGATCGAATTTTTGACGGAAAGACTTTTTGGGAAATAGAAAATGATATTACGTGGGTTGATTGTTAATTCTTTGTTTAAAACAACAAATTAATGCTTCTTCTGCGTTTTATAGACAATAAAAAATTGAAACAACCTCTAAGCAAGTACAATAGCTTAGGGGTTGTTTTATGCTGTATTTCTGCCAATAAATTGTGATTTATTATAAAATTGTGATAATTGATTACTTACCCAGGTAGATAGATTTCTATGATATAATTTATGCGTGGAACAACCGTATACGGTAGGTGGTTATCCTTGGTCGTTATGACGAAGGTTCGCAACCCTTCGTGATTCTTCTCTTAAGTTGAAAACGGAGGTGATGCCTAATGACAACGTATGAAATAATCATGATTATGTTAACGTGTTTGACACTGATCATATCTTTATTGACACTTGTTGTTAGATTACTTCTTATCATTATTGATAAGAACGAAAAAAAGTAACTACCTCGCTCCTAGGAAAAGTTTGAGGTAGTTACTTACCAAAAATAAATTCAAGGACAACCGCTTACTGGTTGTTCCATCTTTCGTCTTTATTATAGTTTAGACCAAATCTAAAGTCAATATATGTGACTATGAGAGATGCTCATAGTTTTTTTTGAAAAAAATTTAACTTTCTTTGAGAAAAAAAACATCTTCTAAGTGTATAGATTAGTAGAGGGCCAAAGGGGGTGGTGATTGTGAAATGTCCTGTATGTGGTAATGAGGATGAACACTATATCAGCTATATCAATAAGAGACCTTATTGTAGAAAGTGTATAGCGTTTGGACGTGTTTATTTAGATGAAGTTTATCCAATACATACGACTCCTTTAATAATGACTGATGCGTCTTATCATCTTTCTTTTACCTTGTCGTCCCGCCAGCAGTTCATCTCAGAACAACTGATCACGAATTATGAGAATGCCACGAATTCTATTGTCCTTGCTGTATGTGGTTCTGGTAAAACAGAAATCTCTTATGCGATAATCAAGCACGTGATTGAAAACAAGGGACGCGTATGTTTCACGATCCCTAGAAGACAATTGTGTATAGAATTACATGAAAGAATTCAGAAGGATTTTCCTCACCTGACCATTGGTCTTCTTTATGGGGGCTATCAAGAAAATATTGATGCTCCCTTGATCATTTGTACAACCCATCAGCTCTATCGATTTGTATCTTCTCCTTTTGATCTTGTAATCATGGATGAAGCGGATGCATTTCCTTTTTATGGAGATGATGTATTGAATTCCATCTTTTATCATGCCTCTAAAAGGTATATTAAATTATCTGCTACATTACTTGAGGAGGATATTCATGATGAATGTGTGATGATCATGAATAGACGTTATCATGGACATGATCTGCCGGTTCCTCATATTTATATCATTCCTCAATTTTTGTGGCTTATATCCCTGAAATATTGGATTAAGAAGCTATTAGAAACACATCAAAGAGTACTTGTCTATGTACCTAGAAAAAGTGATGCACAATATTATGTGGATCTATTAAAAGATACATACAGGGTGCAGGGAGTGAGTTCTGAATCTCCTTATTTAAATGAGTATACAAAAGATTTTAAAGAGGGGTTATTAGATGTCTTAATCACCACAACGATATTAGAAAGAGGAATTACAATAGAGGATGTACAGGTGATTGTATTAGAAGCAGGAGATCGTATATTTGATGAAAGAACATTGATACAGATTGCAGGAAGAGTTGGTAGAAAAATAGGATATGAGGATGGAAACATACTTCTTATAGATGATCATTACTCAAAGGCGATGAAGGGATGTATCAAAACCATTCAGAGGCTCAACAGGATGTCTGTCTGATCTGTTTATCCTCTATTTCTAAGTCATCCTCTTTTCATCAATTATTTTTCTATCACTGTATCTGTTCCTCCTGTTTGTCTTTATTTAAGAGAATTGATATTAAAACATGTTTTGAGGGATATCCACTCCGTATTCTATATGGATACAATGATTTCTTCCGTACCCTGCTTTTTCGTTATAAGGGGCAATATGACTATGCTTTAAAGGATGCTTTCTTAGATATGTACAAAAGAGAACTACAAAGACGCTATAAAGATTATTTGATTGTTGTTGCACCAAGTGCGTCAAAGGCGAATGATGTGCGTGGTTTTGCTCCCAACCAGGCCATTGCAATGACAATTCACTCTCATGTTTTCAATGGACTCTATAAGAAAGTGGATTATAAACAAAGTGATCAGTCTTATACGCAAAGAGCAGGGATACGTGATGTGATTGGATTAAGGGGTGGATCATTCCTTAAAAATAGGAAAATACTCCTATTAGATGATGTGATGACTTCTGGAGAAACCATTAAGACTTGTCTTAAATTAATTGAAAAAGAAAAGCCTCAGAAAATCGAAATATTGATCCTCGCAATGAAAGAAAAATACCTTGTAAACTTGGGAATAATTAAACAAGCAAGGAGTATATAAAATGCTTTTGTTTTTTGCTATATGTATGATATAATGTATACGATTTTGTATTGAAAGGAGACACATCATGCCTAGTAAAAAACAAGAAATTAGAAAACAAGTTAAGAAAAAGTTAAAAAAGGAAGGAATGGAGCATCAGGAACTTAATCAAGAAGCTGAAATCGTCGATTTAGGCGATCATCGTGGAGATGATATCATTGTAGAATCATTTGATGATATCAAGACAGATGCAAAACCATTACCATTCTCTACAACACCACAGAAAGAGAAAAAAGGAATTACTGGCCGTATTAAAAGTATTTTCTCACAGGACAGTTCTATTCTACGTAAATTAGAAAAACAGGCAGATGAAATTATTGCGATAGAACCTCAGACACAGGCAATGAGTGATGAAGAACTATGTGCTCAGACTCAGTTCTTTAAGGATCGTCTTGCAAAGGGTGAAACATTAGATGATATTTTACCAGAAGCATTCGCAGTTGTACGTGAAGCAGCTTACAGAGTACTAGGACTCAAAGCCTTCAAAGTACAGTTAATGGGTGCTATTTCACTTCATAATGGTGATATTGCAGAAATGAAAACAGGTGAAGGTAAAACTTTAACATCTATCTTCCCAGTTTATTTGAACGCCTTAGATGGTAAGGGTGTTCATGTTGTTACAGTTAACGAATATTTAGCTCGTCGTGACTGTGAATTAAATGGACAGGTTTACAAGTTCTTAGGCTTGACTGTTGGTTTGAATGAAAGAGAACTAGATGCAGATGATAAGAGAAAACAGCATGCATGTGATATTACATATACTACAAATGCTGAATTAGGATTCGATTACTTACGTGATAACATGGTGACTAACTATGAAGATAAAGTACTTCGTCCATTACATTATGCATTAGTCGATGAAGTAGACTCTATCTTAATCGATGAATCACGTACTCCATTAATTATTAGTGGTGGTAAGAAGAAGACTGCTTCTATGTATGTATCTGCTGACCACTTTGCTAAGAGCTTAAAGAATGAAAAGGATTATCAGGTAGATGTTGAAAGTAAGACATGTACATTAACACCTGATGGTATTGCGAAAGCAGAAAAGGCATTTAATGTAGAAAACCTATATAATCCAGAAAATACAGCATTAGTACACTATATCAACCAGGCACTTAAAGCAAACTATACAATGACTAAGGACATTGAATATATGATTGCAACAGAAGACGGCAGCCATGATATAAGAAATGCTTCTATTATGATTATTGACCAGTTTACTGGACGTGTTATGCCAGGTCGTGCTTATTCTGATGGTTTACATCAGGCTATTGAAGCAAAAGAAGGTGTACCAATTAAAGAAGAAACTGTTACACTTGCAACAATTACTTATCAGAACTTCTTCAGATTATTTGATAAGTTAGCTGGTATGACAGGTACTGCAAAGACTGAAGAAGAAGAATTCCGTCAGATCTATAACATGCGTGTAGTTGTTATTCCTACAAATAAGCCTGTTATTCGTGACGATAAACCAGATTTGGTATTCTCAAGCAAGAAGGCTAAATATGCAGCTATTATTAAAGAAGTAGAAATGCGCCATGCTTATGGTCAGCCAATCCTTCTTGGTACAGTTGCAGTAGAAACATCTGAAATCTTATCTAAGATGCTAAGTGCAAAAGGTATTAAACATAATACATTAAACGCTAAGAACCATGCAAAAGAAGCAGCTATTATCGCTAAGGCTGGTGTTAAGGGTGCCGTTACAATCGCTACTAACATGGCTGGTCGTGGTACTGATATCAAGCTAGGTGAAGGTGTTGCTGAAATTGGTGGTTTAATGGTTATTGGTTCTGAACGTCATGAATCTAGACGTATCGATAACCAGTTAAGAGGACGTTCTGGTCGTCAGGGTGACCCAGGATGTTCACAGTTCTTTGTATCATTTGAAGATGAATTGATGCAGAGATTCGCAAGTGAAAAGATCAAGGCTTTAACTGATTCATTCATGGATGATGAAGCAATTGAATCTAAGATGGTGACTAAGTCTATTGAAACAGCTCAGAAGCGTGTTGAAGGTCAGAACTTCGATATGCGTAAGCAGTTATTAGAATATGATGATATTATGCGTCAACAGCGTGAAATCATGTATAAAGAAAGAGATGATATCATGCGTTCTAAGGACTTATCAGAAATCATCAAGGGTGAATTCTTAACAGCAATTGAACTTGATATGCCTAAGTTCACTAATAATGAAGGTAAGAAGCCAGTTGTAGATGTAGAAAAATTCTTAAACTATGTTGGTAAGAATTACATGTTATTAAGTGAATTAGTTGCTAAGAATCCTGACAAAGCAGTGAATGATCCTCAGAAGGTGATTGATGCTGTGAGTGAAGTAGTCTTCATGAGCTATGAAAACAGATTCAATAAGGATCTTGAAGATTCAGTAAAACTTGATTATGAACGCCGTGTTCTTTTAGGTATCATTGACCATACATGGATCAACCATATTGATGCAATGCAGAAACTTAGAAATGGTATCTACTTAAGAGCTTATGCACAACGTGATCCTCTTCAGGAATATACAGAAGAAGGTTTCTATATGTTCGAAGAGATGACAAAATCTATTTCTCAGGAAATTGCTCGTAACATTGTCCATATGGGTATCCGTCCTGGCACAGAAGCAGAAATGAACATTCCAGAAATCAAAGTTGAACTTGAATTTAAATAATGGAATTATATGAAATCAAAAACGGGCTGGAAGATGCCCGTTTATTATTAGACCAATTATATGTTTCTGCAAATATTGAAGTACTAAAAAGAGAAATAGAAGGACTTACTGTACAGACAATGGACGAACATTTCTGGGATGATCAGGCACATGCGACTAAAGTATATGCTCATCTGAATGAAATGAAGAAAGTGGCTGATACAGATACTTCTTTAGAAGCAAGCTATAAAGAACTCATGGAAGTATATGAATATGTTAAGGATACTGAAGATCCTGACTTTATGGCTTCTTTAGAAGAAGATTATATGACGTTCCATAAGAATTTAGATGAATTTGAAAAGACATTATTGTTTGATCAGGAATACGATCATTCGAATGCCATTGTAGAAATTCATCCAGGTGCTGGAGGAACTGAATCTCAGGACTGGGCTGAGATGCTTATGCGTATGTATATACGTTATGGCGAAAAGAAAGGATGGAAGGTTGATGTTGATGATTATCTTGCAGGTGATGAAGCAGGATTAAAATCATGTTCTATCCGTTTTACTGGTTATAATGCGTATGGTCATTTAAGAGCAGAGAAGGGTGTTCATCGACTTGTACGTATTTCACCGTTTGATTCATCAAAGAGAAGACATACATCATTTGCATCTGTAGAAGTTTCACCTGAATTAGATGATGATATTGAGATTACAATCGATCCAAAGGATCTTCGTATTGATACATATCGTGCATCCGGTGCTGGAGGACAGCATATTAATAAAACTGATTCAGCAGTCCGTATTACTCATATTCCTACTAATACAGTTGTTTCTTGTCAGTCACAGCGCTCTCAGTTACAGAACAGAGAACAGGCTATGTTGATGTTAAAGAGTAAATTGTATTTATTAATGCAGGAAGCCCATGCTGAAAAACTATCTGAAATTCAAGGTGAAAAGAAGAATATTGAATGGGGATCACAGATCCGTTCTTATGTTCTTCATCCTTATTCTATGGTGAAAGATAACCGTTCTGGTTATGAATCAAATGATCCAAAGAAAATATTAGATGGTGAGCTTGATGATCTTATTTATGCTTATTTAAGATCTCAAGTAAAGGAGAAAAATAATGAGTAAAATGCATTCTGCAAAGAAATTAGTGATTGATTTTATTTTAGTGATGTTAGGGAATGCCGTTATGGCTTTAGGTACTGCAGGGTTTGCGGTACCTGCCAAGATTATCCTTGGTGGGGTTTCAGGTCTTGCCCTTGCATTCCAGCATTATGTGTTCTATGTTCATTTATCAACACTTGTACTTGGATTCAACATTGTCGCATTTATTGCTGGATATTTCTTATTAGGAAAGAAGTTTGCGGTAGGAACACTTGTTTCTACATTCGCATTCCCATTCTTTCTTGCATTATTTGAAAAGAGTTATTATTTAACACATTTGACTAAGGATACTTTACTTGCTGCTGTTTATGCAGGATTCCTTATTGGGGTTGGATTAGGGCTCGTATTGAGACTTGGATACAGTACAGGTGGTATGGATATTCCACCATTACTTGTGAATAAGTATACAGGTCTTTCACTAGGATTATTAATCAATATCTTTGATATTGTGATTCTACTTATTCAGATTCCATTCTCAAACGTTGAGGAAATTCTTTATGGTATTATTACTGTTGTGATTTCTACATATATTATTGATAAGATGATGTTGCTTGGACAAAACAACATTCAGGTCATCGTTGTATCAGAAAAATATGAAGAAATTGCGGAAGCTTTAATGAAAGATGTAGATCGTGGATGTACATTCTTAAATATCACAACAGGATTTATGAAAAATGAATCTAAAGCAGTCATGGTTGTTCTTAATCGTCGTGAATATGCAGCTTTCCATGATATTGTTCAAAATATGGATCCAGAAGCTTTTGAAATTACAACTGAAGTACATAGTGTCAATGGTAGAGGATTCACATTACCGAATGTTAATCTAGAGAGATGGTCTTCAAAAGAAAATTTAAAATAAATCATTACTTATTATAAGTATGTGCTATAATGGGGAAACAAGGAGTGTGATGATATGCAAGAAATGATTAAACTTGAAAACGTAACAAAAGTTTATAAGACTGGCGTACGTGCTGTAAATGACATGTCACTTACAATCGATGCCGGCGAATTCGTTTATGTCATTGGTCCAACTGGTGCTGGTAAATCTACATTTATCAAGCTTCTCTATCGAGAAGAAAAAGCTACAAGAGGTAAAGTTATTGTTGATGGAACCGATGTATCTCGTATTAAGAACTCTAAAGTCCCATATTTTAGACGCAGGATTGGAGTTGTATTTCAGAACTATCGTCTTCTACCAAAAAAGACAGTCTTTGAAAATGTCGCTTTTGCGCTAGAAGTAACTAATACACCAAAAACTGAAATTAGAAAAAAGGTTCGTAATGTACTAGAACTTGTAGGTCTAGAAGACAAAGCGAATTCATTCCCTCATGAATTATCAGGTGGGCAGCAACAGCGTGTAGCGATTGCCCGTGCTATTGTCAATCAGCCTAAAGTATTAATTGCGGATGAACCAACAGGTAACCTAGATCCTGAAACATCTCAGGGAATCATTGAACTTCTAGAAAGAATCAATGATGTCCGTCAGACAACTGTACTTGTTGTCACACATGACCGTGAAATCGTTCAGAGAAATAAGAAGAGAACTATTCTTATTGAAGATGGTTGTGTCACAACAGATACAAGTTTAGGAGGTTATCAGTCATGGAATTCGTAGAAGAATTAAAGGCAATGCCTAAGCATTGTAAAACTGCTTTCCAGAATATCTGGAGAAACGGTGTGATGTCTATTTCATCTATCTTTGCAGTTACGATTACGTTGATTTTGATTGGTGTTGTATCAGTCATTGCGATTAATGTGAATCATATGACTGTGAATATTGAAAATAGCTTGAATATTTATGTGAAGGTAGACCGTGGTGCTACTGATGAACAAAGTCAAGCTATTGGTAATGAAATCAATAAATTAACTGGTATCAAGAAGGTTAATTATTCTAGTAAAGATAAAGAGCTAGACAAATTAATTGCATCTCAGGATAAAAATTCAAAACAGTTATTTGAAAACTATCGTAGTGATAATCCTCTTGGTGATGCATATATTGTAGAAGTTAAGAATGCGAAGAATCTTGATAAGGTTGCGAAGAAGATTGGGGATATTCCTTATGTAAAAGAAGTCACTTATGGTGGTTCTTCTACAAATAAATTAGTAGATATCCTTGAATCAGTACGTAATGGTGGGGCGATCTTTGTGGTTGCCTTAATCGTAGTAGCACTCTTTATGATTGCGAATACAATAAAAATCACTATTACATCTCGTTCAACTGAAATTTCAATTATGAGAATGGTGGGTGCTTCTAACTGGTATATTCGTATTCCATTTATGTTAGAAGGTATCTTCATTGGACTCATTGGTTCTATTGTACCTTTAATTATCCTTGCTTATGGTTATAAGTTTGCTTATGTAACAATGACATCATTGATGTCTTCTAACCTGATTACATTTATACCACCTTATCCACTTGTATGGGAATTAGGTGCATTCTTAGCACTACTTGGTGCTGTTGTAGGATTAATTGGTTCATTCTTCTCAGTACGTAAATTCTTGAAATTATAACTGCACATATGTGCAGTTTTTTTGTAGAATAAAATTGAGGTGATAAGTGTGAAGGAAAGAGAACTCAAAGAGAAATGTTATATGGAAGCGCTGGATGGTTCTATATCAAATACAAAGGTTGTGTTGAATCATATGAAAAAGATTGATTTACAAGAAGGCATACTAGAAGAAGCTATTTTAAATAAGGATCGTATGCGTACAATATTGCATCTAGAACTTGCCTTGGCAGATTATTGTATTCTATTAAGAAAGATGAAAGAAAACCAGTTTATTAATTATCTTCCTTCTATGAGTAAGGATATTAATGCATTAATTCATTGTAATCGCTTTGAGTATCATGATCATGTGATTATCGTTTATTCACAAAGAGGGGAAGAAGATATTGATATAGAACATCTGATTTCTTTTGGTGAAGACCTCCTAGAAAGTTATGGCTTAAATTGATATTTTTTAAATCATGCTTATTGAATTTCAAAGTGGATAATGCTATTATCTTTGAAGTATACGGAGGATGAAAAGTTATGAAAAAAAGACCTATTGTTTTATGTATTATGGATGGTTACGGATTAACTGATAGAGTTGATGGTAACGCAGTAAAACTTGCTAATACACCTAATCTTGATGATTTAATGGCAATGTATCCTACTACAACTATTAAAGCTTGTGGTAACGCTGTTGGTTTACCTGAAGGACAGATGGGTAACTCAGAAGTTGGTCATATGAATATTGGTGCAGGACGTACTGTTTATCAGTCACTTACTTTAATCAATAAAGCAATTACTGAAGGTACTTTCTTCGCAAATGAAAAATTTGTAGAAGCAGTAGAAAACGCTAAGAAGAATGATTCTAAGTTACATATCTGGGGATTATTATCTAGCGGAGGAGTTCACTCTTCAAATGAACATATCTATGCATTATTAAAGCTTGCTAAAGATGCTGGTTTAACTAAGGTTTATGTACATGCATTCCTAGATGGACGTGACGTAGCACCTGATTCAGCTGTAGATTTCGTTGGAGAACTTGCTGAAGAAATGAAGAAGATCGGTGTGGGAGAAATCGCATCTATCTCAGGTCGTTACTATGCAATGGATCGTGATAAGAGATTTGACCGTGTTAACTTAGCTTATGAAGCAATTGTTGATCATAAAGGAAACAGCTTCACTGATCCAGTACAGTTCGTAAAGGATTCTTATGCTGAAGAAGTATTTGATGAATTCGTTGTACCAGGATACAACTCAGCTGTAGATGGTGCTGTTGAAGATAACGATTCAATCATCTTCGCTAACTTCCGTCCAGACAGAGCAATCCAGATTGCTACTGTTATGACAAATCCTGATTTCTATGCTGATAAAGGATATACACCTGCTACTAAGAGAAATGGTATTTACTTCGTATGTATGATGAAATATGCTGATTCAGTAAATGGTCATGTAGCATTCGCTTTACCAGAATTAACTAATACATTTGGTGATTATGTATCAGCTCAGGGATTAAAGCAGTTAAGAATTGCTGAAACTGAAAAGTATGCCCATGTAACATTCTTCTTTGATGGTGGAGAAGATAAGGAAATCGAAGGTGCTAAGCGTGACTTAATCAACTCACCTAAGGTTGCTACTTATGACTTACAGCCAGAAATGAGTGCTTACCTTGTAAAAGATAAGTTAATCGAAGAATTAGATTCTGGTGAATTCGATGTTGTTATCGTTAACTTCGCTAACTGCGACATGGTTGGTCATACAGGTGTTATTCCTGCAGCTATCAAGGCAGTTGAAGTTGTTGATGACTGTGTTGGTGAAGTATATGAAAAGGTTGCTGAACTTGGTGGAACTATGTTAATCACTGCTGACCATGGTAACGCAGAAAGACTTCTTGATGAAGAAGGTAACCCATTCACAGCACATACTACAAATGATGTACCTTTAATCGTAACAAACTCTCACCTTGAATTAAAAGAAGGCGGAAAACTTGGAGACTTAGCTCCAACTATGTTACAGCTTCTAGGACTTGCTATCCCAGAAGAAATGGATGGTACAAGCCTTATTAAATAATTGAACTATTAAAGCGAGACATCTCAGTTTCGCTTTTTTCTATTTATGGTAATATTGTCGAAAAGGAGAAATAAAAATGAAGAAATTACTCATTTTATGCCTTTCTTTTATGCTTTTAGGCTGTAGTACATCTTCAGTTAAAAAAAAGAGTGTAAAAGGTATTAAAGAGATACAGTATGCAGAATTAAAGAAAGTGATGGAAGAAGATGTTTCTTTCATGCTTTATCTAGGTCGTCCTGATTGTGGAGACTGTCAGGCTTTTGAACCCCTCCTTGAAGACTATCTTAATAAGCATCCTGATGAAGGTGTTTATTACCTCAATATCAAAGCGTATCGTGATGCATCACTCAAAGAAGATGCCACAAAAGAAGAGAAAGAGTTCTATAAGAATCTCTATAAAACATTTGATTTTAATTGGACACCTACATTAGAAATCATCTCAAAGGGTTCTGTACAAAGTAAATATCAGTATCTTGATGAAGACTATTATGCCATCAAGGATCGTAGTCAACAAATCAAAAAGAAAAAAGAATTCATTAAAGAATTCGAAGTATTTATGAATCATTATTTTAAGGAGTAAGAATTATGAAATGTCCACATTGTCATAAAGATATCAGACCCACAGATCACTTCTGTCCTCATTGTGGTTATGATTTAAGAAGAAATCCACCTAGAAGTACTACTGTTCTAGGTCGTATGATGAAAGGCTATTTAGTCATCATGTTACTTACAATCGCATTACCTATGGCTATTGTATTCTATAGTCAGTTTTTTACAGGGAAGTCAATTACATCTAATTTCCAGCAGTCAAATCTCTATGAATTAGGTGAATTAAAGAAAACAGAAGGAGAAGAAGTCTATCACTTTGATTCTTCTAAAGCCTTTAAGAAGAAGTTCTCTAATGCAGAAACATTCATTAAACCTGCGCAGTCTTATAAGAAATCATTAGAAAAACAGTATGGCAAGACATTTACTGCGACTTATGATTATTCTGTTTATTCCAACAATGATCTCTATACAACTATTACATGTAAGGCATCTATGAATGATCATACAACTCTTGTGATTAAACGTACTTATAATCGTTCAAAGACCGATTATATCAAAACAACAATCACAAAAGATAATTGTAATACATTCAAAGATCTTCTTCAGGAAGACAACAAAGAATTAATCACATCAGTGATTGACCAGCCTACATACAATAAGCTGATGAAAGCTTTCCACAATAAACAAGAAGAATTTGAAACAAATAAAAAATCCTTAGGCCATTATGGCTTAGGTGCTTATATCAATGACAATAAGGTTTCACTTGTTGTTTACCCAGGAAATAAGTACCAATCACAATTTAGAGCACAAACAGAAGGAAACTATTCTCTTGCTCGTTAACGAGCATTCCTCAGGGAAGTATGCATAATGCATGCTTCCCTTTTTTTGACTCCAATTACAGTCATAGACTGTTTTATATAGATTCTCTCATGACATATATATGTCTTTTTTTATTTAGTGGAAAGGGAAACAAGATGAATATTATAAGAAGAGTAGGTGCTGTTCTTTTATCTTTACTAATGATAGTAGGAATCGCTGCACAAAGTATGAGTATTGTCAGTGCAGCATCTTATAAAATGGAATGGCATGGTAAATCTACTGCATATGGCAGTACTGTTGGTAATTTCACAATTGATGGAAGAAGAGCCTGGTGTATAGAACATAAGAAGACAACGCCATCGAATCAAACGATGTCAGGTGATTTTTATACAAGCACAGAACCTAAATATGCGAATATACGTAAGATTATGTATTATGGATGGTTTGGTTATCAGACATGGGAGGGTATGAATGGATTAAATGATCATGAAAAGAATGTCATTATGTCCATGGCACTCTCTCATGCTTATTCTAATACAGCACTTAAACAAGGTAAGATTGCAGATTTCTACAATTATGCAACTTCTCAAGCTGATCCTTTGAATCAGAACAACCTCTTATTTAGTAAGAATGAATTAACTACTTATTATGATCAAAATGCAGGTATACAAAAATCAGAATCAGTCAGATTGAATGGTCCTAATGGATATCATATCACAATCACAACTGGCACAAATAAAGTGAGAGTAGTCAATGAAACAAGAAATCAATCAGGTGAAACTGTAGATATTTATGGTGGAGATACAATGCATTATGAAGCAGATGCTTCTTATTCAGGTCCAATGTATTCTGGCTATAAGTCAGGAGGTTTCACATTTGCGCCATTAATTATTCATAATGGAAATGACAAATACCAGCATATTAGTACTTGGTATACACTTCCTCCAGAAGTGACTACGTTTGCGAATGCACAGTTCCAGGCAGTCATAGGAAGATTAAAGCTTAGAAAGACAGATGTAGGTGGAAAACTATTAGAGGGTGCTGTTTTCCATGTAACTGGAAATAACTTTGAACAGGATGTGACAGTGACTAATGGTGAAATAGTACTTGATAACTTATTAGTAGGTGAATATACGATTACTGAAAAGAATGCACCTCATGGTTATTTAGTTAATAAAGCTAAATTCAGTACAACTGTCAAGCCAGGAGAAACATCAGAAGTGACTATTACTGATGAAGCCCCTACAGGAAGTATTCTTATTAAGAAAACAGATGCTGATGGAAATATACAAGGTGAAGCGTCATTAGAAGGGGCTGAATATACAGTTTATAATTCTGATGGTAAAGAAGCTGGAAAAATCATGACTGATAAGACAGGTCATGGGTCTTTAAATAATCTTGCATTAGGAATTTATACTGTGAAAGAAACGAAAGCACCTGTAGGTTATAACCTAGATCCTCAAACTTATACAGTAGAACTCACTTATAAGGATCAGACAACTTCTATTGTATGGAATTATGTTGAATCTCAAGATAAGGTAAAAGTAGGACAGATTGAAATCTTAAAGACAGATACAAATAATCAACCATTAAAGGGTGGAGAATTTGGTATCTATGCGAATAATGATATGTACATCGGTCATACACTTTATAAGAAAGGTCAGCTTGTAATGTCTATTAAGACAAATGACAAAGGCATCGCAAGATCTGGTGATTTACCATATGGTTCATATTATGTAAAAGAATTATCTGCACCAGATCAGGAAGATGGTAATAAAGAAAACTTTGTCTTATCTGATGAAACACAATATGTTAAGATCACTGGAGATAAGCTGTTTTCTATGACTTTTGTAAATACAACTGTTACTGCATCTAAGAAAGATATTACAGGTACAGATGAAATCAAAGGTGCAAAGATGCAGGTCACAGATATGAATGGAAAGATTATTGATACATGGACTTCTACTGATCAGCCTCATTCAATCAAAGGCTTAACTGAAGGACATGACTATATCTTAACTGAAATCACAGCACCTAATGGTTTTGTGAAAGCTGAATCTATCAAGTTTACTGTATCTAAAGAAAAGAAGAATCAAACAGTCGTAATGAAGGATAAGCAGGTTAAGATTTCTAAGACAGATCTAACTGGTAAAAAAGAATTAGCAGGTGCGCATCTAGAAGTAAGAGATGAATTGAATAAAGTAGTAGATTCATGGATTTCTACAGAAGAAGCACATTATGTAAGTGGACTAGAAGAAGGAAAGAAATATACACTTATTGAAACAACAGCACCAGATGGTTATATTAAAGCTGAGTCTATCACATTCACTGTATCTAATGAGAAGAAGAATGAAACATATGTGATGAAGGATGGACAGATTACAGTTTCAAAGACAACAATCACTGGTGAAGAAGAATTAGAAGGAGCACAACTAGAAGTAAGAGATGAATCAAATAATGTAGTAGATTCATGGATTTCTACTCATGTTCCTCATTATATCAGTGGACTAGAAGAAGGTGAGACTTATACACTCATTGAAACTGCAGCTCCTGATGGTTATGTGAAAGCAGAGTCTATCACATTTACAGTGTCTAGGGAAAATCAGGAAGTTGTAATGAAGGATGCTGAAATTACTATCAATAAGGTAGATGAAGAAACAGAAGAACCTGTATTAGATGCAGAGTTTTCTGTATTTGACATGGAAGGAAATCTTGTTGATCAATGGATTACTGATGGTAAAGCACATGCGGTGAGTCATCTAGAAGCAGGTAAAGAATATATTCTTAAGGAAACAAAGACACCTAGAGGATATCAAACAGTTTCAGATTCTACATTTACCGTAACAGGGGAAGAAGATCTATCTTTAGAAATCAAAGAAAAGCCAGTATTAGTGAATATCCAGGTGAATAAGGTGGATGCAAAGACAAAACAATTAATCAAGGATAAAGACTTTGAATTCACACTTTACAGCGATCCTGATTGTATTTACAGAATGGCTGTTGCCTCTTCAAAAGATGGTAGTGCAACATTTAAAGATTTAAGATATGGCACATACTATATCAAAGAAACAAAAGCACCATTTGGTTATCATCTCTCTACAGAAGTCAAGAAGGTCGTCATTGATGAAAATGTGAAAGGTGATACATATACATTTGATTATGAGAATACACCAATAGAAATCATTCAAACAGGTGATCCAACAAATCTATTAATGATGATTGGCATAGGTTTAGTCTCAATGATTTCTGTTGTTTTTATTTTTATTAAGAAAGAAAGCTAATATTTAGGACTGGAGAAATCTCTCTCCAGTCTTTTTCTATTAATATGACTTTTTTTTATTGAAACCTTCCTATATAATGGAAAATTAAGGAGGGTATAAGTGTGAAAATGGTATTTTGTGATATAGATGGAACTCTTTATCGTGACAACAAACAGATCTCACCTTTAAACAAAGAAGCCTTAACACGCTTTCGTGATGCAGGTGGTCAAGTTGTTTATTGTACAGGCCGTCATATATTAGAAATGAATAGAATCCTTGAACAAGATGGTTATCCTTTTGACTATCTTGTCTTAAATAATGGTGGGGTCATTCTTGATTTCAATAAAGAAATTCTCTATGAGAAACATATAGAACAACAAGTTGGACTTGATATTCTACAGTGGGGACTAGATGCCAATATGTTTGTTCATATGTGTGATGGAAAGAAGAGTTATGGTTGTTTTAATCATCAATCTTTTACACATAGTGATATGGGAGATATACCTATTCCTGATGACTATATGACATTAATGAGACAAAGTCCTTCATTTCAGATCATCAGCTTAAATCAGGAAGATAATCAGATTGATAGAATTAATATCATTAAGAAAAGAATTGAAGACAAATATGGTGATAATGTAGAATGTCATCCTAATCTTCATTTCTTAGATATTGTTCCTAACAACTGTTCTAAGGGGAGTGGTGTAACCTATCTCAAAAATAAAACACATGCGATCACTTATACAATAGGTGATTCTTGGAATGATCTTTCAATGATTGAAGCAGGAGATCATGGCTGTACATTTAATTATGCACATGATGATATTCAAGAAAAAGCAGATCATGTTTATAGTTATGTCTATGAAATGATCGATGATATACTGGGGGGTAAAATATAATGAGCTGGAGAAATAACTTAAGAGATGTAGAACCTTATGTTGCTGGGGAACAGCCTAAGATGTCTCATCTTATCAAGCTAAACACAAATGAAAATCCATATGAACCAGGAGAAAAAGTTAAAGAAGCGATTCAATCCTTTGATCCATTTAAACTAAGACTCTATCCTGATGCAGATGCATCAAACCTTAAACATTTAATTGCAGAGTATCATGGATTAGAAGATGATCAGGTCTTTTTAGGTAACGGAAGTGATGAAGTTCTTGCTTTAACATTCTTAACATGTTTTAACGGCCAGGATCCTATTCTTTTCCCAGATATTACGTATTCTTTCTATCCTGTTTATTGTGAATTGTTTAATATTGACTATAAAACAATGCCATTAGATGACACATTTAAGATTAAGAAAGAAGATTATTTCAACAAGAATGGTGGAATTATCTTCCCTAATCCAAATGCACCAACAGGAGAAATTATGTCTGTAGAAGATATTGAAGATATTCTTAAACATAATTCAGAAAGTGTTGTTGTAATTGATGAAGCCTATATTGATTTTGGTGGAGAAACAGTATTACCACTCTTAAAGAAATATGATAACTTACTTGTGATTCATACATTCTCTAAATTCCGTTCACTTGCAGGTAGTAGATTAGGTGTAGCTTTAGGTAATAAAGAGCTTGTATCACATTTATATGATGTAAAGAATTCATTCAACTCATATCCAATTGATGCACTTGCTCAGGTGATTGGCGAAGCTTCTATTAAAGATAGTGAAGTTATTAAAGAACATGCGAAAAAGATTATTGCAACACGTGAACGTACTAAAAAAGCCCTTAAAGAAATGGGCTTTACTATGACTGACAGTTATTCTAATTTCATCTTTATTCATCATGATGATTATGATGCGGAGCATATCTTTAAAGAATTAAGAAAGAAACATATTATTGTAAGATATTTCAATGCACCACGTATTAATCAATACTTACGTGTCACTATTGGAAATGATGAAGAAATGGATGCATTTCTAGATGCTGTCAAAGAAATTATTCAAGCATCTTAAACACACAAGGAAACAATTAATGATATGATATATACAGATAACATACTTCTATTTGATCTAGATGGAACAGTACTTAATACCGATGAATTGATTTTCCAATCATTCAGATATACTTTTAAACAACTTCTTCCTGACTATACATTATCAGAAGTTGAGCTTCTCTCTTTCTTAGGACCACCTTTAAAAGATTCATTTGCCCGTTATTTTTCAGGTGATCAGGTAGATGAAGCAGTACAGATCTATCGCGCTTATAATCGTGAGAAGCATAATGATTATGTCACTCTATATCCTCATGAAACAGAAGTATTAAAAAAACTTCATGAGAGAGGAATAAGAATGGCTATTGTCACTACAAAATTCAAGGATGCAGCTGTTTATGGATTAAAGTGTGCACACTTGGATCAGTATTTTGAAGTAGTGATTGGAAGTGATGAAGTCACTCATGGCAAACCTCATCCTGAAGCGTTACTTACTGCAATGAAGAAAATGAATGTGACAAAAGGTTATATGATTGGTGATAATGTGACAGATATTCAAGCAGGTAAGAATGCCGGTATTAGAACTATTGGAGTGACCTGGTCTTTAAAAGGAACCCAGGCACTTCTTGATGAACATCCAGATTATATGATGGAGTCTTATGAAGACTTATATGATTATCTAGAAAGGATGTAAGTGTGAAAGATATTATAATTATTGGTGGTGGACCAGCAGGACTCACTGCGGCACTCTATGCAAGTCGTGCAGGCGCTGATGTCACTATTATTGAATCAGGTGCACCAGGCGGCAAACTAAACTTAACAGCTCATATAGAAAACTATCCAGGAATAAAAGAGATGATGGGTCCTCAGCTTGCCTATGATATGTATGAACAGGCATTAAACTTTGGTGCCCAGCTTAAGATGACAGAAGTAAAATCTATTGTAGATAAAGGTGACTATAAAAAGGTTATTACTTCTAAAGAAGAACTAGAAGCGCGTGCAGTAATCATTGCGACAGGAACTAAAGAAAGAAAAATGGGACTACACTTAGAAGATGAAATGACTGGTAAAGGTATTTCTTATTGTGCTGTTTGTGATGGACCATTTTTTAGAGGTAAAGAAGTCGCTGTCATTGGTGGAGGTAATAGTGCGATTGAAGAATCAATCTATCTTGCTGGTATTACAGAAAAGGTTCATATTATTATGAGACGTGATGTCTTCCGTGCAGATGATTATTTAGTTAAGAAAGCATTGAGTAATGAAAAGATTGAATTTCATTTCAAGAAGAAGCCACATGCGCTAATTGTAGAAGATGATACACTAAAAGGCTTAGAACTAGAAGACAGTGATACAAAAGAACTAGAAAACCTTTATGTACAGGGTATTTTCCCATTTATTGGTTTAGATCCTGTAACTGATTTTGTGAAGGATTTAGGTATCACAAATGAACAGGGATATATTAATGTAGATGAACATATGGAAACATCTATTCCTGGAATATTTGCGATTGGTGATGTCAGAACAAAGACATTAAGACAGGTTGTCACAGCCGCAAATGATGGTGCAATTGCTGGACAATATGCTGCAAAGCTTGTTGAAGAGAACTGATTGAAGTTCTCTTTTTTGAATGCTTTATACACTCATCGATGTATGTTATAATAATTGAGGTTGAGGAGGATAGGTCTATGAAGAATGTAGAAGTTGTATTAGTTACTGGTATGTCAGGCGCAGGTAAATCTACTGCCATGGCTATATTTGAAAATATGGGATATTATTGTATAGATAACTATCCAGTCGCATTACTTGAACAGTTTGGAGATTATTTGTTAGAGGAAACTTTAGGCGGCAAGATTGCGATGGGAATATATCTAGGAGATGCACTTCAGGCTATTCGTGAATTAACTAATATGGATTGGATCAATTTAACTGTTGTATTCCTAGATTGTGATAATATGGAAATCTTAAAGCGTTACAAGCAGACAAGACGTTCTCATCCGATGATGATCATGAATAAAGCCAATACACTTTATGACTCTATTGAATTAGAACGCCAGGAATATGAACAGATTAAAACACAGGCTGATTTAATCATTGATACAACTCTATTAAAGCGTACAGCTTTACAGGATAGACTAGAAGCATCTTTCTATCATGAAACAGGAGAAGTATTCCGTGTTTCTTTTGTATCATTTGGATATAAGTTTGGCATTCCTAAGGATGCTGATTTACTTCTTGATGTCAGATTCCTACCAAATCCATTCTATGTTCCTGAACTTAGAAATAAGACAGGAAACGATAAGGAAGTCTATGACTATGTCATGGAAAAGCCAGAAACACAGGAATTTGTAGAAAAGACTCTGACTTATTATGATTATTTATTGAAAGAATATGAAAAAGAAGGAAAGATGCAATTGATTATCGGTATTGGCTGTACAGGTGGCCAGCACCGTTCTGTCACATTAACTAATTTCCTTGCAGACCATTATAAGAAATATTATAAAGTATATAAGTGGCATCGTGATGCTGACCACTAGAGGATGTGAAAAGAAATGTTGTCGTTTTCAAGAAAAGTAAAGGAAGAGATCGTGTTTAATGAGTTTGACCACGACTGTTCAAAAGCGATTCTTTGTGCGTTATTAAAAACCAATGGAACACTGATGTTAGGACAGGGACTCTCTCTCTTGATCCGTACAGAAAACGCAAAAATAGCGTCAAAGATGCATAAGCTTCTTAAAGAACTATATGCACCTTCAATTGAATTTAAAGTAAAAAAGATGATGAAACTTAAGAAGAATAATGTTTATCTTCTTAAGGTTTCTAAGGCAAGAGAAATACTAGAAGATCTTCATTTATTAGAGGGGCTAGGATTTACGATGTTACCTTCTGATGAGATTCTATATGATGATCGTACAAGAAGAGCTTATCTTGCAGGTATATTTCTTGCAAGTGGATCAGTCAATAACCCAGATACTTCTAATTATCATTTAGAGATGAGTGTACAGGATGAACCTCTTGCACAATATATTGAAACTATGTTGAATAGCTATGGCTTAAATGCACATGTAATCAAGAGACGTAATCGTTATGTCATCTATATGAAATCTGCAGAAAGAATAGGAGACTTCCTACGTGCTATAGGTGCTTCTACTTCTGTTATGGAGTTTGAAACAACACGTATTGACCGCTCTATGGCCAATACTGTAAACAGATGGAATAATTGCGATATTGCGAATGAAATGAAGGCGATGACAGCCAGTGCCAAACAGATTGAAGATATTGCTTATGTGATTGATAAAGCAGGCATAGAGATTCTAGACTCTAAAACAGCTGAAGTTGCTCAGATCCGTTTAGAAAACCCGGAACTTACACTTAACGAACTTGCAGATGTTTATTTTGATAAAACAGGACAGACTATTTCCAAATCAGGTCTTCACCATCGTTTTAAGAAGATAAAGGATGAAGCAGCACGTCTTCGTCAGATGGAGGAAGAATAATGACTGTCACAGAAAGATTTGGAATGCGTATCAAAGAATTAAGAATGCAGCAGGGCATTTCTCAAGAAGAACTAGGCTTTAGATGTCATCTTTCTAAGAATTATATATCTGATGTAGAAAGAGGCACTAGAAATGTGAGTCTTAAAGCCATTGATCAGTTTGCGAAGGGTTTAGGTGTTACTCTTAAAGAGCTTTTTGATTACTAATCATGTGAAATTTTAGAAGATGTCTAAGGCATCTTCTATTTTTTGTTTGAAATTGGTATAATTTTTGTAAGTTCATCATTTGTTTACAATAGAGACATATAATGACTACACTTAAAGGAGAAACTATATGGATGCACTAATCTATTTTATAATTATATTTTTAATTCTATCTGTTTTCTTAAACATTATTGTATATGCATGGCCTTTCTTATTGATCATGTTTGTTGTATATGAAATCTGGAAATATTTTAAACTCAAGAAAATCAGAAAGCAGTATGAAGAAGCACAATCACAATATTCATCTCAATCTCAGTCAAGTACACGTAATGATAATCCTGATATCATTGATGTAGAATATAAGGTTGTAGATGAAGAAAAGACAGGAGATGACAATTAAATGATCTGTCCAAGATGTCATAAAGAAGTCCCAGAAGGGTCTCATTTCTGTCCTCACTGTGGTATACCACTTGATGACAAATGTCCACATTGTGGACATCAGAATATTCCGGGTGCGAAATTTTGTGCTTTTTGTGGAAGACCACTTGTAGGAGGAACAACACGTCGTCCACAGGGTTCATTTACGCCAACAGAGGATATCTATCACGAAGAAGAAAAAACATATGAACCAGAAAAGGTATCACATAAAGTAAATTGGAAAATCGTTCTGATTTCAGTATTAGTTCTTATACTTGCCACTACAGGAGCACAATATTATCTTCAACATTCTAAGAGTATTAAGTTTTCTGATAGTAATACAAGTGTTTCAGAACAGATTAATTCTATTGTAAAGCTTAAGAAAACAACAGTAATTGAACAATCTTCTAACTTATCAAATGATGGCATGGTAGCAGCAGATGACCATTACATCTATATGTCTAATACCAACAATAAGTTAGTGAAATTAGATAAGAATATGAATGTTGTAAAGACATATGATATCAAGTATGCCACTTATTTAAATCTAGTAGGTGAGAAGCTTTATTATACTGATCGTGATCATCATATCTCTGTTCTTGATACAAATACAGGCAAGCATGAAACACTACAGGATGTTTCAGCATTCTATATGACTTATCATGATGGTAAGCTCTATTATCAGAATGATAGTGATAATGAAAACTTATATGTTTATGATATTTCTAGTAAAACGTCTACTAAACTTTTAGATGAACATATCTACAATATGAACTTTAATGGAGATATCATTTATCTGACTGGTAAGAGTTCTATTATTTCTTATAATATGACTACTAAAGCCACAGATACTATATATAATGAACAGGTTTATGGTTCAGTCTATAGAGATGGTTATCTTTATTTCACTACACCTAAAATGGCAATCGGTAGAGTGAATGTCCAAACAAAAGAATCTCAGATTATTTTGAATAATATTGGTTATTCTATGTTTGTGATGAGTGATGAAGCAATCTATTATGTAGGCAGTGATGCAAAGATGTATCGTCTTGATTTTAATAAAAAAGAACCAACTGCAGTATACCAATTCCAGTCACATCGTATCAGTGGTATGCAGATTGTGAATGATCATCTATTTGTGAAAGATAATCAGGATTGGAAAGTAGTGAATACTTCTAATACAAAGTATGCAGTGATATTTGAGAATTAGGTACTGATTTACTTCAGTGCCTTTTTTTGTGCGCAGGATTTATGTTATAATGGGTGGGTGAAAAATGGAGATGATTATATGTTTATACGCGAAATTATTGAGGCAACAAACGGAAAACTCTTAAATGGTCACTTAGATGACCAGGTTAATGGCTTTACACAGGATACACGTGTGATTCAGCCAGGCAACCTATATATCCCTCTAGTAGGTATTAAAGATGGACATGACTATATTCCACAGGCATTTGATAAAGGTGCAGCAGCAACTCTTACAAATCGTCCAATTGAAGATGATTCACATAATGTGATTCTAGTAGAAGATACAATGAAGGCATTGGGTGATTTAGCACGTTATGTACGTGTACATTCCAATGCGAAGGTTATAGGCATTACTGGTTCAGCAGGAAAAACAAGTACTAAGGATATGATTGCAAGTGTTATTTCACAGCAATATACTACATTAAAAACACAAGGAAACTTCAACAATAATATCGGTCTTCCACTCACTATTCTTCGTTATAATGGTGAAGAAGTCATGGTTATTGAAATGGGTATGAACCATCTAGAAGAAATAGATTACTTAACGAAGATTGCTTTACCTGATATTGCGGCTATTACTAATATTGGTACAGCACATATTGGTGAACTTGGCTCAAGAGAAAATATCTTACAGGCTAAGATGGAAATTGTACATGGTATGAATCATGGTACTTTAGTAGTCAATAACGACAATGATCTTTTATCAACAGTTCATCCCGAAGGGATTTCATTAAAGACTATTGGTATTGAAAGTGACGCTGATCTCAAGGCAACTGATATTATTCTTAATGAAGATATGTCATCATTTAGAGTGAAGGTCAATGGTCAGGACTATGCTGTAAGAGTTTATGTACCAGGTGTTCATTTTATCTTTAATGCATTAATTGCGATTCAGATTGGCTTATTATTAGATATCCCAATGGAAAAATGTATCAGAGGTATTGAAACATTTGAACTTACTAAAAATAGAAATGATATCTTAACACTGGACCGTCATATCCGTGTTATTGATGGCACTTATAATGCAAACCTTGATTCTATGAAATCAAGTATTGATGTATTATCAGGCTATGCAGATCGTAAGATTGCCGTATTAGGGGATATGTTAGAACTTGGAGACTATGAAGAAACACTTCATCGTGCTGTAGGTGCTCATCTACTTAAAAAGAATATTGATTTAATCTTGACTGTAGGCCCTGCTGCGCGTTATATTTCAGACGAGGTCAATAAGGCTAAACCAGGTATTGCATATCATTTTGATGATAATGCATCATTAAGTGCTTATTTGCAAGAATGTCTAGAAGAAAATGATGTTGTTCTAGTGAAGGCTTCTAATGGTATGCATCTTAAGGAAGTCATTAATGATTTAAAGGAGAATAATTAAATGAAGTTATTATTAGTATGTGGTGGACAGTCTACAGAACATGCTGTCAGCCGTATGTCATGTGTGAATATCTATAAAAATGCAGATAAGAGTAAGTATGATATCAAGATTGCAGGTATTACTAAAGAAGGAGAATGGTATGATCTAGTATCTACTGATTTTTCTAGTGATAGCTGGCTAGAAGGTGCAACAAAGATCACTGATCATTTCACTTTCTTAAAATCTTTTGATGTTGTCTTCCCTGTATTACATGGTCAGTTTGGTGAAGATGGAACTATCCAGGGCTTATTAGAAATGGCTCAGGTTCCTTATGTGGGATGCCGTGTGATGGCATCATGCACTGCAATGGATAAGATCTATGCAAAGAAATTATTTGATCAGGCTAATATTCCTCAGGTACCTTCTTTATATGTTAAGAAGAGATATGATGATAAATTAGTTGTAGTAGATGATGAAGGAAGAGAAAGCTTTAACGTAGAAATGGAAATCTATACACATTTAGGATTCCCTTGCTTTGTGAAAGCAAGTCGTTCTGGTTCAAGTGTAGGATGTTATAAAGTAAATAGCCTTACTGAATTATTACCAAGACTTCATGAAGCAGCAACTTATGATCGTCATGTTGTAGTAGAAAAGGCTATTAACGCAACAGAATTAGAATGTGCTGTTATTGGTAATGATGATATTAGTGCATCACGTGTAGGACAGATTTTACCTCATGGTGAATTCTATACATATGAATCTAAATATGAAGATGAACAGAGTGCAACATGCATTCCTGCAAGAGTAGATCAGTCTATCCAGGATTATATCAGACAGGCTGCAGTGAAAGCATTCAAGGCAGTGGATGGAACAGGTCTAGCTAGATGTGATTTCTTCTATGATAACGATACAGGAAACGTATATTTGAATGAAATCAATACAATGCCTGGCTTTACAAATATCTCTATGTATCCTCAGCTAATGAAGGATGCAGGACTAGATACACCAGCTCTTATTGATGAATTAATCAAACTTGCATTACAGAGATAAGATGTCGAAAGACATCTTTTTTTATAGCTCCAAGTAATAAATAATTATAAATATAAAAAATAATTTGCGAAGTAAGTATAAAAATGTCTGTAATTAAAAACAATGAAAAAAACATTGAATATTACATCAAAATTTATATAAGTTATCACAAGAAACCGCTTATAAAACTGAATATCCGATAAATAATTAATATAATTAGGAAAATAAGGAAAAAAATCAAAAAGTTTGTTGACATGTTTATGTGAGAAGTATATTATAAACACAACAACCCAAAAGAAAACGACTTTGATAGGAACTAGTAGAGGAATGATGAAAGCGCAGAGAGGTTCTGGCTGGTGTAAAGAACTGTTTGATCATCTTTGAACTCATCCTTGAGTGGAGCACTGAATTAAGTAGGCTGCTACGGCACTTGCGACCGTTATCTCGCTAGAGTATGAACTTTATATATAAAGCGTACTCGATAAGGTTGATATTGTGAGATATCAATAAATTGAGGTGGAACCACGAAGAATTATTCTCTCGTCCTCTTACGATAGTAAGGGCGAGGGCTTTTTTTATAGGTTGGAAAGGAGAATAAACAATTATGATGAATTACCAAAAGTACAAGAGATTTGAAACGGTGAGCTTGAAAGACCGTACATGGCCAGATAAGACAATTGAAAAAGCACCTATCTGGTGTTCAGTAGATTTACGTGATGGTAATCAGGCACTAGTAACACCAATGAGTATTCAGGAAAAGGTCAGAATGTTCAAGCTATTAGTAGAACTTGGATTCAAGGAAATTGAAGTAGGTTTCCCATCTGCTTCACAGATTGAATATGATTTTCTAAGACTATTGGTTGAAGAAAACCTCATTCCTGATGATGTCACTGTTCAGGTATTAACTCAGTGCCGTGAACATTTGATTAAAAGAACATTTGAAGCCCTTGATGGATTAGATCGTGCTATTGTGCATATTTATAACTCTACAAGTATTCTTCAAAGAGATGTTGTCTTCAACAAAAATAAAGATGAAATCAAGAAGATTGCGACAGATGGCTGTGCTCTTGTAAAGAAGTTATGTGATAATTTCAAAGGTCAAGTCATTCTTGAATATTCACCTGAAAGTTTCACTGGTACAGAAATGGATTATGCGGTAGAAGTAGTGGATGCAGTCTTAGATGTATGGGGAGCTTCTAAGGATAATAAAGTGATTGTCAACCTTCCTTCTACTGTAGAAATGGATACACCAAATGTTTTTGCAGACCAGGTTGAATATGTATGTAGAAACCTAAAGGATCGTGAAAGAGTGATTCTTTCTGTTCATCCACATAATGATAGAGGATGTGGCGTAGCCGCTACAGAACTTGCATTAATGGCTGGGGCAGATCGAGTAGAAGGTACACTATTTGGAAATGGTGAAAGAACAGGTAATGTCGATATTGTCACTGTTGCATTGAATATGTATACACATGGTGTCAATCCAGAACTTGACTTCTCACAGATGAATGATATCAAGCATGTTTATGAAGAATGTACAAAGATGGAAGTCAATCCTCGTTCACCATATGCAGGTCAGCTCGTATTTACTGCTTTCTCTGGAAGCCATCAGGATGCGATTAATAAAGGTATTCATAAATATCATGAAAGACAGCAGAAACAATGGGAAGTACCTTACCTTCCAATTGATCCAGCTGACTTAAATAGACAATATGAACCAATTGTTCGTATTAACTCTCAGTCAGGTAAAGGTGGCGTGGCCTTCGTTATGGATACAGTCTTTGGTTATCATCTACCTAAAGCATTACAGAGTGACTTCGCAAAGATTGTACAGAACATCTCTGAAGCAGAAGGTGAAGTATCACCAGAAAGAATCTATGATACTTTCAGAAATGAATATATTGAAAATGAAGAACCCTTCCAGTTCGTATATCAGAAACTAACAGATATCTCAGAAGATACAGAAAACGAATATGAAAGAAAAGTAGAACTAACAATTCGTGATCATGGTGAAGAGCGTACAATTGTTGGTTATGGTAATGGTCCAATTGATGCAGTTAAGAATGCCTTCAATGATAATGGATACCATTATATTCACTTATTAGATTACTCAGAACATGCATTAACATCTGGTTCAAGTGCTAAAGCAGCTGCTTATGTACAGCTTAGAGCCAAAGGTACATCTATTATTGAATGGGGTGTAGGTGTTCATCCAAATATTACAACTGCCACTATTAAAGCGATTATTTCCGCTATGAATAGAATACATAAAGATATGAGGGAGGCCGCTTAATGGAAAGACTTGTCCTGTCTATTCTAGTTGATAATACAGCCGGCGTACTAAGTCGTGTCGCTGGATTATTTTCTAGAAGAGGCTACAACATTGATTCATTGACTGTTGGGGAAACAAATGATCCAACAGTCTCACGTATGACTGTATCTGCAAGAGGAGAACCAGCCACTCTTGCACAGATTAAAAAGCAGTTAAGAAAGCTGGAAGATGTAATTGAAATATTTCCGTTAGATGATGACCATTCAGTCTATCGTGAATTGGTGCTTATTAAGGTAGAAGCAGACCACTCACAAAGACCTGATATTGTGTCAATTGTTAATATATTTAGAGCGCAGATTGTAGATGTTGCGCCAAATTCACTCGTTGTGGAAGTAACAGGTGATGAAAGTAAGATCAATGGTATTCTCACAATGTTAGAAACGTTCAATATCACCGAAATCGTCCGTACTGGTATTGCTGGCATCGGAAGAGGACTAGATGATTTTGATATAGAAAAGATGAAAGCTAAGAATAATAGGGGGTAACGAAATATGGCTAAAATCTATTACAACACAGACTGTGATTTATCTTTATTGGATGGTAGAAAGGTTGCTATCATCGGTTATGGTTCTCAGGGACATGCACATGCATTAAACCTTAAGGAATCTGGAGTAGACGTTGTTGTTGGTCTATATGAAGGTTCTAAGTCTTGGAAGAAAGCAGAAGAGCAGGGACTTAAAGTTATGTCATCTGCTGATGCAGCTGCTTGGGCAGACATCATCATGGTATTAATTCCTGATGAATTACAGGCAAAACTTTATAAAGAAGCTATCGAACCAAACTTAAACGAAGGCGATATGTTAATGTTCGCTCATGGTTTCAATATTCATTTCAATCAGATCGTTCCACCAAAGAACGTTGATGTAACTATGATTGCTCCAAAGGCTCCAGGTCATACAGTACGTTCAGAATACCAGGTAGGTAAAGGTACTCCTTGTCTAGTAGCAGTTGAACAGGATTACACTGGTAAGGCTCATGATTATGCATTAGCTTATGGTGCTGCAATCGGTGGTGCAAGAGCTGGTCTATTAGATACTACATTCAGAACTGAAACAGAAACAGACTTATTTGGTGAACAGGCAGTTCTTTGTGGTGGTGTATGTCAGTTAATGCAGACTGGTTTCGAAGTATTAGTAGAAGCTGGTTATGATCCAAAGAATGCATACTTTGAATGTATCCATGAAATGAAGTTAATCGTAGACTTAATCTACCAGTCAGGTTTCGAAGGTATGAGAAAATCTATTTCTAATACTGCAGAATATGGTGACTATATCACTGGTCCTAAATTAATTACTGAAGATACTAAGAAAGCAATGAAGAAAGTATTAGCTGATATCCAGGATGGTTCATTCGCTAAAGAATTCTTACTTGAAATGTCAGCAGCAGGTGGACAGGCTCACTTCAAAGCGATGAGACAGTTACACAATGAACATGAATGTGAAAAAGTAGGTGCTGATATCCGTTCATTATATTCTTGGTCTGATGAAGATAAGCTTTTAAATAACTAATCACTAAGCAACACACACTTTGTGTGTTGTAACGAGGAAGTACATTCGTACTTTCTCGTTACAACATTCAAAAATAACTTGAGGAGGATTATATATAATGGGAATGACAATGACGCAGAAGATCTTAGCTGATCATGCGGGAGTAAAAGAAGTTCATGCAGGTGAATTAATTGAAGCAAATGTAGATATTGTAATGGCAAATGATATTACAGGACCTATGGCTTTACCAATCTTTAAGAAAATGGCTGATAAGGTCTTTGATAAAGATAAGGTTGTCTTAGTACCAGATCACTTTACACCTAATAAAGATATTAAATCTGCAGAGAACTCTAAAGCAATCAGAGAATTCTCTCGTGAGCAGGGACTAACACATCATATGGAACAGGGTAAATGTGGTGTAGAACATGCTATCTTACCTGAAAGCGGCATTGTTGTGGCAGGAGATGCTGTCATTGGTGCAGACTCACATACTTGTACTTATGGGGCTATTGGTGCTTTCTCTACAGGTGTAGGAACAACTGATATTGCGACAGGTATGGCGACTGGACAATTATGGTTCAAAGTACCTTCAGCCATTAAATTTAATCTTCATGGTAAACTACCAAAATATGTATCTGGTAAGGATGTTATTTTACATATTATTGGACGTATTGGTGTAGATGGCGCTTTATATAAATCAATGGAATTTACTGGTGAGGGTGTCAAAGAATTATCTATGGCAGATCGTTTCACTATTTGTAATATGGCTATTGAAGCAGGAGCTAAGAATGGTATCTTCCCTGTTGATGAAGCCACTATTGAATACTTAGATAAACATGCTAAACGTGACTATAAGATCTATGAAGCAGACAAAGACGCAGAATATGAAGAAGTGGTAGATGTAGACTTATCTGCCATTAGACCAACTGTTGCTTTCCCTCATCTTCCAGGTAATGCGAAGACAGTGGATGAAATTGAAGCAATGGATAAGATCTATATTGATCAGGTTGTTATTGGATCATGTACAAATGGTCGTATGGAAGACTTAAGAAAAGCTGCCGCTATTCTTAAAGGTAAGAAAGTGGCTGATAATGTGAGAGTAATGGTTGTACCAGCTACTCAGAAGATTTACTTACAGTGTATCCTAGAAGGTATTCTAGAAACATTTGTAGAAGCAGGATGTGCTGTCAATACACCAAGCTGTGGTCCATGTATGGGTGGTCATATGGGTGTTCTTGCGAAAGGTGAAAAGTGTGTTTCTACAACAAATAGAAACTTTGTCGGACGTATGGGTGATGTAGAATCATTAATTTATCTTGCATCTCCTGAAACAGCAGCTGCAAGTGCGATTGCAGGTTATATCGCAAATCCAGAAAAATTCGGAGGTAATAACTAATGGAAGCTAAAGGTAGAGTATTTAAATATGGTGATAATGTTGATACAGACGTTATTATTCCAGCAAGATATCTTAATTCATTTGATGCCAAAGAATTAGCGACTCATGCTATGGTGGACCTCGATCCTACATTTGTAGAAAGAGTTCAGCCAGGTGACATTATTGTCGCAAAAAAGAACTTTGGCTGTGGTTCATCAAGAGAACATGCCCCTCTTGCATTAAAGACAGCAGGTGTCTCTTGTGTTATTGCGAAAAGCTTTGCACGTATCTTCTATCGTAACTCTATTAATATCGGTTTTGCGATTCTTGAATGTCCAGAAGCTGTAGATGGTATTGATGATGGCGATGAAGTAAAAGTAGATTATGAAACAGGTAAGATTTATAACCTGACTAAAAATACAGAATATCAAGGTCAGCCTTTCCCGCCATTCATGCAGAAGATCATTGAACATGGTGGTCTTGTGAACTATGTCAATAATAAGAAAGGATAGAGGATATGGAAAAGAATATTGCAGTTATTAAAGGTGATGGTATTGGTCCTGAAATTGTGAATGAAGCAATCAAGGTTCTTGATGTCATTGCTAAGAAATATAATCATACATTCAATTACAAGAATATCCTCATGGGAGGCTGTTCTATTGACGCTTATGGAGTTCCATTAACAGATGTTGCATTAGAAGTCGCAAAAAACAGTGATGCTGTATTATTAGGTTCTATTGGGGGAGATACAAATACATCTCCATGGTATAAATTAGACCCTACATTAAGACCAGAAGCAGGATTATTAAAGATTAGAAAAGAATTAGGATTATTCGCAAATCTTAGACCTGCTTATTTATATAAAGAACTTGCAGGTGCATGTCCTTTAAAGGAAAGTACTTCTGCAGCAGGTTTTGATATGATTATCGTAAGAGAACTGACTGGTGGTTTATATTTTGGTGAAAGAAATACAAAAGAAATCAACGGCGAATTAGTAGCTCATGATAATCTTGTTTATTCAGAACATGAAATTAGACGTATCGCACAAAGAGGATTCGAAATTGCGATGAAACGTGGTAAGAAGCTTACAAGTGTTGATAAAGCCAATGTCTTAGATACATCACGCTTATGGCGTAAGATTGTGAATGAAGTGGCTCAGGATTTCCCAGAAGTAAAAGTAGAACATATGCTTGTAGATAACTGTGCCATGCAGTTAGTTAAAGATCCAGCACAGTTTGATGTTGTCCTCACTGAGAATATGTTTGGGGATATCTTAAGTGATGAAGCATCTATGGTCACAGGTTCTATTGGTATGTTATCAAGTGCTTCACTTCGTGAAGATCATCTAGGCATGTATGAACCAAGCCATGGCAGTGCACCAGATATTGCAGGACAGAATATTGCGAATCCACTTGCTACTATCTTAAGTGTCGCTATGATGCTACGTTATTCATTTGACATGGATGAAGAAGCAGCATGTATTGAAAAAGCAGTAGAAAAGGTTCTTGCGGATAATATCCGTACAGTTGATATTTATAAAGAAGGAATGACAAAAGTATCTACATCACAGATGGGTGATGCTGTGGTAGAAAGACTTTAGGAGGGTAATATGAGAAGTGATAATGTAAAAAAGGGAGTAGAACGTGCACCTCATCGTTCACTCTTCAATGCCTTAGGCATGACAGAAGAAGAATTAGAAAGACCTCTAATCGGGGTAGTTTGTTCATATAATGAAATTGTTCCTGGTCATATGAATCTAGATAAGATCAGTGAAGCAGTTAAGAAAGGTGTTTATTTAGCTGGTGGTGTACCAGTTGAAGTACCTGCGATTGCAGTATGTGATGGTATTGCGATGAACCATACAGGTATGAAATATTCACTTGTTACTAGAGAATTAATCGCAGATAGCACAGAATGTCTTGCAACAGCCCATCAGTTTGATGGTCTTGTCATGATTCCTAACTGTGATAAGAACGTACCAGGCTTATTAATGGCAGCCGCTCGTTTAAATATTCCAACTATCTTTGTATCAGGTGGTCCAATGCTTGCAGGTAAGAAATTAAATGGTAAGAAGACTTGTCTTTCTTCACTATTTGAAGCAGTTGGTCAATATAATGCGGGTACTTTAGATGCTGCACATCTAGAAGAGTTTGAAGAAAAAGCATGTCCAACTTGTGGTTCGTGTTCAGGTATGTATACTGCAAACTCTATGAACTGTTTAACTGAAGCACTCGGTATGGGTCTTCGTGGTAATGGAACTATTCCAGCTGTTTATTCAGCACGTATTAGACTTGCGAAACATGCTGGTATGAAAATTATGGAACTAGTAGAAAAGAACATCAAGCCAAGAGATATCATGACCCCAGCTGCATTCAAGAATGCAATGACAGTAGACATGGCTTTAGGATGTTCTACAAACTCAATGCTTCATTTACCAGCTATCGCACATGAAGCAGGTGTTGATTTAAATCTTGAAATTGCGAATGAAATTTCTAAATATACACCAAACCTTTGTCACTTAGCACCAGCAGGTTCTACATTTATGGAAGACCTAGATGATGCAGGTGGAGTATATGCAGTCATGAATGAACTTGATTCTTTAGGTATCTTAGATACAACAGGTATTACATGTACTGGTAAGACTATTAAAGAAAATATTTCAGGATGTGTGAATTTAGATCCAGAAATCATCCGTCCTGTTGATAACCCTTATATGAAAACAGGTGGTATTGCAGTATTAAAGGGTAATATTGCACCTGATAGCTGTGTCGTTAAGGCAGCGGCAGTCGCACCTGAAATGATGACACATACTGGACCAGCTAGAGTATTTGATAGTGAAGATGATGCAATCAAGGCAATTCGTGCTGGTAAGATTGTTAAGGGTGATGTTGTTGTTATTCGTTATGAAGGTCCTAAAGGTGGTCCTGGTATGAGAGAAATGTTATCTCCTACAAGTGAAATTGCTGGTATGGGTCTTGATAAAGATGTTGCATTAATTACTGATGGTCGTTTCTCAGGTGCTACTAGAGGGGCTTCTATTGGACATGTGTCTCCTGAAGCAGCAGTAGGTGGACCTATTGCTTTAATTGAAGAAGGAGATATGATTTCTATCGATATTCCAAATAATAAGATCAATGTTGCCGTAGATGATGAAACATTAGAAGCACGTCGTGCTAAATGGCAGCCAAGAGAACCTCGTATCACTACAGGTTACTTAAGACGTTATGCGGCACAGGTAACAAGTGCCAATACAGGTGCTGTATTACAGCCAAATGATAAGTAAAGGAGGATCCAAAAAATGCGAATGAAAGGATCGGACATTGTAGTAGAAAGCCTTCTTGAACAGGGCGTTGATACTATCTTTGGCTATCCAGGAGGTGCCATCCTAGAAGTCTATGATAGTTTATATAAATATCAGGATAAGATTCAGCACGTTCTTACATCTCATGAACAGGGTGCGTCTCATGCTGCCGATGGTTATGCACGTGCTACAGGAAAAGTAGGTGTCTGTATGGCTACAAGTGGACCAGGTGCCACTAACCTTGTTACAGGTATTGCCACAGCCATGATGGATTCAATTCCTTTAGTTGCTTTAACTGCCAATGTAGGTGTTAATGCCTTAGGTAAAGATGCTTTCCAGGAAATTGATATCAAGGGTGTGACTATCCCTATCACAAAACATAATTTTATCTGTAAATCACCAGAAGAATTGGCTCCTACTATTCGTAAAGCATTCCAGATTGCGAAAGAAGGACGTCCAGGTCCAGTATTAGTTGATATGACTAAGAATGCGACTGTAGGTTCTTGTGAATATACTAAAAAGGTACCAGATGTCATTGGCAGCCGTAATTATACATTCCCTACATCTTCTATTAAGAAAGCTGTAGAAATGATTGAAGCATCAGAAAAGCCATTCGTATTTGTTGGAGGTGGATGTATTGCTTCTCAGGCAAGTGCACCTTTAAAAGAATTTGTAGAAAAGATCGATGCACCAGTCACTGATACGTTAATGGGTAAAGGGGCGTATGACGGCACTAACCCACGTTATGCAGGGATGCTAGGAATGCATGGTACGAAAGCAAGTAATATCGGTGTATCAGAATGTGACTTGTTGATTGCGATTGGTGTACGTTTTAGTGATCGTATTACAGGTAATGTGGATACATTTGCGAAAAATGCGAAGATTATTCATATTGATGTCGATGATGCAGAAATCGATAAGAATATACCTGTTGATCTAGGTATTGTCGGAGATGCAAAAGATGTAATTGAAGCCATTAATTTGACTTTAAAACAACAAAATCATCCTGGATGGATGAAGGAAATACGTACATTAAAGGATCGTTATCCTTTAACTTATGATCAGTCAAGATTAACTGGTCCATATGTGATTGAACAGATTGATAACTTCACTGATTCTCAGGCTATTATTACAACTGAAGTAGGTCAGAACCAGATGTGGGCAGCTCAATATTATCACTATAGACGTCCTAGACAGTTCTTAAGTTCTGGTGGACTTGGTACTATGGGTTATGGACTAGGTGCTGCAATGGGAGCTAAATATGGCTGCCCTAATCAGTTAGTATTCAATATTGCAGGTGATGGATGTTTCCGTATGAACCTCAATGAATTAGCCACTGCATCACGTTACAATATCCCAATCATTGAAGTAGTACTTAATAACCATGTACTTGGTATGGTAAGACAGTGGCAGACATTATTCTATGGTGAACGCTATAGTGCGACAGTACTTCATGATAAGGTAGACTTCTGTAAGGTGGCAGAAGGATTAGGCTGTAAAGCTATCCGTGTCACTAAGAAAGAAGAAGTGATGCCTGCTTTACAGGAAGCAGTAGATTATCATGGTCCAGTAGTGATTGAATGTATTATTGATGATGATGATAAGGTATTCCCAATGGTTGCGCCAGGAAGCTCTATTGCGGAAGTATTTGATGAAGAAGATATGAAGAAGTAATTAAAAAGGCTTGAAATAAAATCAAGCCTCTTTTAGCGGAATAGAAATACGGATGGAGAATGTTTCTTCACTATCTTCAATAGAACATGTTCCTTTATGTAATTCTACAATACGTTTAACACTCTTTAAACCAATCTTATTACTTTCTACTTTAGATAAATCACTCTTCTTTTTGTTGGTTAAGAGGAGATCAAAAGAATCATCAAGAGTAAGAGTCATATCAACATCTTTATCTGAGTACTTATAAATATTAGAACAGAGGTTATTGATCATTCTTTTGCTCATGGAGAAGTCTAAAAGGACTTCTTTTTTTATATATTTAATGTCTTTGTGAATGATAAAGCCTTCTAATTCTAGATAGTTGAGATTCTCTTCTATATAGCCTAAGAGTGCTTCTGTAGATATACTTTCTAATTGAGGATGACTATTCTGTTCAAACACAAGTGAATAGGCAAATGTCTTATTAGACAATTCTTTGATTTGTTCTACTTTGTCAATACATCTATGTAGATAGTTATCCATCTGGTCCTGATCCTTAAAACAATGTAATGCAAGAATATCCAGATAACCTCTTAAGCTTGTTAAAGGGGTTCTTAGGTCATGGGACATTGCAGTAATGAGATCATGATGTGTCTGCTGCATCTCTTTTTCTTTTTCATAGTTTTCTTCTAATGTTATTCTTAGATTATCCATTTGATCAGCAAGTACTGCAAGTTCATCACGTCCTTGAATTGTCATAGGATGAGATAAATCACCATGGGACATATTCAGTATTTCCTGTTTTAAACATTCAATATATTTAACCTTATAACGAATAAAGAAGAATGTAGGAAGAAGGAAAGTCAGAAATGAACAAAACAATGCAGCATAGAAATAATACTTAATATACTTCAGTAAATTCATATCATACAGTTCTACTTCAGCCATTTGATCCTTAAACTGTACAATCTTTGTATAAACCGCATTATACGCATCTGTTTCAAAGTCAGTCTGTAAGAT
>ERZ831634.572-NODE-572-length-45070-cov-4.748439_pt1 | contig 45070 bp, 29 predicted proteins | sample MGYA00519953_ERZ831634 | MGnify/ENA primary metagenome ERZ831634 (study PRJEB31850, sample SAMEA3708718) | human gut metagenome | biome: human gut; feature: human-associated habitat; material: faeces | place: China | collected 2014 ... | reverse complement strand
CCCATCAGCGTACAAATCTTACATATCAGCCACAGCCTGCCCGTCTCTACACCCCGTATTTCAACAAATCTCAATTTAAGACTGTTCCATCCACAGCTTTAGCTGTGTATTTAATGTATCAAATGATACAGGTCCGGTATCCATTATAAAACGGTGAAATTCTTTCAGGTTGAAACTATCTTTAAGCTGCTGTTTTGCAGTTTCCTTCAGTTCAGAAAATCCAATATATCCAAGAACATATTTACAATAGTTGCCGGGTTCACTTATCATTGATTTATATATGTCAGATGCGGCATTTTTATCAAAGCCATAATCATTTAGAAAATTCGCAGTATTTTCCTCGTCCCAGCCATAATAGTTGATTCCGATATCCATTTTTGCATATAGACAAAGAACGGCTGCATAGTTAGCCTGCGCAATCTGGTTTAATGCATAGTTTCCCGTATCGGCATACTGATATGAATGAACCTCGCAGTAGGTTGCCCAGCCCTCTAAAAAGCCGGACGGCTGGATGACAAATCTTATTGGGTCGGGATTGCTGCTTGTAAAATAAGTCATCTGATACATATGTCCGGGATATCCTTCGTGTGCAAGTGTCGCATAGAGTGTGTTACTGTCAGATTCAGTAGGATTAATATATATTGAGTTGACTGAAAGGTTATCAAGCTGTGGCGTAAAATACATTGCAGGACTTGCATAATCTTTAAGCGAATCAGATATATATTCAATGCTGTAATTAACATCAGGTGCATCGGGAAAATCATTTTTGATTTTTGACTTAAGGTCTGTAAGTATCAAATCCGGTTTTGTTATATTGAAGCTGAAAGCATCAGCCTTAGCTGAAAGTGTTGTATCGTTGGCAAGCAGCCGCTGCATGGTTATAAGGTTCTTTTTTAAATAGCGGTCAGTAAGACCGTTTAATTCCCCGACTGATTTAGACCAGCCAAGATTAGACTGTAACAGGTATTCAAAATATTTGTCACCGTTAGGATAATTACATAAGCCTCCTTTATAACGGTTGGTTCCAACAAGTGAACTAAGGCTGTCGGCAAGCAGGTTGTAGCCCCTTATAAGATGTTCATCTATGGCAGTCTGGTTATGTTTTATGTATTCATTTTTCTTATCATTTGGAATATCACTAAGATGTCCGATTTTTTCAATAAATGTTGTTGTAAGAAAACCATCGGATGCTGATGAGGCAAATTCCCTGCACTGGTCAATTATTTCTGATGCAAGGGTATCTTCCATAAAATAACCGTTATCACTTCTTAATTTTTCATAATCGGCAATGCTTTGGAAAAATTCATCAGTATCCTCAAGCAGTGTAAGATATTCTGTGACATCCTTTTCTTCTTCAAATGAATATTCGGCAAATATCAAAGGAAGCTCTATCTGTATGCCGACTGTAGTTGAAAGCTGTGTATTAAACATATACAGGTCACTATATTCAAGTCCGGTTTCCAGATTTTTTTTAAGTTCATCATAGGTAAGACGCTGACTTTTTGACAGAGTGGAGGTATCAAAGGATAGCAGTTTATTAAGAGTTTCTGTTAGTTCATTGGTACCATCTAAGCTGTCGGTATTAAATCTTCCAAGTGTTACATCATAGTCATCAATGCCAAAGTCTGACGGATGTTCTAAAAGAGAGTGCATTGTCAGGGTATCAGAAGCTACGGATTCACAAAAAAGTTCATGTGTAAATTGTGCAAAGGCTTCATTATCTGTGTCACTATAAGTATAATCATCAGCAGATGAATTATCAGAAGATGTCTGTAAATTGTAACTGTTATTATTTACATCGTGGCTGTCCAAAGATGGAAGGGAACATCCGGCTATACCGAATATAAAAATAATGCTTAAAATAATACTTAAAATAACGTTGATATTTATAATATGGTTCTGGGGGGAATGGTTATTTATAGCAACGTTATTTATAATATCGTTATTTATAACATTGTTATTTATAACATTGTTATTTATAACATTGTTATCGTTGGGGAAGTTTTCAGACTTTGAATTGCAAAATAACTTCATATTTCAATCTCCATTTCCATTTCTATTTCTACAAAATATGCAAATATAAATCCGTTTAATATCATAAATTTTCATCTGTTTAGAAAAATAATTATTTAATAAAATGTGGTGAGTCAGGCAGGAATTGCAATCCGCTAAAATAACTAAAAGTTATTTTATAACTGAAGGTTATTTTATAACTAAAAGTTATTTTATAACTAAAGGTTATTCGGACTTGTGTTTACAGCCTGCGGATATTATTATAACATTAATATTCATATAGTGTATATATTATGATTTTGTATTTTATGGGCAGAAGAAAAAGCAACTGTGTAAATTTCCAGTGTTTCTTTATGACAAGTCAGATCTGATGGAAGAAGAAAAATTGCCTGCGGAATGGAGACCGGCTATAATAATTAAGGATAAGAATATAGATGATGGAAAAGAATTTAACTGGGGCAGGACATCCGGGGATTATGCAAAGTTCAGGGATATATATACTGATGAATTTGATGTGTTACATTACGCTGCAGTTGCAGATTTAAGGGTCAGAAAGTAAATGCGGATATTAATAGATACTTGACATATTATCCCTTTTTTTCTATGATTAAAGCTATGGTTTTAAAGAGTCTGATATAATAAATTAATAGACGGTTTAAAGCAGCCAAATGTATTTAATCCGCATTGTTAGTCAGATAATCTTATATATAGACACATTTTAATAATTAACGGAGGTATAAAGATGCCACAGAATAAAGGACCATTTTATATGACAACGGCTATTGCTTATACATCAGGCAAGCCACATATTGGTAATACTTATGAAATTGTACTTGCAGACAGTATTGCACGTTTTAAAAGACAGCAGGGTTACGATGTACGTTTCCAGACAGGAACAGACGAACATGGACAGAAGATTGAATTAAAGGCAGAGGAAGCCGGAATTACACCTAAGGAATTTGTAGATAACGTATCTACAGAGATTAAAAGAATATGGGATCTTATGAATACATCATATGATAAGTTTATAAGAACAACAGATGCTGACCATGAAAAACAGGTTCAGAAGATATTTAAGAAGTTGTACGATAAAGGAGATATTTACAAGGGACATTACGAAGGAATGTATTGTACACCTTGCGAATCTTTCTTTACAGCTTCACAGCTTGTAGATGGAAAATGTCCTGACTGTGGCAGACCATGCCAGCCTGCTAAGGAAGAGGCATATTTCTTTAAGATGAGCAAATACGCTGACAGACTTATTAAGCATATTGAGGAGCATCCGGAATTTATACAGCCTGAATCACGTAAGAATGAGATGATGAATAACTTCCTTAAGAAGGGTCTTCAGGATTTATGTGTTTCAAGAACTTCATTCAAATGGGGTATTCCTGTTGACTTTGATGATAAGCATGTTATATATGTGTGGATAGATGCGCTTAGTAACTATATCACAGGTCTTGGATATGATGTAGATGGTAATAATGATGAATTATTTAATAAGTACTGGCCTGCAGACCTTCACCTTATAGGTAAGGATATTTTAAGATTCCACACAATCTACTGGCCAATTATGCTTATGGCACTTGACCTTCCACTTCCTAAGCAGGTATTTGGTCATCCTTGGTTATTACAGGGCGATGGCAAGATGAGTAAGTCTAAGGGAAATGTTATCTATGCAGATGACCTTGTAGATATGTTCGGTGTTGATGCCGTAAGATATTTTGTACTTCACGAGATGCCATTTGAAAATGATGGTGTTATAACATGGGAGCTTCTTGTTGAGAGAATGAATTCTGAGCTTGCAAATACACTTGGTAATCTTGTAAACAGAACTATTGCCATGTCTAATAAGTATTTTGGCGGAGTTGTTACTAAGACCGGTGTTACAAGCGATGGTGCAGGTACAGATGAAGATGGTAACAGTCTTGATTTTGATGCAGACCTTAAGGCAGTCGTTACAGGAACTAAGGCTAAGGTTGAGGATAAGATGTCAACACTTCATGTAGCTGATGCCATGACAGAGATATTTGCTTTATTTAAGAGATGTAATAAATATATTGACGAGACTATGCCTTGGGCACTTGCTAAGGATGAGACTAAGAAAGACAGACTTGCAGAGGTATTATATAATCTTGTTGAGGGTATCACAATCGGAGCTAATCTTTTAATTTCATATATGCCTGAAACAGCAGAGAAGATATTTGCACAGTTATATCCGGATGCACCAAAGACAGCTAACAGGGATATGGATGATTTAGATAAGTTTGGTTTAAGAGAGAGCGGCTTAAAGGTTACTGATAAGCCGGAAATCCTCTTTGCAAGACTTGACCTTGAGGAAGTGTTAAAGAAGGCAGAACAGATTCAGGAAGCACAGCGTAAGGCATCGGGAGCAGTTAAGTATCCTGAGGTTGAGAAAAAGCCTGAAATTACAATAGATGATTTTGATAAGATTCAGATTCAGGTTGGCGAGGTATTAAAGTGTGAGCCTGTTAAGAAAGCTAAGAAGCTTCTTGTATCACAGATAAGAGTTGGCGATGAGGTAAGACAGATTGTATCAGGAATTGCTAATTATTATAAGCCTGAGGAAATGGTTGGCAAGAAGGTTGCTGTCATTACTAACTTAAAGCCGTGTAAGTTATGCGGTGTTGAATCACAGGGTATGATTCTTGCAGCAGGTGATGATGAAGGTAATTTATCAGTTCTTACAACAGATAAGGATATGATAGCCGGAAGTGAGATCAGATAGTTTTTGTTTTTTAAATTAACTTGTTGAGATAGGCAGGCGGGAGCTTGTATATTTTATTTTGGAAAGATGGAGAATGTCAGGTTTCTCTAAAGATGAGCAAAAGTAAGTTTATGCCGGTTGGGTCGCGTTAAATTGACATCCATGTCAATTAACGCTCGATTGCACGTCCTGTGCAATCGCCCCAAGGTATTGAAAGCTCATCTTAAGAGAAACCTGACATTCTCCATAAAATCCAAAATAAAATATACAAGCTCCCGCCTGCTTTATTGAAAGGGTAGATTTGTGAAATTAATTTAAAAATAGAGGATGAGGTTAAGAAGTCTCTATTTAGTATTGATTTCATATAATATAAATGAGCAAAATTAAAACTTGCCCATTTATAGATAGTAAGTATGTGGATTAAGGAATGAAAAATATGTGAAATAATTGTCATTGTATTTTTTTTTAGTATTTATATGACTTGAAAATTGATATAATTAAAAATAATTAGATTAATAATTAATCAGACTGGCTGATGATTAACAAATATATATAGAATTTGTAATATCAGGAGGCTGATAAGAAAGAGGTATGGAATTTAATGAGCAAATATCATTTTATAATAGTTGGTTCGGGCTGGCGTTCTCTTTATTATGTGAGAGTGGCTAAGGCATTGCCGGATATTTTCCAGCTTGATGCCATGTTATGCAGGACTAAGGAAAAAGCTGATAAGATGGCAGAAGAATTGTCGATAAATACAACAACATCAATACAGGAGTGTGTGGATTATAAGCCGGATTTTGCGGTTATAGCCGTTAATAAGCAGAGTGTTTGTGAAGTTGCAATGGAGTGGATGGACAGAGGCATAACAGTTCTTTCAGAAACACCGGCTGCGCTTAGCGTAGAACAGTTAAAGAAACTTTATGAATATTATAATGCAGGAAAGAAACAGGTGGTTGCTGAACAGTATAGGAATTATCCATCTAATAAAGCAGCTATCAGGCTTATTGAAAGTGGTATATTAGGTGATGTAAGCTGTATGAATATTTCTCTTGCACATGAGTATCATGGATTTAGTCTTATCAGGGCATATTTAGGTATAACTGCAGGTGATAATTATAATGTGTCTGCAAAAATATATGAATTTCCGACTACACAGACGCTTACAAGATATGATAAATATATGGATGGAAGAGTAGCAGATAAGAAAAGATGCATAGCAACATTTGAATTTGATAATGGAAAGGTTGCATGGTATGACTTTGATTCTGAACAATATCGTTCTCCTATAAGAAAAAATACAGTTAAGGTTCAGGGCGTGCGTGGAGAAATGATTGATGATACGATATATTATCTTGATGATAATAATGAGGGATGTACTGAAAAAATCAAAACGGAAATAAGAACTACGGCAACAGATAATGAAAATCCTAATCTGTCTACGATATGTGAGGTTGAGAAAATAACATGTAATGGTAAAGTGTTATATGAACCTGAATGGGGCATGTGTAATCTCACAGAAGATGAGACTGCCATTGCCGCACTTATGGAAGGAACGGCTATGTACAGCAGAGGCGAGGCGGATTCACCATATCCAATAGAAGATGCTCTGGCTGATGCGTATGCTGCCATCTTATTAGAAGAGGCGGCTAAGACAGGCAAAAAGATATATAGTAAACTATAATAAAGGGTATATGATAAAGGTGCTTAGGGAAAGGAGATTGGTATGACTAATAAAATATTAAATGCCGCACTTATAGGTGTTGGCAATATGGGTAAGAAATATGTGGATATGATAGTTTCAGGCAAAGTATCAAATATGAAACTTACAGCAATAGTAATCAGAAGAGATGAACTTATGGAGTGGGGAAAGTCACTTGTAAATATTGATGGACAACCTGTAAAAATATTCAGAAGTGCAGATGAGATGTTTGAAGAGGAAGCTGATAATATAAAAAAAAGCGGCGGTTCTAATACATTATATGATGCAGTTATTATTGCAACTCCACATAAAACACATGCAAGCCTTGCATTAAAAGCATTTGAGCTTGGTAAAGATGTATTATGTGACAAACCGGCGGCTTCTGATATCGGAGAAGCACTTGATATGACGGAGGCTTCTAAAAAACATAACAGTATATATGGAATGGTATTTCATCAGAGATTATATCCTAAATATATGAAAATTAAACAAATGATAGATAATGGCGAGCTCGGCCAGCTAAAAAGGGTATGCCTTATTAATTCAAGATATCTTAGAACCTCACACTACCATAAATCGGGTTTGTGGAGAAGCAGTTTTGCAGGAGAGGGTGGTGGAGCTCTTATTAATCAGGGACAGCACATTCTTGATATGTTCCAGTATCTTTTTGGGATGCCGCAAAGAATGTTTGCATTGATACCATTTGGAAAATATAATGATTTTGCTGTAGACGATGAAGATACTATTATTATGGATTATGATAATGGGATGACAGCAACATTTATTTTAACAACGGGTGAAGCGGTTTATGAAGAAAGAATGGAAATTATAGGAACAAAGGCGAAGATACTTCTTGAGGATGATATATTAACAATAACACGACACAGGGATGTTGAAGAGTATATTAAGACAGAGAATGTCAATTCAAGAGAAAATATGAAATTTACACAGGAAGTTATAGAATTTGCAAAACAGCCTGAGCCGTATATAGAATTACTTGAGAAATTTGCAAGGTCGTGTATAGAACATAATGATAAATATCTTGTTGCCGGCGCAGAAGAAGGAATTAATTCACTTATGTTATGTGCAGGAGCTTATTATTCGGCATGCACAAATATGCCGGTAGAGCTTCCGCTAGACAGATATGAATATAAGAAGCTTATGGATGAGCTTATAGCAAGAGAGCAGGGAATTAAAAATATATAAACATATAGGTGGCTGTAATGAAAGTCTGCGCTGGCATTATTTTCAACTGATAAACGTATTGACTTATGTATATTGATAGATTTAATATATATTTATATGCACATTGACTATAGCAGGAATATTTTTTGGATGTAGGATTTACGAGGAGGAGGCAAAAGACACAATGAGGTTGAAGGGTAAGAGAACAGTTATGGCGGCAGGATTGTCATTATTACTTACAATATCTCCAATAGCAGCATTTGCCGGACAGTTAAATAACGGATATGCACAGTATAACAGGGGTGGTGTATTAAGTGGTGTAAGCGTAGAATCACTTAAGAATAATACTAAAGTGCAGGCGGCAGATATAAAGCTGGATAATGATTTATCTGACTGGGATAAGGTTACAAAAAGAGCATCTGATGTGGCCGGAATTGATTCGTGGAGAGTGGCTGTATCATCAGATTACTCGACATTGTATATAGCTTATGAGGGAACGGCATCAACACAGTGGGATTATAATTATGCCGGTTCTAATAATATGTTTAAGATAAAATATGCAGACGGAACTAATGATGCATCCTGTGGAATACAGTTTGCGGCGTGGGAAGGGTATGCACAGGCTAAGAATGCATGGTATGCAGATATAAGTGGGGCAGAAGCGGTTACAAGAAATGATGCACATCAGAATACACCGGCACCGTTTGTATTAGAAGCGGCTATTCCTATGTCATTTTTTGCAAATGATAACTTTACAATTACATTTGCAGGAACAACGGTTGATATATCACAGGTTGAGGTTATTGATGGTAACGGCAGCAAGGAAGAGGAGACAGAGGCTGTATATAATGGTATTACAATAGACGGAAAGTTTAAGGACTGGGCAGCGGTTACTATGTATGATGCAGGATGTCCTAATGATGCACATAGGGACTGCCTGTCACAGACAGCGCTTATTTTTGATGGCGATTATGTATACATATATATAAAAGATGGCAATGGCGGCAGTGCGTGGGGAGCAGGTTCACATTCTAACGGACGTTATACTATTAAGACAGACCTTGGTAATGAACTTGTATTCCAGCTTACACAGGATGGCAGTATAAGTGGCGTTGACGGGGCTGAATGTATACATGTAGGAAAGCAGTGGGAGATATCAATACCTAGAACTGCACTTCCTTCATATGACAAGACAATATCATTTGGTTTATATCTTACAGAGCCATTTGTGGCAGATGTAGCTAATCTTAAGGAAGAAGCATCAGATGACAGAGGTGATTATGATATCCAATATGATGGACTTTATGGTGACTGGGATAAATATCCTCATACTACAATACAGTATGCAACAGCAGGAACACACCATAATATGGCGGATGCCAAGGGAGCACTTGCATGTAATGGAAGCACACTTATAGGACATGTTGTAACGACTATGCCTGAACATCTGAGTGAAGCCGGTGGGGAATTTATGAATGCTGTAACTATTAAGTTTAATGATAATTACAGCCAGGTATTTTATCCGAGAGTAGAATCAGTAGACGGTAATGGCAATATTAACTGGAATACGCCTAAGGGTGGATTAAGCGAAGGCACATATGAGTTTTATCTTTTTTCAACAGATGCATGGCATAATTCATCTAATATTAACAATACCAATGATGCGGATAAATGGTATGGAAAGATGATAATCAATATCGGAAACACTAAGGATGAATGTGAGTTCTATCTTGACCTTGAGAAGGTGGCTGATAAACTTGGCTGTGATGCAAGTGATTTTAAGCAGATTGATGCACAGTTTGGACGACTCGGACAACAGTGGATTACAACTGCCGGTGCATCATCAGGAGCATGGCTGGGACTTGGAATATGTATATTGGCAACAGGTGTAGTATTAGTGAAGCAGGGGAAGAAGAATAAGAAGCAGGTATCTTAAATATGAATCCGATTGTTGTAATAGCAATTATATTAATATGGCTGTATATATTATCAGTATTTGGCAGGGCAAAGATGCATGCATGGCATTTTATGTGGGGAAGCCTTGGGCTTTTTATGATTATGATGATAGTAATACAGCCTGTACTTACAATGCCCCTTGCAAGATGCGTATCGGCTCTTGCAGGGGTTATTGGCAATGTTACGGGAACATTTACGGCATATTTCAAATATGGAATTATATTTATATCGTCAGGCATAACCTCAATAACATTACAGATTGATTTTGAGTGTTCAGGAATTATTGAGATTATGGCATTTATTTCATTACTGGCATTTTTTAATGTATATAATTTCAGTGAAAAGGTTATGGTTGGCATTGGGGGCTTCTGTTACATAATGGTATGTAATGCATTAAGGATTGTAATGATATGCATGTCATTACATTTCTTTGGAATGGATGCGTATTATATAGTGCATACATTTATAGGAAGAATATTCTTTTATATACTTAGTGTGTATCTTTACTTTTATGTATTTACTAAGCCACAGATTATAAAAATGAAAGTGGGCAATTTTGCTTATGGCAGTAATAAAGATAATACTTAATTCTTTTCTGTTCTGGGGTGGATGGATTATTATTCCATTTATTATGGAGATTGTACCGGCACTTGGAAGTGTTATTCTTCTTATAAGAAGAAATAGGAGACACAGGAGCGTAAGAAAAGAGATAAAGGTATTTCCAGAGATATCACTTATAATTCCGGTATATAATTCAGCTGATACGTTGTTCCAATGTATAGAATCAATTAATAACAGCACATATCCTAACGAGCGTATCAGGATATTCCTTGTTAATAATAAGGGGCAGGATAACAGCTTTGATGTATATGCGGACTGTCAGAGAAGGTTTCCTGATCTTCTTATGCAATGGATGAATGCGGAACAGGGAAAGTCAAGAGCACTTAATCTGGCATTATATAACAGTGATGGAAAATATATTATTAATCTTGACAGTGACGGTGTGCTTGAAAAAAATGCGCTTGTTAATATGATAACAAAGTTTGAGGCTGATACGGATCTGAACTGTATGACGGGGGCAATTCTTACCATGCCAAAGCTTATCATGCAATATAAGGGATTTTTTCCGCGTCTGCTTCGCAATTTGGAATTTATGGAGTATGCTCAGGCGTTTCTTGCGGGAAGAAGCTATGCATCAGAGATGAATGCGGTATACACTCTGTCGGGTGCATTTTCAGCATTCAGAAAATCAGCGGTGTTAAAGTCATGGATGTATAATACAGATACAATATGTGAAGATACACATATTACATTCCAGATGCGTTATCGTCAGAATGAACGTGTGGAGGTCTGCGAGGACGCGATATTTTTCGTTGACCCTATAGAGGATGTTAATAAATTGTATACACAAAGACAGAGATGGCAGAGGGGAAGTCTTGAGGTTGCCAAGATGTTTATGGATAAAGACTTCAAGGTTAAGAATATCTTAAAGAATATTAATGTAAAGACCCTTCTTTATGACCATACATTTGCATTTCCAAGAATGATATGGTATCTGGCACTGATATGTCTTATGGTTATGGGATATTCCGGTAAGGTTATTTTATTATCGACAGGCATAATATTTGCAATGTATATAATGATTGGTTTTATGTATTTTGTAACCGTTCTGTATTTTTTAAAGATAGACGAGGATACGAGAAGATATTATAAGAGACACTGGTGGTGTATATTATTTCTTCCTTTGTTTAATTTTGCAGTGTTTTTTATCCGTATGGCAGGCATTATTAACAGTATCCAGACAGACAGTTCGTGGAGAACAAGAAATCTTACAGACGAACGTATAGCATTTACGCAGGTGGTAAAGGGAGATTTTGAGAAACCGCTTAAAGTTATAAGAAGCATACAGAAAGCTGTTAATATATGTGAGCCTGAAAGCTGTTATGATATGGCTTTACAGCTTTCCAGGCAGGAAGCTGTAAAGGATAATAACAGACAGGAAGAAGATATAGAAGTTATAGATATTGATGAAGAAATTCAGTCACAAGATATGAATACTGTTACTGTAGACAATACCATCGGACAGGCTGATACTATAGAGTATGTAGAATTGTTTGATATTAGTGATGAGACACCGGAGACTGTGGATATATCTGCTGATAATAATATTAGCGATAGTATTGATAAATGTGATTCGGATACTGAGGATAACTTGAAAAAATATGAGAGTAAGGAATGTAAGCATAGCATATCATTAGTACAGAGTGTATTGATGGCGATTGTTTATATAGTATGCGCCAATGCAGTATATCTTATAATATGGACAAAAAAGAATGTTTTACTTACGCCGCAGCAGCTAATACAGTACATTGCGGATATTAAGCCGTCATCAATATTTGTGGGCTGTGATATGAGAGTGTGTATTGTAATTATGACTATGATAACAGTGTTGGTGATATGTATATGTGCCATAAATTATACTTTAGGTAATAAATCACATAACCGTCTGATAACATGCTTTAATAATACAATTATGTATATATCTGTTATTGCGCTGCCGGTTGTGGTGCTTACAGCTAATTATTGTTTTGATATTATTGAGATATTAAGAAACTGGCTGGCAGGCTAGTGTGAGAAATAAGCTTAATAGCCTAGTGTGAATAACTACACTGAGATAGAAATGGAGATAGAGGGATGGAGTCAGAAAAAGAAGTCATGCCGGCTGGAAATAAAAAGACATTGTTTGAAAGAGCCGGTAAGCATCCGGTGCTTATTATAACATCAATATGTTCTATATGCTTTGCAATCATTGCCGGGTTATTTGCATTTATGCAGATAGGCAGATATGAGAAGGGTATTCTTGAAGTATGTGCAGAACAGCAGGATGCCTATGTACAGCTTGTATTAGACCAGATTAATCTTAAGGATAACAGGGACGATGAGCAGATTATCAAGGATATACTTGGAGCAATGGATGCCTCTTCTAACCGTTACTGGACATTTTCAAAGGATCAGTCAATGCTTTTTGTTAAGGATGTAACAGAGACTAATAAGTATAAGGGTGTAAATACGGCAACATATTATATATCTGACAGTGCTAAGGAATTTCTTAATAATCTGTCAGTTAATAATGTAATTCATTCATATATTGAGATTAATGATAACAGATATATAGCATCAGGAGTTATGTTTGAGTATAAGGGTGATGCTTACAGACTGTGTCTGCTTACAGAAAAAGATGTACTGCTTGACAATAATGCGTATCTTGGAGTCAGGACGCAGATGCAGACTTTTGTAGTAGTAATACTCCTTCTGCTGGTTGTGGTACCTATGCTTTTTGCGCATTTTGTAAGAAAGATGCAGTTTAATACAGATAAGCTCAATGAGTCATTATTAACAATCAATACGATAATGTCTAAGATGAGCCAGAAGCTTACAGAAAGTGATCTGCATGATACGAGAAATAACATGTGGCATGAAAATGTACTTGAACAGTTCTTTGAAAAGATTAAGAAGCGTAATGTATATCCGGTTACAGCAATTCATATTGGCTGCAGGGATAAAAATATGCGTGATGAATTTATTGCAAAGGCTCATTATATTCTCGATAAAAATGTATTGCGGTTTGAATATAAGGATTCAGATGTAATATTAATATTTATTAAGATTAATGAGGAGAGTGCATTAAAAAGCGTTGATGTACTTACATCGGAGGATGTTAAGATATTGAATCATGTACTTGTAAACCAGAGTACCGGGCTTAGTGATATAACCGGCTGATTGTCAGGAAATGGAGATTGTTATGGCTGTTAAGTTATTTAGGGAATATAAAATAAAATTTTATCTTAATATGAGGCACTATATTATTATAAATGGTTCTAAGGGAGAAACACATCCTCATACGTGGGAATTTGCACTTAATATCAGGTTCGGACGAAGCTCATTTGTTGAATTTAATACATTTGAAAAGGGTATTGCGGATTATCTGTCAGGATATCAGAATAAGATTCTTAATGAAGAGGAACCGTTTGACAGCATACTTCCGACACTTGAAAACGTAGCTGATTATTTTTCGGAGGAATTTTACCATATCATACATGATACGGGAGGGGTTCTTACAACGCTTGAAGCAAGTGAGACACCTACAAGGAGTTATATAGTTAATCTGGAAGAGAAGGATGATATGATGCAGCTTACAAAGGAAGCTGATGATAAGATGCTTTCAGATGTAATGGATGCGGTGCTTGATGGAATAATTAATGAATAGGGATAAATGAAGATGAAAATGAAAAATATTAAATCTGATTATCTGATTATACTTATGCCTGTAATATATGTTGCAGCCGCAATAGCTGTTGTTGTGCTTGTAAGTGCTAATGGTTCATATCCGACAGGTTCAGATGCGATGTATCATATATATCGTGGAGATTATATATATAATTCAATAAAGGCAGGTAACCTGTATCCTGTATATAACAATATGTGGTATAACGGTGTTGAGCTTATGCGATACTGGGCACCGCTGGCGGCATATTTTGTGGCATTCTGCCAGTTTCTTGCAGGTGGAAGCCAGATGGGAGGATACCTTGTATTTGTAGGAATGATATGTTTTCTTGGAGCACTGCCATGGCTGTTTATAGGGCGGAAAATAAACAGACCATATCTTGGAGCCTTTATAGGTCTTTTGTGGTTTTTTATGCCGAATAACCTGCTTGCCTTATTCGTAGAAGGTAATCTTGCAAGATCACTTTGCATGGTATTTTTACCGGTGTTTATATATGCCGTATGTGAATATATGCAGCATCAGAGGTTGTTTTATATACCTGTTATAATGGTAAGCTTTGCACTTATGGTACTGTGTCATTTAGGATATGCCGGAATGATTGCAATTGGTATTATTATATATTGCATTGTATACCTGATACAGGGAGGCAGTAAAAGGGCAGCTGCTGATATTATAATTACAATACTTTTAAGTTTTATGATTCTTGGCATATGGCTGTTTGCATCTTTAAATGGTGGAATAACATCACTTGATAATTCAGAGAATATGTCTAAGTTCTTCCAGAGCATAGTTATATCTCTTAATCCATTTGAGAGAATTGAAAGTAATAATTCTAATTTCTATTTCGGACTTGCGGCAACGCTTCTTGCTGTCTATGGAATATTTTTTGGATATAAGAAGTCAAGAACCGGTTTTATAACAGGAATGATAATACTATTATGCACGACAACGGCGCTGTATCCGGTATTAAAGATACTTCCGGGAAGCCAGTATCTTTGGATGTTAAGATTTATTTCGATAGCATTGTGTATAATATTATACAGCTTTCTTATGTGGGATACGCTTAAAAAACCACTGGTTATCACATTTTGTATATTGCTTGTGGCAGATACAATCCCATCACTGTCAATGATATACGGAACATGTGATGGCTCAAAGGCAGAGGACAGACTTAATGCAAGACAGGAAGCAACGCTTATATCTAAGGGACAGGATATAACTAAGCAGAGAATGGCATTGATGGATGCAAGCAGCATGGGAGCTGTGGGAGCGTGGCTTGTATCAGATTTTAATAATGGTGTTGCTGCTACATTTGGAGCCGGCTGGGAGGCTGCCAATACTTCTGTAAATATTGCAAGGCTTAATAAGGCCATGGCGGCAGGCAGGTATTATTATATGTTTGACAGATGTGTACAACTTGGGAATGATACTGTGCTTGTACAGCTGTCACAGCTGGAGAAGAGTCCGGATGCAATTATTAAGCTTGATAAAGCTGCAAAAGCTTCAGGCTATAGTGTAGCGGCAGAAAATGCAGGCTACAGGCTGTATCATATGGATACCGCCAATAACTGGGGTACATTAAGTAAATATAAGGCAATAGGCATAGGAAGCGGTGCAGTTAATATATCTTTACAGTTTCCGGCAGTCGAAGAGACTGATTCATATAATCTTAATGATTATACATTTGAACAGTTATCTGAATATGATGAAGTATTTCTGGATGGTTTTACTTATAATGATAAAGAGTCAGCACAAAATCTTGTATTAAGATTAAGCGAGGCGGGGGTAAAGGTTATTATATATGCAGATGGCATGCCGCAGGATAAGACCAACCACAGCCAGTCATTTCTTGGTGTTACATGCAATGCTGTGACATTTAAAAACGGATATCCTGAGATGAATACAAGAATAGGAAAGGTATATGCAGACATGTTTCCACAGGGACATACAACATGGGATACAGTATACCTTGAAGGACTTGATAATACCTGGGGAACTGTAAGTGATAACGGTTTTGACCTTGCATTTTATGGAACAGTAAAAAATGACAATATAATAATGTGTGGACTTAATCTGACATATTTTTACAGTCTGACAAACGATAAGACTATAGAAAAACTTCTTGAAAATATGACAAGCATTACATCAGATATGCTTCCTGACAGAAAAATAACAGCAATAGATGTGAAGTATGATAATAATCAGATTATAATAACCTCAGACAGCGATAATATTAATACATCAATTGCATACCATGATATATTTAATGCCTCGCAGAGTATAGAAAAGAAGAATAATCTGACATATGTAAACAAAGGAACAACAGTTATAAAGCTTGGTATTCCATATATATGGCAGGGGTCTTTAATAAGTATAGCCGGACTTATACTTGCAGTAATATGGATATTTATGTTAAAGAAAAGAATAGGCACGCAGAATAATTCCAACGGAATGGAGAATAATTAATGAAAATATTTGATACACATGCTCATTATGATGATGAAGCATTTGACAGCGACAGGGATGAGCTGCTTAAAAGACTTTTATCTACTGATATTGATACGATAGTTAATGTGGGAGCAAGTCTTTCAGGCTGTAGGGAATCTGTTGGGCTTGCAAAAAAATATGATAATATATATGCGGCAGTCGGGGTGCATCCAGATGATTATGACAAGCTTAATGAGGAATTTCTTGACTGGATAAAGAACACATGTCTGTCTGAGCCTAAGGTGGTGGCAGTAGGCGAGATAGGACTTGATTATTATTATCCTGAACCCTCAAGGGATGTGCAGTTAAAATGGTTTCAAAGACAGTTAGAACTTGCCGTAGAAGTTAAAAAACCGGTAATAATCCACTCAAGGGATGCATGTGCTGATACAATTAATATATTAAAAGATGGACATGCTAAGGATATAGGTGGAATTATACACTGTTATTCATATACAAAGGAAAGCGTAAAGGCATTTTATGATATGAATTTTTATTTTGGAATAGGTGGAGTACTTACATTTAAAAATGCAAGAAAGCTGGTTGAGGCGGCAGAAGTTATTCCGATGGATAGAATTGTGCTTGAGACAGATTGTCCATATCTTGCACCTGTTCCTAACAGAGGTAAGCGCAATGACAGCAGTAACATACAATATGTGGTTGACAGTCTTGCCGGTATAAAGAAGATGTCTTGTGAAGAAATTATAGATATAACAAATAAAAATGCCAGAAGGTTATTTTTTAATGAATAATAATTAATACTTTATCAGAAAGGATGGGTCAGTGACTGACCAGGTAATAATAATGGCACAAAAGGATTATAGTAATGTATTGCATCTTGGCAATCCAACCAATACGATAGCCGTTCTTAATGCATATGGATTTTCATTCCAGAAAAAGTACGGACAGAATTTTCTTATAGATGAAAATGTTGTCGAAAAGATTGTAAGGGATGCCGGAGTAACAAAGGATGACTGCGTTCTTGAAATAGGGCCGGGGATTGGAACTATGACGCAGATTCTATGTGAAAATGCGAGGGAAGTTGTAGCAGTAGAAATAGATAATAAGCTGATACCGATACTTAAGGATACATTGTCATATTATGATAATGTAACAGTAATTAATGAAGATATTCTTAAGGTTGACATTGTGAAGCTTGTAAATGAAAAAAATGGCGGAAGGCCGGTCAAGGTTGTTGCCAATCTTCCATACTATATAACAACGCCGATTATAATGGGGTTATTTGAAAGCGGAGTGCCACTTGAGAGCATTACTATCATGGTTCAAAAAGAGGTTGCCGACAGGATGCAGGTAGGGCCAGGAACCAAAGATTACGGTGCATTGTCACTTGCTGTACAATATTATGCAAAGCCACAGATAATATTAAATGTACCGGCAAGCTGCTTTATGCCAAGACCTAATGTGGACTCTGCCGTTATACAGCTTGTACGTTATGACAAACCTCCGGTAGATGTAAAGGATGAGCATCTTATGTTTAAGATAATAAGAGCTTCATTTAATCAGAGAAGAAAGACGATGGCTAACAGTGTCGGAAAGAGTGGCGGACTTAATATAACAAAAGAAGAATTTGCAAAGGCACTTGATATGTGTAATCTTTCACAGACAGTAAGAGGTGAGGCTCTTACACTTGAACAGTTTGCAGAATTAAGTAATGCAATAACAGATATAATACAGGCACGTTAAATAACAGACCTAAAAATGAATCGGAGAATGTTATATAATGAATGAAACTGATGGGCAGAAGAATATTTATATACAAACGCAATGCGTGGAAAGCCCGGATGCAGAATCCGGTAATATGCAATCAATAGATACTGGCATGTCTGATGAAGTGAATGAAGATGTGTATACACAGGATGATATAAAATACATGAAGGAAGCCATAAAGCAGGCAAAGAAAGCATGGAAGCTGACAGAGGTGCCGATTGGCTGTGTGATTGTATATAACGATAAGATTATAGGAAGAGGTTATAACAGACGTAATACTGATAAGACCACATTGGGACATGCAGAGATAACGGCAATTAAGAGGGCAAGTAAGATTATGGGTGACTGGCGGCTTGAGGACTGTACATTATATGTAACCTTAGAACCGTGTCAGATGTGTGCAGGTGCAATTGTGCAGGCGCGTATACCAAGAGTTGTGATTGGCTCCATGAATCCTAAGGCGGGCTGTGCAGGTTCTATACTGAATCTTCTTGATATGCAGCAGTTTAATCACAGGTGTGAGGTTGTAAGAGGTGTTATGAAACAGGAATGTTCAGATATGCTTACGACATTTTTTAAGGAATTAAGAGAAATAAAAAAGCGTGAAAAGCAGCAGAATAAGGAGTAGTTCGTATAGTATGAAGCTGGAATATCATAAAGATAATCTTATACTTAAGGTTCTAAGTGGTAAGGATACAATGCAGGTGTTGGACTTTTATAAAAGAAACAGGGATTGTTTTGATATATATGAAGCAGACAAGCCTGATAATTTCTATACGCCTGAATATATAAGAAATGTATTACAGGCTGAATATAATGGTCATATACATGGTAAGTATACAAGATTTTTCTTATATGACAGAACATATCCTGGGAAAATAATTGGAACTGTGTCATTTTCTAATATCCATACAGGTGCATTTATGTCATGCTGTATAGGATATAAGATAGATACACAGTTCCAGAATCAGGGTTATGGAAGGCGTATGCTTACAATGGCTCTTCAGATAATGGTAACGGAGCGTGATATGCATAGAATTGAAGCATATATACTGCCTGATAACGAAGTATCTGTCAGGCTTGTAAAATCACTTGGCTTTATAAGTGAGGGAATGGCATATTCGTATGTGTATATGCGCGGAAGCTGGAGAGACCATTTAAGATATACTTATATTTCCTGATACCAGTAACCAAAGTAAGGATTTGTATAATCACTTCTGTGGCTCTTTTTAAAGTTGCCAAAACCATACATTGAAGCCATAAAACGCTCTCTGTTACAATACATTCCCGGTATGCCGATAAAATAATGTGTTCCGTTATCATTTTCCTGGACACGCCCAAATAACAGATGCCGGAAATTATAATATCCATGAATAAGAAAGCTGTTGCCGGTAAGGTTGATATCATCTGCCGGGAGAGCTTTTAACTGCTCAGGGGATATCTCTATACAGTCGTAGTAGTAATCATTATCAAATGCATCTATATAATCAGCATTTTTAAATAGCTTTTCAATGGCATTATTATGATACTTATCATTAGTTATCTTTTTATCAATTCCAGGATTATTAATATTATAAGAAGCATGCAAGGGCATGGGAGTATTGTTTTTATCTTTTGATTTATCAACATAAGTGTCTGTGGGTGTATGGACATCTTCTATGTCAGAGTTGTGTTTGGCAGAAAAACTGTTACCGGTAAATGTGCTGTCAGCAGCCGTGACATATATTTCAGGTTGTGCAGGTTTACTGTGTTCATTAATTTTATCATGTGAAGCCGTGTGGTTATTAATTGTACCGGTCTGTGAATCCGTGTGATTATTACTTGTACCAGTCTGTGAATCCGTGTGATTATTACTTGTACCAGTCTGTGAAGCCGTGTGATTATCACCGGTATCAGTCTGTGAAGCCAGGCTGGTTTTACTTGTATCGGTAGGTGGGATTAAGCTATTATTACCTGTATCGGTTTGTGACGTGGGACTGCTGTTACCGGCAGCAGACGGTGGGGCTGAGCTGTTTTTATTTGCAGCATTTTCATAGCTACCTGTTGCTGTCTTTACAGTATTGTCTGTATTGTCAAAAATATTATTTTTTGAAATTACAGTAGTGTCTGTGTTGTAAGAAATATCATTTGATGAAGCTGGATTATTATCTGTACTGTCAGAAATATCAGGTGATAAGTCAGTATAGAGTACATCAGAAGGATTAAAAGGATTATCATCCCATAGTGTATACATGCGGTAATAGTCGTTATCTGTATTAGCAATTGCAATTCCACATATATCAGAAAATGTATATCCTGTAGCTTTAATATTGGCAGGATTAAGCAGGTCTTTATATGTTCCGCATCCTGAATTGATTATAACATTGTCAAGCTTTATGGTATTAAACTTATGTCCGCTTCTGACCATAAGATATACACTAAAAATTTCAGGTGCATCAGTATGTACATTATTAAGTGTTAATTCAAGTTTAAATTGTCCGTTACGGACCTGTGCTCTTGCAAATCCGGTACTTTTATCTTTAACATTTCCCGGATAAGAATAAATGTATGAAACAAGACGTTTATAATCGCTCATAATTACCTCTGTAATTTAAGATTATATGCAAGCATATGCAAAAAAGAGTGAAAAAATTACAGGTTATCAGATATTAATCGCCTGATTTTAAAAATGCGATATCTTGACAACATGTCATGAAAATATTATAATTAAATAACCGCGCAGCTGGGGTAGTAGCGGCACCCTGTACCTGCAATCCGCTATAGCAGGAGTGATGTTCGGCCTAGGGCAATATATTTATGGAGCTGCCCGGTAAAAGTGGTGTTGACATTTGGGTCTTCCGCAACAGAAATTCATGAATCATGTCAGGTCAGGAATGAAGCAGCATTAAGTGAAACCTCCTGTGTGCCGGAAGGGTGCCTGGATCGAGCTAACTGTACCGGTAACGTCTGTGGGTATTTGTTCGAAGCAGAACGCGCGGTTTTATTTTTTTGCAGCTGATTGTATTAGAAATGAGGATGAAGATGGCATATCAGGCATTGTATAGAAAGTGGCGTCCTGATAACTTTGAAGACGTTAAGGGACAGGATCATATTGTTACAACTTTACAGAACCAGATAAAGGCCGACAGGATAGGACATGCATATCTGTTTTGTGGAACGAGAGGAACAGGTAAGACGAGTATTGCCAAGATATTTGCAAAGGCAGTCAATTGCGAAAATCCTGTGAATGGAAGCCCTTGTGGTGAGTGCGCAAGCTGTAAGGCTATTGCAGCAGGTAACTCAATGAATGTCATAGAGATAGATGCGGCATCTAATAATGGCGTAGATAACATAAGACAGATAAGGGAAGAGGTCCAGTATTCTCCAACGCAGGGAAGATACAAGGTATATATAATAGATGAGGTTCATATGCTCTCAATAGGTGCATTTAATGCATTGTTAAAGACACTTGAAGAACCACCGTCATATGTTATATTTATACTGGCTACAACAGAAGCACACAAGATTCCGGTAACAATTCTATCAAGATGTCAAAGATATGATTTTCACAGAATATCCATTGATACGATTGCAGACAGGCTTACTAAGCTTATGCAGGCTGAGAATATCAATGTAGAAGATAAGGCAATTAAGTATATTGCCAAGGCGGCAGACGGCTCACTAAGAGATGCACTTAGTCTTCTTGACCAGTGTATAGCATTCTATCTGGGACGTGATATTAAGTATGAAAATGTCTTAGATGTTTTAGGTGCAGTTGATACACAGGTATATGCAGATATGTTATCATTGATAGTGGCATCAGATACGATACAGGTTATGGAGCTTATAGAAAAGCTTATAATGCAGGGCAGGGATATAGGACAGTTCGTAAGTGATTTTATATGGTATCTGCGTAATCTTTTACTTATTAAGACGACAGATGACATATCTAAGATAGAAGATGTAATTGAAGCATCAGCAGACAGTATTGCACAGTTAAAGAAAGATTCGGCTATAGTTGATACTGATACTATAATGAGATATATAAGGATTTTATCAGAGCTGGAAAATGAACTTAAGTATTCATCGCAGAAAAGGATTAAGCTTGAGGTAACTCTTATTAAGCTTATGAAGCCGGCAATGGGAGCAAGGGAGGATGTATCAGATATACTGGGGAGACTTTCAGTGCTTGAAGGACAGATGCAGGATGCACTTAATAAATTAAAAAATGGTGTTGTTCCGGTGGGGGTATTTAATCAGACACCGGCAGCAGGTATGATGGATGGACAGCCACATAATGATAGTAATGCTGTGGCAGATAAACGTGTTATTGAAGCACTTCCACAGGATATGGAAGCCATTGCAAGACAGTGGGATGGCATAGTTCATTCAATAGATGATCCTATGATGCGTACATTTTTATTAGGTTCACATGTGACTCTCACAGAGGATAATACTTCGCTTGAGATAATGTTTAATTCAACATCAGCATATAATGCATTTTCAAGGGAAGAGGATAAAGAAAGGCTTGAGGCGCTTATTGAGGAAAGAACCGGTGTAAGCGTAAATATTAAGATAACCAAGCTGGATGATAATGAAGATTTTCAGAACAGATTTACAGATATAAGAGATTTGGTAAGCAATATTGATATTGTAGTAGATGATAAGGAGGAATATATCTAATGGCAAAGAGAGGCGGATTTCCAGGAGGAATGCCTGGCAACATGAACAATCTTATGAAGCAGGCACAGAGAATGCAAAGACAGATGGAGACACAGCAGGCGGAGCTTGAGGCTAAGGAATTTACAGCAGCAGCAGGCGGCGGAGTAGTTGAAGTTACAGTTACAGGTAAGAGAGAGATAACTAAGGTTAAGATTGATCCTGAAGCTGTGGATCCTGATGATGTTGAGATGCTTGAGGATCTCATAATGGCTGCAACTAATGAAGCATTAAGAAAGTGTGAGGAAGAATCACAGGCACAGATGTCTAAGATTACAGGCGGACTTAGCGGATTAGGCGGAGGCTTATTCTAATGGACATTTACAGTAGTCATATTAATAAGTTAATAGAGCAACTGTCAAGATTACCAGGGGTTGGGGCTAAGAGCGCCCAGCGCCTGGCATTTCATATTATAAACATGCCTAAGGAAGAGGTGGAGGGATTGGCATCCGCAATAACAGAGGCAAAGTCTAATGTGAGATATTGTAAGGAGTGTTTTACGCTGACAGATGAGGATATATGCCCTATATGTAAGAATCCCAAAAGAGATCACTCCACAATCATGGTTGTTGAACAGACAAGGGATCTTGCCGCATATGAAAAGACAGGGAAATACGAGGGTGTATACCATGTACTTCATGGTGCGATAAGTCCTATGTTAGGAATAGGTCCGGCAGATATTAAGTTAAAGGAGCTTATGAGAAGACTTGAGGGGGACGTTAATGAAGTGATTATTGCGACCAATTCAAGCCTTGAAGGAGAGACAACAGCAATGTATATAAGCCGTCTTATCAAGCCTACGGGCATTAAGGTAACAAGAATTGCAAGTGGGGTTCCTGTGGGCGGAGACCTTGAGTATATAGATGAGGTGACACTTTTAAGGGCATTAGAAGGACGTACTGAATTATAAAAAAGCGGAGGTATCTGATGCGGTCCAGTTATTATTAAGATAATCAGTAAAATGTATTGGATTATAAAAATTGAATAAATCGGACATGCAGTTGGAAAGTCATCAGATATTTTATAACAAAGAAAAGGGGATTGTATATGCTTAGTGATATTGTATCTGACCATAAGGAACGAATGATTAACCTTAAGAAATATTATCCGTTCTTTAAGCTGTCACAGATATCCTTTGAACAGCTTCTGGAGGGTAAGTGTGCCATACTTGATATGGGATATATATTAATGGCAGTGCTTCGTTTCTTTATTGAAGAAAATAATTTTAAGGAAAAGGAAGTTACTTACAGTGAATATCAGATATTTATAACCGGTGTTATAAAAAATGACTTCGGACTGGCACTTTCTAAGGATGAGTATGAATATATGGCACAGTATATATTTGATAAGATTAAAAATGATGGCAGACCTTTTGAATTTGAATATTTTGACCCTGTGGACAGAAAGAAAAAGATATCGAGGGTAAGAGTCCTTGACAGCACGATAAGAGATAATGTGGTATGGTATTCTATTAATGCAGATGCGATAGAATTTTATCTTGATACTAAAGAGATAAAGGATGAGAGCAGGATAAGCGTAGCGCAGCTTCTTCTTGAAAAGATGATACGCTCGCAGAATTTCAGGGGCGGTGTTGAAGTCGTTGCAAGGATTAATGAAGAAGTTAAAAGATTATGGCATAAAAAGGATGAGGTTGTATCAATATTATCATCAGATGTATTTGCAGGACTTGCGGCATATGAGGAATTTGTCACTACCGGAATAAAGTGGTTTGAAGAAGAAGACAGATTATTTAAAAAGAATAGTCTGTTAATAGAAAATGCACTTAAAAGACTTGAAAAAAATACAGATAATGATGAAAGATATTATAAGACAGTAAGCGACATCTATGAGCTTGAAAACCAGCTTAAGATTGCAATGAACAGGCATGGGGAGCTTCTGGCGGCCTGTACTGCGCTGCAGAAGCTTACAGATGATGCCGTAAGAAGGGCAAAGCTTGGAAGATTAAGAAGCCATATTGATTTTGTGGGTACATTATCAGATATGATTGCAACAGATAATGCTGATATTCTTAAATGGTTTATTGAGCCGTTACTTAAACCGCAGGTTAGGAAGTTCTTTAATGTTATATCAATAGATGATGCACTGACACAGAGGCAGGCAAGAAGTGAAGAGGCAGAAAAGGTTACAAAAGAAGAGCCCAAAGAGATTATATATGAGGATGAGCTTGAGGATAACAGAATAAAACAAAATTATTCATTTATACTGGATAATCTTGTGCAGGCGTTAAATATGAAGGGCGAATTTACACTTGCACAGTTTAACAAAGCCATGAAAAATACATATGGTGACAGAGTTCTTCTAAATGCCGATTATTATTCATTTTTTGTCAATCTGTGCCAGAAACAAAGATATGAAAAAGGTTATATATACGATAATGAACTGCCGGTAAGTTTTGCTATAATTATGGATAATGATTCAAAGGTTAAGATTGGAGCTCACTGTGAGATTTCCAATGTGCATTTCAGAAAGGAAGATGATGATGGAAAGCAGGAATCTTGAAAAAGCACTTGATATAGTAGCGGTTCTTATAACAGGACAGCCTGTAACAGAAAGCGGGGAGCATGCCGCACTGTATCAGGAATATAATAATAATGCTGAAGTTTATGATATTGTAAATATGTCATTAAAGAAGATGAATCTTGATATATATGGTTATAATAACGGACTGTATGTAAGTGCCGGTGAGAATAATCATATATTTGGTTATTCCAATGAACAGTTAAGACAGGAGCTTGGAATCAAGGTTAATAAAGACCTTTATATGGCATATTTTGTAATATATAATACTATAACGGAATTTTACAGTGATACGGTAAGTTCAACATATGCGGAGTTCGTAAGAGTAGAGGATGTAATAAAAAATGTTGATGACACCCTTATGGGGGTTATAGATAAAAGAAATGGATTCATTAAAAATGAAATCGAAGAAAACAGCTTCAAGCAGATTGCAATAAGCTGGGATGAGCTGCCTGTCAGTACCGTTTCAGAAAATGGCATATTAAGAGCAGCAAGAAATTCCAAGTCGGGTTTTGTTAAGATGGTATTTAATTTTCTTGTGCGTCAGGAGCTGTTAGTTGAGAGCGGTGACAGATATTATCCTACTGACAGGTTCAGGGCCATAATAGAAAATTACTTTGATAATTACAGAGGCCGTCTGTCACAGATTATGCAAGAACATATAACAGATTAATGGTATGATACGGAGGATTAATTATGCCGCAGATTAACAGGATTCGGGTCAACAATGTAAAATATAATTTTGGAACGCAGTATTATGATGATTTTATGATGCGTTTTAACTGTAAAAATACTATCTATGACCTTGCCAATGGTGGTGGCAAGAGTCTTCTTATGCTTCTGCTTTTGCAGAATGTAATTCCTAATTGTACCCTTGATGAGAAACAGCCCATTGAAAAGTTATTCCGTACAGGCTGTGATAATACAGTAATACATTCACTTGTGGAATGGAAGTTAGATGCATGTTACAGAAAAGATAATTATAAATATATGACGACAGGTTTCTGTGCAAGAAAGGGACATGTGCGCGATGAGTACGCACAGGAAGTTGAGTCTTCTGATACAGTTGATATATCTGACAGTGCAAGTATAGAATATTTCAATTACTGTATATTCTATAGGAAATTCGGTGATAATGACATTAAGAATATTCCTCTTGTAAAAAATGGTGAGAGAGTTACATATAATGGCCTTAAAGCATATCTTAGAGAACTTGAAAAGAATGATTTTAATGTTTCGGTTAAGATATTTGACAGAAAAGGTGATTATCAGAACTTCATAAGCCGTTATGGATTATTTGAGAGTGAATGGGAAATTATCAGGGGAATAAATAAGACTGAGGGACATGTAAGAACGTATTTTGAAACTAATTACAGAACCAGCAGAAAGGTTGTGGAAGACCTTCTTATAGAGGAAATAATACAGAAATCTTTTAACAACAAATTAGCTGTTACAGATGATGAAGGAAAGATGGCAAAGACACTTCTTGACATAAAAGATAAGCTTATTGAACTGTCAAAGAAAAACGAAAGAATAAGCAGCTATAACAGTCAGATGTCAGCCCTTGATGATTTTGCAGAATATGTAAGTACTTTTAAGGAGATGTACAGTAAGAAGGAACAGTTAAAAAAATGTTTGTATAATATGTTAATAAAAGCACACTGTATGTTGATAACTAAAGATGAATATTTTACTTCTGTGGAAAATGAGGCAGAATCAAACAGACTGTCAGAAGAAGAGGAACAAAGAAAGATACAGACGGCACAGGTTATGGCAGAGCAGTATTCCCTTAAGTCAATAGAAGCACTTATAGCAGAAAATGAAAAGGCAAGGGAGTATGATAATAACCGTCTTATACAGCTGCAGGATAAATTAAGACTTATGGAATCGGCAAATGACTATAACGATTACATACAGTATGACAAAGCAATGTATGAGGCACAGCTTGCTGTAAACAGTGTGCTGCGTGATAATAAAGAGATAATAGAGGAATTATCAGTTATAGCGAAGGCTTATAAAATATTATATGATACAGACATTAAAAAACTTGAAGAGGAGCTTGTTACAGCTAAAAATAAATATGAAGAGTCCGGTATTAAATATGCAGAATGTAATAATAATATCTCGGAATATGAAAAGAAGCTTGCAGCCTGTGAAAGTATGTCAGAATATATTGCTTCTGAAATAAAAGAAGAGGAGGGGCAGCTTGCAAAACTTATGGGTATTGCAGGCCTTATTGTGGCTGAAAATGCGCAGGAAGAATATGATAAGAATATTGACAGGATTGAACAAATCGGACATGAACAACAGAATATAAAAATACAGTGTGATAAAAAAGAGAGAAAGCTTTCTGATATAAGGTATGAGTTGTCAGGAATAGCTGCATTAAATAAATATCTTGTAGATGAATATGAGAGACAAAAGCAGGACAAGTCAGATACAGACACAGTAAGGCAGCGTATTGAGCGGCTTAAAAAGATATATCTTACACAGAATACAGAGTCATTAGTATCAGTTATACACGATACATATGATGAGACATATTCAGAGCTTTCCAGGCTTAAAGAGAAGAAAGAACGGCTTAAGCGTTTTATCGTGGATACTAAAGATGGAAGGTATTCATTTGATGAACCTATGATTAACAGCTTAAGAAAATATCTTTCATTACATTATACGGGCTGTTTTATGCAGGGACATGACTGGTTAAAGGGATATGATGATACAACAAGGGTAAAGCTGACAGAGAAATATCCATTTATAGAATATGCATTTATAATAACGGACAACTTTGAAAAAATCGGACATGATGAAGTGCTTAAGGATTTTGAAAAGAGTGCATATATGGTACCACTTGTAAGCAGCAGTATAATTGATACCTTAGGTGATGGTAATATAAGTAATTATAATACAACGGATGATAATATAAAGCCTGATAATTATATATATGACGGTTTAGGATATATCACATTTGCAGGAAAGAATCTGTCATTTTTATATGATGATGCCAGATGTAATGCACAGATAAAGACAGCGGAAGAAGAGCTTGATAATGTGCAGGAGAACATTGAAAAGCTTGAGGACCGGTGTAATATTCTTAATGAGGATTATTTATTTATAATTGAAAATAATTCATCTTCATTTATACTTGAAGAACAAAAATTCAAGGATATAGCAGGTAAAATACAGGAAAACAAAAGCAGAGAAGATAAGCTGAAAGAAGAATATGAAAATACTAAGGCAGCTTATAACGATGAATTAGCAGAATATAATCAATTGTCAGAGGATTTCAATTCTTTAAATGCGGCAAATGAACTCCTTGAAAAAGTTATAAAACACAAAGAACGGATATCATCCAAATATGCAGACTTAGAGCAGGATAAAAAATCAAGAGCAGAGTATAGGGAAGCCTTAAGAGAGTTAAGAAACGAAGCTGGCAATATACATGCCGGACTTGAAAAACAGGATATTCTGATTGAAAATTTACATAACAGGATACAACAGCTTAATAAAGTCTGGGATATGATGAAGAGTATATATGACGGTAACAAAGAATGTGATATTTCTTCATATGTCAACAAGAATACGCAGGAGCTTGAAAGCAGATTTATTGGACTTAAAGAGGCACTTGATAAGGATAACTTAGACGTAAGTGATAAAGAAGCACTTGTAAAGCATTACAGACAGTCTATGGACAAATGTAAAAGCCAGATAGAATACAGAGGAAGTTCATTTAAAGATATTGAGGATAAGTTTTCAAAGGGAGAATTATCGGCTGTGGATGCAAAAGAGCTTGACAAGATGAAGAAAGTTATAGAAAAGCTTTCACATAATATAAGACAGACCGATGGACAGCTTGATTCACAGAATGCGCTTATGAACCGTTTAGAGGGAAGTATTGCACATGGCGTAAGACAGATTGAAGAAAAATTTGGAACATTTGAAACATTTGAATGTGACAATATAGATAATTATATTGACCGGCACAAAGAATATATAAAGGAGCTTAACATAAAAGCTTCCGATATAAAGAAAAAATTAAAGCTGGCAGAAAAACAGATGCGTAAGCTTTCAGTAATTGAAAAAGACCTTGAGCGTATTGTAACAGGTGCAGGAATGGAGCTGCCGGTATATGATATGGTTAAAGATACAGATATATCAGAAAATATAGATGATTATGAACAGGTGCAGAAAGAATTTGATAAATTATCAAAACTGGAATTTAAAAAACAGGATGAATTTAACAAAAACAGACAAAAGCTTGTTGAAAAGCTTGAAAGCATTGATGGCATAGAGCTTGCATCACAGATTAAATTATCTGTAAATATACCAGAAAATGAACAGGATACAATAGAGCTTGCACAAAGACTTAAAGAGACGAATACATTTATTGAGCTTGAAAAGGAACGTATCTCAAAAGGAATTGAAGATATGGAAAAAATCAAGGATAACTTTGAAAACAGATGTATACAGACATGCAGCAATATTAAGACAGAGCTTGACAGGCTTCCTAAGTTATCCAATATAACTCTGGACAAAGAGGTTATATCAATTATAAGCATGTATATACCGTATATCAAAGAAGAACAGTATAAGCAGAAGATGTCAGAATATATTAATGAGACTATTATTACAGCCGAAAGCTTTAAGGATACAGCCGGGAGGTTAAAGTATATAAGGAACCGCCTTGCGTGGAAAAGACTGTTTTCAGTTATCGTTACAGATATGAATCTTGTAAGGATTGACTTGTATAAGAGAGAACGCATAAAGAGCCAGAGCAGGTATTTAAGATATGAGGAGGCGGTTGGTTCAACAGGACAGTCACAGGGTATATATATACAGTTTCTTATATCGATTATTAATTATATTTCAAGTATCAATACGAAGCCTTCAGACAGTCAGGTTCTTGGTAAGACCATATTTATAGATAATCCATTTGGTGCAGCTAAGGATATATATATATGGGAGCCTATTTTTAAACTGCTTAAGACTAATCATGTACAGCTTATTGTACCGGCAAGAGGTGCGACACCGGCAATTACAGGAAGATTTGATGTCAATTATATATTAGGACAGAAGCTTTCAGGACAAAAACAGCAGACGGTAGTAGTGGATTATTACAGCCGTACAGATAATGATGAGCTTGAATATACGAGAATGAATTATGAACAGACAACTCTTAAGTTTTAAAAAATGAATAAAATAGAGAGGACTTGTGTTTACAATAAAACATGGCTGTGATACACTAAAAAGTGTATGTTTATGCTGATGTTAATACGTTGGCGGGGTACACTTACAATCGTAAAAACATTTATAAACATATTATGATTGTAAATATATCTGACGTGCCATTAGTTTAAAATATTTCTACGGACAGTACCGGGAAATATTTTAGGATTTGGTTCTGATATAATTAATGTATGGAATTTATTAGTGTATAATGTATGTTTTAGAAAAGGTGGCGTCTAATTTTGGATAAATATGAATTTAATATAAAGGTTGATCAGATAAAGAAGCTTGCATCCAAAAGGGAATATAATGAAGCAGCAAGGATAGCAGGTTCAATGAACTGGCAGAAGGTTAAAGACTGGCCGACTCTTGCAACAGTTATTAATGTGCAGGAAGCAGCAGGAGATTTGCTGGAGGCCAGAGATATGGCAATTCTTGCATATAATCGTAATCTCGGAGGAAGAAAGCTTGTATATAAGCTTACAGAACTTCTTATCAAGCTTGAGGATTTTGAGAATGCAGAAGAGCTATACGATGAATATGAAAGAATGGCACAGCATGATGTAAACAGATTTATTCTGTATTACGAATTAAGAAAGGCAGAGAAAGCTTCTGATAATGAGCTTGTTGAAATCTTAGAGGATTACAGGGAACATGAGATAGATGAGAAGTATATGTATGAGCTTGCAAAGCTGTATTTTAATACAGGAAGAAGAGATGAATGTATTAAGATATGTGATGACCTTGTTCTTTGGTTTCAGGATGGAACATATGTAGAGAGTGCAATCAGACTCAAGCAGGAGTACGGTGTAACTCTTACAAAGACCCAGAAGAATATTCTTGAAAATGCCAGAAAGAGAAAGAATGATAAAGAGCTTGATAAGGAAGAGGAATTTAAAAAGCAGCAGGAGCTTGTAAGAATACAGCATGATGACGTTGAAGAAGAATTAAGACGTGATGAGCTTGGCGAGGATAATGATGAGCCGGGTGGAATAAAAGGCTTCTTTAAGAAGGCATTTTCAGGCTTCCAGATTGACAGGGATGACAATGAAGAGGGCGAAGAGGATGATACTGTTGATGCAGGAAGAGAAGATGATGAATTTATTATCTCTGTTGATGATAAAAAGCAGGATGATAATACAGGTACAGATGATAAACTGCCGGATACGGAAATATCACCGTCTGTTGTACAGAAACCGGAAAATGTTAATCTTAACAAGGCATCTTTATCTTTAAGAGAGCTTATTGAAAATGCAAAGAAGCAGGTAGAAGATAATTGTGAACAGGTAAGCCGTGGTTTTGATATTGCCTCAAAGAACAGTACACAGCAGTCAGAAAGTGTGTCATATAAAGAGGTTAAGCAGTCAGATGATGATATACAAAAAGATGTTATTGAGAATTTAAACAGATTCATGCAGGAAGATATAAAAGAGGCTGAAGCTTTAAGACCTGCCCCTGTAGTTACAGATGACGGACAAGACGGCGATAATGAACAGATTAAGGGACAGTTAAGTCTGGCTGACTGGATTGAAACTGTACGTGAAGAAAAGTATGGTAATCAGAATACCAGGGAATTTTCAAGAGTAGAGCTTGAAAGAATGCTTGATGAAAAGGATGAGAAGAGTGCAGCCTATGAGAAGCTTATTGCAAGGCAGAAAGAAAAGGCACAGGCTGAGGGAACTAAGTTTGATGAGAAAAAAGCAAGATATGAAGCAGCTGTTACTATGATGGTTAATGCAGCAAAGACAGACCTTGCAATAAGAACAGGTAAGGCGACTGCAAAGCTTGAGGCTGAAGCAGAGGATATGCGTAAGGCAGCATTAAATAAAGATAATGAGGAAGTTCAGGGAAGCATGCAGGCTGATATGTATAATATGCAGCCACAGAATGGTAAATCAGATGTGACATATAGGGATTCAGAGAAGCCAGGTAAGTTTACAAGGAAGAATAATGCAGCAGATGAGTTTGAGGAGCTTGATGAGGTTATAGATGATGATAAGAAGTTATCACCTGAGCTTGCCAGAATATTTAAAAAATATAAAGAGATGCCGGGACTTGAAAGACAGCTTGCAATACTTTTTGAAGCACTTGAAAAAGAGATGCAGATAAGTACTTCTGAGTTTGGTAATATAATTATTTCAGGTAATTCAAGTTCAGATAAGACAGATCTTGCAAGGACTATTATAAGAGCTATTAATTATATGTTCCCTGACCAGCAAAAGAAGCTTGCTAAGACAACAGGTGACAGTATTAATCACAGAGGTCTTACAAAAGCAATGCATAAGCTTAATGGAACGGCTCTTATTGTAGAGGGTGCAGGCGTTATACAGCCTAAGCGTATTAGTGAAGTATTAGACTGCATGAAGCAGCATACAGACAGGATGATTGTTATATTTGAAGATTCAGATGCAGAAATGAATGTTCTTATTAATTTTAATCCTGAGCTTACTAAAACCTTTAATCATAGAATTGTTTTAAAACAGTATACGGTAAATGAACTTGTTGAGATGGCAAGGAAGTATGCAAGGAAAAGACAATATGAGGTTGATGACGATGCATTACTTGAGCTTTATCTTAAGATTGATAAGCTTCATACAGATAATGATAATATCAAACTTGATGATATCAAGGAAGTAATTAACAGAGCCATAGAGAATTCTGAAAGAAGATCATCAAGAAAGATATTTGGTGGTCTTAAGAAAAAGAGAAGTGACAGCGGAAGTATTACATTCCTTTCAGAGGCAGATTTTAAGGACTGATTATGATAAATTACTGTCAGTAATATGAACAGGCAGTACATACTACTAAGTTTATATGCGTATAATAATGCGTAAGAATGGAGGATAAATAATGAGAAACATTGATGAGTTATCGGTAAATGCGATAAGAGTATTATCAGCAGATGCAATTCAGAAAGCTAATTCAGGACATCCCGGCCTGCCACTTGGAGCAGCACCTATGGCATATGAGTTATGGGCTAACCATATGAACCATAATCCAAAGGATCCTGAATGGAAGAACAGAGACCGTTTTGTATTATCAGGCGGACATGGTTCAATGCTTTTATATTCATTATTACATCTTTTTGGATATGGCAACCTGTCAATTGATGATATTAAGAATTTCAGACAGCTTGATTCACTCACACCTGGACATCCTGAATATGGTCATACAGTAGGTATTGAAGCTACAACAGGTCCTTTAGGACAGGGCATGGCAATGGCAGTTGGTATGGCAATGGCAGAAGCCCATCTTGCAAGTGTATTTAATAAAGACGGATATGATATTGTAGACCATTACACATATGTATTAGGTGGAGACGGATGTATGATGGAGGGAATTTCATCAGAGGCATTTTCACTTGCCGGAACACTGGCACTTAATAAGCTTATAGTCTTATATGATTCTAATAATATTTCCATTGAGGGAAGTACAGATATAGCATTTACAGAGGATGTATTAAAGAGAATGGAAGCTTTTGGTTTCCAGACAATTGAAGTTGCTGATGGTAATGACCTTAAGGCAATAGGTGCAGCGATTGAAGAAGCTAAGGCCGATAAAGACAGACCTTCATTTATCAAGATTAATACTCTTATTGGTTATGGCTGTCCGGAAAAACAGGGCAAGGCAAGTGCACATGGCGAACCTCTTGGTACTGATAATGTAGCCGCACTTAAGGAAAATATTAACTGGCCTTGTAAGGAAGCATTCGAAGTGCCTCAGGAGGTATATGATAATTACAAGTCAATTACTGATTCTAAGATTAAGGTATATGATGAATGGAATGAGTTATTTGATAAGTATTCAAAGGAATATCCTGATATGAAGAAAAAATGGGATAACTATTATAACGGTTATGACATGTCAGAACTTTTTGATTCGGAAGAATACTGGGCTAAATCAGAAAAGGACGAAGCAACAAGAAGCACATCAGGTACAATATTAAACGAGATTAAGAAGTTAATGCCTAATTTAATCGGTGGTTCTGCTGACCTTGCGCCATCTAATAAGACTAATATGAAGGATGCGGGAGATTTCTCCAAGGATAATTATGCCGGCACTAACCTTCATTTTGGTGTAAGAGAGCAGGCTATGGCAGCAATTGTAAATGGTATTGCACTTCATGGCGGATTAAGACCATTTGCAGCGACATTCTTTGTATTCAGTGATTATACTAAGCCTATGGCAAGACTTACTGCGCTTATGAAGCTTCCTGTTGTATATATATTTACACATGACAGCATTGGCGTAGGTGAAGATGGTCCTACACATGAGCCAGTTGAGCAGCTTGCAGCTTTCCGTTCACTTCCTAATTTCTGCGTATATAGACCTTGTGACAGAACAGAAACAGCCGCTGCATGGATGCATGCAATCCAGTCAAAGGATGAACCTACAGCATTAGTTCTTACAAGACAGAACTTAAAGCAGCAGGCAGGTTCTTCTAAGGAAGCGCTTAAGGGTGGATATATATTAGAGGATTCTTCTAAGGCAGAGCCTGATGCTATTATTATTGCAAGTGGTTCAGAAGTTGCACTTGCAACAGGTGCAAGAGAAGAGCTTTTAAAGGAAGGCATTGATGTAAGAGTTGTAAGTATGCCAAGCATGGATGAATTTGATAAGCAGTCTGATGAGTACAAGCAGTCAGTCCTTCCTGACAGTTGTAGAAAGAGAGTTGCGGTTGAGGCACTTTCAGACTTTGGCTGGTACAGATATGTAGGTCTTGACGGTAAGGTAATAGGAATGTCAGGCTTTGGTGCATCAGGTCCGGCTGCACAGCTTTTTGAAAAGTTTGGTTTCAATGTAGAAAATGTTGTTAATACAGTTAAGAGTGTAATTAATAAGTAACAATTGAGCTTATCACAGTTGTCTTAAAGGCTGTGTGCATTATTAATATAATATGGGCTGTCGCAATGAGTGAAGAGTCATACAGAATATAGATATATAATTGCTGGATAATTCTATATTTTAGATGATTTTTCATTAATGCGGCAGCTCTTTTTATATGCTTATTTGTTTCAGAGAAGAACAGACATACTTTTATATCCATATATTGGGAAATACTTGTAAAGTATAAAAAGAGTAGATATAATTATAATAAACTTTGGTTTGTATCCGTGGAAATATTAATACATATAGTATCAGAAGCTTAGTAATAATTAAAAGGATTATATACAGATTGGGTAATAATATGTATACACATGATATGAAAGGATATTGCTTATGAAAAAGAGATTTAAAAGGACGCTAAAAAGGCTGTCTGTGTTTGCAATTTCATTGTCAATGCTTGCTACAACGACATTTGGAACAGCAGGTATAACACAGGTTCAGGCAGCATATAACAATGAACTTGCCATAGGAGAAGATGGTCAGTGACATTATTATGTCAATGGGGCAGTTGATTGGAATTATACAGGTCTTGCATCTAATGAATATGGCTGGTTTAAGATAACCAATGGTAATGTTGATTTTGGATATACGGGACTTGCCTATGATGAGAATGTAGGCTGGTGGTATGTAGAAAATGGAGCAATCAATTTTAATTATAATGGACTTAAATGTAACGATGCCGGCTGGTTTAAGATAACAAATGGAGCAGTTGATTTTGGCTATACAGGACTTGCCTATGATGAGAATGTAGGCTGGTGGTATGTAGAAAACGGAGCAATTAATTTTAATTATAATGGACTTAAATGTAACGATGCCGGCTGGTTTAAGATAATGAACGGAGCAGTTGATTTTGGCTATACAGGACTTGTATATGATGAGAATGTAGGCTGGTGGTATGTAGAAAACGGAGCAATTAACTTTAATTATAATGGACTTAAATGTAATGAATACAATTGGTGGAAGATAAACGGCGGAGCTATTGATTTTAAATATACAGGCATTGCTTATGATGAATATGTTGGTTACTGGTATGTCAATAATGGCGGAATTGACTGGGGTTATAATGGAACAGCAGAGTATAACGGAGCCAGCTATCAGGTTACAAATGGACACGCAGAGGTAAAAAAAGCTGATGATAATAAAGATAATGATAATACGCATAAACATGCTTATAAAGACACAGTAGTAGCTGCTACCTGTACAGAAAAAGGGTATACATTACATAAGTGCAGTACATGCGGTGAATCATACAAAGATAATTACAAAGCTGCATTAGGACACAGTTATACATCAAAGGTAACAAAGCAGGCAACCTGTACAGAGAACGGAGTAAAGACATATGCGTGCAGCAGATGTAATAATACATATACAGAAACGATTGAAAAAACCGGACATAAGTATGTAGATACAGTAGTAGCACCTACAAATACAGAAAAGGGATATACGTTACATAAGTGTTCAGTGTGTGGAGACAGCTATAAGGACAATTATACAGATTGTCTTGATCCTACATTAAAGACATATTCAAATGAGATGAGGAATAAGGCCGCATATGTTTCTGCCGGTGATAAGATACAGTTTGTTATGGCAGATACAGCATATAATGCAAAATGGGAGCTTGTAATAGACGATGAAGAGACATCAATTACACCGGGAGAAATTATTAATATAACAAGTGACTATGAAGGAAAAAGCGTAGTCTTTAGGGCAGCAAGAAGCAGCGGATATGTAGGCTTTGAGTGCAATATTGTAGTTGGTACTTTAGATAAAAACAGCGGTTTCTTCTATTCAAAGAATGCTGATGATACAGCTACTATATTTAACTATCTTGGAAATGATGCTGATAAGATTAAGACACTTACCGTTCCTGCACAGGTTGCAGGCATAAAGGTAACAGGTGTTCACAGTAGTTTTGATAAATGTACAGCATTAGAAGAACTGATTTATTCAGAGGGAATAACTAAGATTGATATACAGAGCAATAATTTCATGTCATCATTAAATACTGATGAATGGTCACATCCTTCTAATAAGATAGTATTCCCATCTACATTTACAGATGGGTCAATATTTGAATATATGAATACTCCTGAATTGGTATTTGATGGAACAGAAGTGATTCCTGCTAATTTATGTAATTCAATACCAAAGATAAAGAAGGTTACATTTAAGTCAGGTGTAAAGACAATTAAAGAAGCAGCTTTCTGCAATTGTCAGGGTATTACGGATATTGATTGGTGTGATACAATTACCACGATAGAAGATGATGCATTTAGCAGGAATGCTCTGACAACCTTAAAATTACCTGATTCAGTACAGAGTATAGGAAAGGAAGCATTTAGTTATTCTAAGTTTGAAAATGCTATACTATCTTCAAAATTATCAGAAATAGGAGAAAAAGCATTTGAAGGATGTGAAGCTTTAAAGAGTGTTGATTTAAAGAATGTTAAGAGTATAGGAGAGTTTGCATTTAACGAATGCAGCCAGCTTGAAAATATAACATTTCCTGATACATTAACAGATATTGGTGAATATGCATTTGCGGGCTGTTCATCACTTGAAATTAATGCTCTGCCTGAAAATGTGACAGTTTATAATAAAGGTGTATTTGAAAATTGTAAGGCACTTACAGTTTCAGAGATTCCAGAGGGTGTAACCCAGATATATTCAGATGCATTTTCAAACTGCCAGTTTAAAGATGAGATAACACTTCCTGTTACAATACAAAGGGCAGCAGGATTAAACGGTGTTAAAAAGTTAATATTAAAGGAAGGTGTTACAGAGCTTACACACGATATATTTGCAGGCTGCGATAAGCTTACGGAGGTTGTACTTCCAGAGTCGCTTACAAAGATAGGAAACAGGGTATTTGAGGGATGTAATTCGTTAAAAGAGATTACTATTCCAAAGAATGTAAATGAGTGTCCGGGAGCTATGGCAACGTTGGGACCTGCATTTGAATTTTCAAGCATTGAAACTGTTACCTTTGAAGAGGGAACGGAGAAAGTACATAATGCATTGTTTGCAAATTGCGGTTCTTTAAAGCAGATTAATCTGCCATCTACGGTTAATACTATAGGAAAGTATGCTTTTTATTATTGTACAGGACTTGAAAAAGTGGATTTACCGGAAGGTGTTACATCGCTTGAAACAAGCTGTTTTGCATATTGTGACAAGCTGAATTATATATGCATCCCTGCCTCAGTAGAATCAGCCGGTGGTGCTATATCGGGAGCAGCATTTGAACGCTGTGGACTGGAAACTGTAGAATTTACAGGAAAACGTGAAGAGATTCCTTCAAGTATGTTCTATGATTGTAACAGCTTAAAGACAGTTATATTACCATCAACATTAAAGAGCATTGGTAATACTGCATTTTATAGCTGTGATGAGCTTTCATCAATAACATTTCCTGATGGACTTGAAAGAATTGGTGATGGAGCATTTTCAGATTGTTATAAGCTTAATGAGGTTACTATACCTGCAAGTGTAACTTATCTTGGAAGTGAGGGTGCGTCAGGACTTGGCAGTGCATTTGGATCCAGTGGACTTACTACAGTACATTTAGAAGATGGAAGAACAGAAATTCCCGGTTATGCATTTGCAAACTGTAGAAATCTTACCAATATCAATATTCCATCAACAGTTACAGGCATCGGAAATTATTCATTTTGGCATTGTGAAAGTCTTGGGAATATTGAACTTCCATCAGGACTTACAAGTATTGGAATGGGTGCATTTGCATGTACATTCTCATTAAGCAGCATTGTATTACCTAAGTCAGTTATTAAATACGGCTGGGTTGTGGGAACAGGTCCTTTTGAAGGCAGCGGACTTAAGGAAGTAACTCTTGAGAATGGTACAGCTTCTATTGCAGAAGGATTGTTTATGAATTGTAATAACCTTACAACAATTAATATTCCATCTTCCGTTAAGCTGATCAATAATTATGCATTCTATGGATGCAGCACACTTACTTCGTTTACAATACCGTCAACGGTTGAAGAGATGGGATATCAGGTATTCTATGACAGCGGAGTTACAGAAATTACAATTCCAAAGACAATAAAAAGACTTGGTTCTGATTCTATGAGTACATTTGAGGGAAGTAATATTACAAAGATTACATTAGAAGAGGGTATTGAAACAATTGATACAGCGGAATTTGCACTTGCTAAAAAGCTGGTACAGATTAATATGCCATCGACATTAAAGAGTATAGCAAACAGTGCATTTCAGGAGTGCGCATCACTTACAACTGTAAATATTACCGGATGGTGTAACACAGATTGGTGCATATGCATTTTCAGATTGTGAGAGTTTAGAGAGTGTAGTAATACCTGCAAGCGTAACACAGATAGGTGACAGTATATTTAAGCATTTTAAGATACAGGCAGAATATCCTACAATTATAACAACTTCAGGAAGCACGGCTGAGAGTTATGCAAAGAGTAATGGATATAATTGTAATATTAGGTAACTTAAGGTATGTGAAATATAAAATATCTGCTATGTAGCTGAGTGATGATTTTACAATAAGCTGCATATAAAAATAGCTGAATCAGGCAATTGATGATTTTATGTATATGGCATAAATTAAAGATTGTCTGGTTCAGCTTTTTTAACCTGTATGAGTCAGTATTCTATTAGTCAGGATGGAAAAAATTTTATAACTGCATTAAACTCTACATTTAAATAATTGCCTATGCATATTTAAAATTTGATAATAACTGACATAAATAAATATATTTTGTAAAATTGTGTTTTTTTTATGTTTTTTGTAAAATTAATACATTTTATACTTGATTATTGATAATCAGTTGGATATAATATATATAAAGATTGTCGTGAATTTAACAAAGTCTGTTCCGGTAATTTTTTTACAAATAAATAATATATATAATGTGTGTGATGACAGACATTATAAGTTACATAATATCACAATGTAAAAAATTACAACTTAACAGTTAATGTGTAGGGATTATTCTATCATCATCTGATTATAACAATAGAATGTTTGTATATATATTTTATTGCAGGAAACAGGCGTATTATTATTCATTGAATCTTAATGAATAATAATGTTAGATGTAACGAGGCACGATAACCAAAGCTTATTATATATCTCAATATGAGATACCTCCCATCTATAGGGAGGGGAACAATATTGTCTCAGTCGGGGTTTAACCTATGGCTGGGATATACGCTGTGCGAAGATTGCAGAGCCGCTGATATGAAAAGGTCAGCAGAGCTGACTGGCGGTGTGAGCAGGATTTGCGGGCGAATTTTGAAAATGGAGGTTAGTATATTATGATGCGTTTTACATTACCAAGAGATCTTTATCATGGAAAGGGTGCATTAGAAGCACTTAAAGGACTTACAGGAAAGAAGGCTATCATCTGTGTTGGTGGTGGTTCAATGAAGAGAAACGGTTTCTTACAGAAAGCAGAAGATTATCTTAAAGAAGCCGGAATGGAAGTAAAGCTTTTTGAAGGTATTGAATCAGATCCATCAGTAGATACGGTTATGAAGGGTGCTAAGGTTATGGAAGAATACCAGCCAGACTGGATAGTTGCTATCGGTGGTGGTTCTCCTATTGATGCAGCTAAGGCTATGTGGATTAAGTATGAATATCCTGATATCGAATTTGAAGATATGATTAAGGTATTTGGTCTGCCAAAGCTTAGACAGAAAGCTCATTTCTGTGCAGTATCATCTACATCAGGTACAGCTACAGAAGTAACAGCATTCTCAGTAATTACTGATTATAAGAAGGGTATTAAGTATCCATTGGCAGATTTTGAGATTACACCGGATGTAGCGATTGTTGATCCTGAACTTGCAGAGACAATGCCGGTTAAGTTGGTTGCACATACAGGTATGGATGCCATGACACATGCTATTGAAGCATATGTATCAACAGCTAACTGTGATTATACAGATCCACTTGCACTTCATGCAATTGAGATGATTAAGGCACATCTTGTTAAGTCATATAATGAAGATATGGACTCAAGAGATGAGATGCATAATGCACAGTGTCTTGCAGGTATGGCATTCTCTAATGCTTTACTTGGTATTGTTCATTCAATGGCTCATAAGACAGGTGCAGCATTTGAAGGCGGACATATTATCCACGGAGCAGCTAATGCAATGTATCTTCCTAAGGTAATTAAGTATAATTCTAAGGATCCTGTAGCTGCTGAAAGATATGCATATATAGCTGATTTCATTCACCTTGGTGGTAATACAACAGAAGAAAAGATTGATAATTTAATTGCAATGCTTCGTAAGATGAATGATGAACTTAATATTCCACAGTGTATTAAGCATTATGGTGAAGGTGGACTTCCTGCTGAGACAGGTATTGTTCCAGAAGATGAGTTCTTAAAGAAGCTTCCTGATATAGCAGCTAATGCTATACTTGATGCATGTACAGGTTCTAACCCACGTCAGCCAAGTCAGGAAGAGATGGAAAAGCTTCTTAAGTGCTGTTACTATGATACAGAGGTTGATTTCTAATAGATTCTTTGAGGGAATTGTATTGTAATAATTGATGTGTAACAAAGCAATCTGTAAGCATCAGTTAGTTTGGTGGAATTAACTTTACCAACATCATAATAGTATAAGAGAATAACAATTAATATAAGATTGACAAGTTCCGGTAAGCTGGTATATTTGATATAGGATGATATAGCAGCCTGCCGGAACTTTTTTATCCGGCATTAAAAATGCCTGCAGAATGGAGATTAGTGTGGAAAATAAGCTTGATAGCTTATTTTTCACACGGCTATTTGTTTCTGAGCAGAACAAATAGCCCATGATGGCAGAAGAAAAATCGCCTGTGCGAATTTTTCTTCGCCTCTTCGCAACAAAGGTTGCTCAGAAATGGAGATTAGTGTGAAAAGAATTATATTGATGTTTTTGAAGAATTTTTTTTATCTGCCTAAGATATTTTTTAAGCTGTCAAAGTATGCTAAAAATGCAGATAAGTATAGTGATGAGGAACTATATGAATTTATAAGGGATATTACTCACCATGCGGTTCATGCCGGTAAGGTTGATGTGAATGTCACTGGACTTGAAAATATTCCGGAAAATGAGAACTTTATTTTCTTTCCAAATCATCAGGGATTTTTTGATGTGCTTGCAATTATAGAAGCGTGTCCTGTGCCATTTTCGGTGGTATACAAAAAAGAGCTTAAAGATATTCCATTTTTAAAGAATGTATTTAAGTGTTTACGTTCAAAATATATTGACAGGGAAGATATAAGACAGTCGCTTACTGTAATTAATGATATGGCAAAGGAAGTTAAACAAGGCCATAATTTTCTTATATTTTCAGAGGGTACAAGAAGCAGGAACGGCAATAACATTCTGGAATTTAAGGGTGGTTCATTTAAGGCGGCATATAAGGCAGAATGTAAGGTGGTGCCGGTTGCACTTATAGATACTTATAAGGTATTTGACACCGGAAGTACTAAAAGACAGGCTGTTACAGTTAAGTTTTTACCGGCAATGGATTATGAGACATATAAGGGACTTAAGACACCTGACCTTGCCATGCTTGTGCATGATAAGATTCAAAATGCAATTGTAAATGATTAATCAGCTTACATTATAAAATCCTATTAATATGCTAAAATAAGACTCAGCAGAGTCAACAGCGTTTTGCAGAAGGACTTGCAGGAGAATCCCGGAAAAAGATATATTATTCGGATTGTTAAGAAGGTGACAATATTTGTTTGATTTAGAAGAAGAATTAAAAAAACTGCCGGCAAAACCGGGAGTATATATAATGCATGATAACATTGGAACAATTATATATGTAGGCAAGGCAATAAGCCTTAAAAACAGAGTAAGACAGTATTTTCAAAGCAGCAGGAATCATACGCCTAAGATACAGAAAATGGTATCGCATATTTCATATTTTGAATATATAATAACGGATTCAGAGCTTGAGGCACTTGTTTTAGAATGTAATCTTATAAAGGAATATAGTCCGAAGTATAATACTATGTTAAAGGATGATAAGACATATCCGTTTATTAAGGTAACGGTGCATGAGCCATTTCCACGGGTTATGTTTGCAAGAGATATGAAGCATGATAACAGCAGGTATTTCGGACCATACACATCGGCAGGAGCTGTGAAGGATACAATAGAACTCTTATGCAAATTATATAATATAAGAACCTGTAACAGAAAGCTTCCGAAGGATGAGGGCAGGGAAAGACCATGTCTTAATTATCATATAGGACAGTGCAGTGCGCCATGTCAGGGATATATTTCAAGTGAGGAATATAAGAAAGCTATACACAAAGTAATGGAATTTTTAAATGGTAATTATTCAGGAATATTAAAAGAGCTTGAAGAAAAGATGATGACAGCCTCGGGGAAAATGGAATACGAGGAGGCGGCAAAATACAGGGATTTATTATACAGTGTTAAGCAGGTTGCACAGAAACAGAAAATAACCTCGGATGACAATGAGGACAGGGATGTTATTGCATGTGCTTCTGATGGTATGGATTCGGTAGTTCAGGTATTTTTTATCAGAGGCGGCAAGCTGCTTGGAAGAGAACATTTTCATATGAGCGTGGCACAGGGGGATACAAGAAGTGAGATTATATCGCAGTTTGTCAAGCAATACTATGGTGGAACACCATACATTCCCAATATAGTAATGCTTCAGGAAGAAATCGAGGATGCAGGCATCGTAAGCGATTGGTTAAGCAGTATAAAGAAACGCAAAGTAAATGTAATAACACCTAAAAAGGGAACAAAGGAAAAGCTTGTAGAGCTTGCATATAAAAATGCACAGATGGTGCTTATTCAGGATGGAGAAAAGATAAAAAGAGAACAGATGCGTACAATCGGTGCGATGAAAGAGATTGCAGAATGGTTAGGACTTAACGATCTTAAAAGAGCAGAAGCCTATGATATTTCTAATACAAATGGTATCGAATCCGTAGGCTCTATGGTTGTATTTGAGGATGGAAAGCCTAAGAAAAACGATTACAGGAAATTTAAGATTAAGACAGTTAAAGGACCTGATGATTATAAGAGTATGCGCGAGGTACTTACAAGAAGATTTAAGAGGGCAATTGAAAAGTCAGACGGATTTTCAGTATTTCCTGATATTATAATGATGGATGGCGGCCGTGGCCAGGTAAATGTGGCGCTTGATGTGTTAAATGAACTTAACCTTAATATACCTGTGTGCGGCATGGTAAAGGATGATAATCATAATACAAGAGGACTATATTATAACAATGTGGAAATTCCTATAAACAGGCATAGCGAGGGCTTTAAACTGATAACGAGAATACAGGATGAAGCACATCGTTTTGCAATAGAATATCATAGAAGCTTAAGAGGAAAAGCACAGGTACATTCAGTACTTGATGGTATTGAAGGAATCGGACCTGTAAGACGTAAAGCACTGATGAAAAAGTTCCTTGATATTGAAAAGATAAGAAATGCCTCGGTAGAAGAGCTTATGCAGACAGATGGAATTACAGAGAATGTGGCAGTAAACATATACAACTATTTCCATTAAATTGTGATTTGTTGAAACAAGGGTGTAGAGACGGGCAGGCTGTGGCTGATATGTAAGATTTGTACGCTGATGGGA